>Ga0126336_10001987_pt1 | contig 11322 bp, 4 predicted proteins | sample SidCmetagenome_FD_92530 | JGI IMG/M metagenome (GOLD analysis project Ga0126336, IMG submission 92530) | Coral microbial communities from El Islote,Puerto Morelos, Mexico - Siderastrea C C metagenome | ecosystem: Host-associated > Invertebrates > Cnidaria > Coral | place: El Islote,Puerto... | reverse complement strand
TCAATTTTAAATCTTAATCTTATTAAAACATAATATCGTTTATTTTAGTTTATTACAATGTAATATTAATTTTTCTTAGGTAGGTAGTTAGTCACACGTACACACGACCCCTCAAGCATGTATCTGCTTTAAAACAGATCGTGGTCAAATAAAGGTTTATTATTATTATTATGGGTTCGATTCCCGTTCAAGCCTGAATTTTTTCAGGTTTCTTCTTTTCAACTTCTTAAGTTGAAACACCTTCACTGCGATGATCTTCATATAATTCTATCTTTATCCGCAGTTCAAATATATGATTATTTCCATATATTAATTAAAAAGGCTTATCTTTCTTGCCGGACAGCCCCTGTCCTGGCGGTCAGTCATGCAGCCATCTAGCTTTTGAATACTAATATGAATTTATCGTCTTTGGTAAATTTTGACAAAGCATCTGAGCCTTCTTCGGACAACAGGCGGACATTTTCGGAAACACCAATTCGAAAATTTTTGCAAAATCAAATTGTCCTCCTGCTTCAAGCTAGCTAAGCAAAGACTTTATGGACTTGACCTTTCCAGGGGATCAACATCTTTTAGCAGACAGCTTTGAAATTTTGTATGACCGAGCATGTTGTTTCCCAGCCAGCTGAGAGTTCCATGAACTGAACAGCTATTTTCACATGAAATTTTAAGCCTTCTAGGACTATACATTTACCCTTACACTCGCGCGGATTTCATCCTTGCTTTAACCTGCAGTTCAAGTTAGTAAGTAAGAACTTACGTATCAAACTAATTAGTAATAAAGTATTGAAGGTATGTCCAGAACAAAGTATAGCTAAGGCAAAATAAAGACAAAATAACCGATAAAAATCTGTACAATTTATAATGTACGGAGTGCTTTCCTGGTGATGCTGTTTATTACAGTGTCAATGATGGTTATCTACTTTTATCTACTTATATATCCTAAATTGCGTCTATTCAAACGAGCAGTACTCCATTTGTTGCTGTTTATTAGCACCGTACAAAGGAGTTCTTCTACATTTAAGTCTGTGGATGAATTCCTGAAGTGTTGGCAAATAAAAGCTGCCTTCCTGTGAATTTTTTTCTCAGTATTTTGCAAAATAATAATTGCAATTTTTTCCAGTTTTCAGCGTTGTGAGTTCGAAGTGTAAGATGTCAAAGTGCCGACTCACTACTGAATGTAAAATTCTGGCGTACTTGACTGTGAAAGTTGCTCCAGAGGCGTTTTCAAATCCCTGCCTCGCCTTCTCTTTCTGCTGGGAATTTGCTCTTCTAAGTTGGATCCTGAACGCGTTGATCCATCGAGACTGACATACGCATGGTCACTCCCTTGATGTGGTAGCAGCGCTCTGGAATCCTTCAACATTTGTTTCATCTCCTCATAATGTTTATTCTGTTCTGCCATGATCCCGCGAATCTCTATTTTCACTTCTTGTCTGAGTTCTTCGATCTTTTTTTCTTGTTTTGCGATCATCGTCTCTGTTCTCCGCTGCCATTCTTTTTCCTTCTTAAGTTGCTGCAAAATTTGTTTATGTTTCTGTTCTTCTTTATCGCGTTCTTCGCTGTCCTTGTCACTTTGCAAGCCCCTGTTCGTTTGTCTGAACTCAAGTTCTCCGTAAAGACGTTCTTTAAGATCTCGTCCCAGACCCTTTACAAACTGTGCTCGATCCTGAGCTTTTTTCACTCGGTCCAGAGCCTCACGTATGGTTTCCTGTGATTGTCGTAGATTCTCTTCGTATTGAATCTCCGCTACTTTACGAATCAAAATATCAGTGCACTCTCGCATTCTTCGTTGAAGTGTATCATGTAAATCTGAGACTCCCCACTTAGCGCCATTTGCTAAAGAAGAACTTGCTAATGCTGGGAGATGTAATTCTCCCGAGTCTCCCTCGTGCTCTTCATTTGCTTCCCGCGCCAGCTGCACAACATCGTGAAGACTGGGTCCAGCTGGGTGGGTTTCTCTATCCTCCTGAACTCGATGCGCCGCCATTTTGAATCTGCTGACGGGGCTTGTATGGTTTTCACGTGTCAGGTGTTGAACGACCTAAAAACACACCAAATATGAGTTCGAATCTCGCTCAAGACAATCGTTTTCTGCGCCTTATTTGTGTCTGCTTCAGTTGCATCACAACACTGAGGATCGCACCATTAACTGTAAAGAAAAATCCATAAAATATACCACATATCTTCTAGACCTGAATCATTAATATTGAAACGGTCTGCATGGCGCAACTTCTGTGGCCTCTATTAGGACAGAACGCAGCATGTTGCTGGACAAAGCCAAAAATTGACACGTATTTTGACACTGGAGACCGAATATTACCACCTTGTGGGGCAGTCGTCGGTCGGCTGACTTGATGTCGCTTGGTCTTGCACGCGAGAAACGCCTCTGGCACCTCCGTAGAATATATTGTCAATTAACATTCATAACAGCCTTACCATTTGAAAATTCTCCCTAGATGCACTATAGTTGGCCAAAAAATTGCTTATTAGAAAGAAAAATTGACTAAATTCACTATCACGACCTGGATGCGTATAATAATATTTTTCATAAAAACTGCATGTCAGTAAAGAGGCTGCTTTTCCTTATGACCAATAAAACGATAGACATTCGTCAGCGTGCTTAATTAACCAATCAGAGCGCGCGCTGTACATAAGGAGTTAAGTTCGGGTCATGTTTGCCAACAATAATCCCATGATCTCTTCCAATCGTTAGCGATCACATGAGAACCAGCATATAGATAACATGTTTAGATATAAATCGAATGCTTAACCTGCTGTTGGGCTGTTATTGTCTTGGCTGCCTTTTGCCAGTGTGTTTTAGTGCTGTAATCACCTGAGCCAGATTCTTGTTCATCATCGTATTTGTGCTCTCTTTCCGCTGCAATGTGAAAGATAAATTAATCTTAAAAAAGCAAGAGTTTTTTTACCATAAACTGGAAGTACAACAAAGGGACAAAAGTTGGTGAAAAGTTTACTATATTAGTGCAAATTGTTTTTAGCGATAACACGACTGACAAAATTTATTATTTGCGATGACTTGGCAACGAGCTGTTCTGTAAGACAAAACCCCTTCCCTTGTTGCGTTCACTTGCACATTTATTTGATATCGGTATCTTTTATGTTTGCAAACAAAACCGCGGGAAGGAAATTTAGAGATAATTACTCCGTAAGGTAATTTTTTATGGTAACACATCTCACAAACAGCTGTGCCATTAATGCAATCCATGCACGAAATAAAACCACGTGCAGTCGACTGAGTGGAGAAGCTTACGTTAAATTCTAAGAAGAGTCATAATTCATCAAAAATAACCTGGATATAGGTAATTAGCAGAAGTTCGCAGCATCTGATCTAATCTAACACCGTTGGGCGCTATCATTTGCCCGGTCTTGGGCTTTGTTGCTCATTACTATACACCCTTCTCCGGAGATTCAAGCTAGCTATTCGTTTTACTCTTGACTTAAAGGTGAGCTACGGTGGAGGATGAATTATTTACGTTTTTCGCTTAGGACAATGAAAACAAGTGTTTTTAAACACTTTTAAAATTAATTTACATATTAAAGAGCTGTGTCACGGCAGTCTAGTCCAATTTGTTTAGTTTTTCCAATTACTCGCCCTTACTTGCTTTGGAACTTAACGTTAACGAAGAAATTACTTGTAAATGACAAAATTACACCTTCGTGACAACCAAGTAAGTATACCGAGCCCGGTTTTTCTAAAGCCAATTAGCGCTAATCCTGGGTTAAATGTTGTCCAAGGTTTCTGATTCTGTTGTTTATAAAGCAATATCACTGCTAATTTTCGGTGACAATTTGAAAGCAGCAAAAGTCAAATTGTTGCGTGAAAATAATTTACTGCAATCCACGTCGGTAAAGTTTAAAAGGAAACTATATCTTGACACTAACCATGGATTAGCTTCACTGTGCATTGAACAACTGGGCCTTTAACCAGAGCTTTATATTCAAATCTCAATTGCAATCCTTGTTAATCTTTTTCAATTTGGCCCATCTGTGCCTTCTTTTGTATTTGCTGTTATTTAAACCTTTCTTTAATGTTGTAAGCGGATATTTTTATGTTTCGCTTAATTTGGAGGCCAGGACCTTGTGGCTGAATTTGGCTTAATTTCGTGACACAGCTACGTTAAAAGGATTCAAACCCTCAGTATGATAATTCCCTAAAACTACGCTGCCCAGTAGCACGGCTTCTCTCGTAAGTCATTTTAGAGGTGTGTGATATGATACCCTGACATTAGAGCGGTTTTCAATAACACTCGGCTAATGGATCAACATTTTCGCCCAGCGTCGTGTTTGTCACACAAAACGTTCGGTGACTGAACGGGCAAACAATGTTTGACCAAACATCGAAGAATGGAAAACCATTAAAATTAAGGCGGCTTAACAGTAAAACATGTTCATCCAACACGATCTTGGACGAAAATGTTTGATCCTTTAGCCGGGGCCATAGTTGCCGGGAAGTAATTCGGTTTTGTTTTTCTACACTTTATGATTGGTTAAAAAACACGCGCCACTTTCTCCACCAATCAGAAGTGAAACAAAAAACAATAGTGACTTGCTCGCGCGCAATCATGTTTGCGCTCGGCGCCCGTGTTTTATCATAATTTGTTTCGAGTCCTGATTAGTTCATTGTGTTGTTTTCGTCTTTTGTGTTTGGCTACAGTAAGTGCTTTGACTTTGACTTACTTAATACTGATTAGACAAAAATGTTCTTATGGATAACCTACTCACTTGCAAGAGTGCTCAAGATAAAAGTTTTGGAAAAATATTAAAATAATAATGTAACTTTGTAAAAATTTGCAAAATAAACCGCACCATGGAAAAATACTGCTCGAGAGGCGTTCATTTGCTGGTCATACGTTGTGATTTTGTCCTCAGACGCAAACGTTAGAACTATTTTGCAGAGCATAATAAACTACACTACAGTAAAGTACTGCTCAGTAGCTTTCATTTGAGTGGTCACACTTTAGAATTTAATCCACGAACACAAAAATTAGGACAACCTTGTACGAACGTATTGCTCAGAGCTTTCATTTGAGTGGTCACACTTTAGGATTTCAGCCACAGACGCAGCTGTTGGAACCATCTTGTTCAGGACCACAGAAAGTGCTGCATAGTGCTAAATAGCACTTTTTCGGATTTCATTTGCATACTGAAAAGTATTTTATTATCAGCTCTCGGACGCAAGCTCCAGCAGTTGTAAGCCCCTCAAAACTGACACATTTCAAATTCCCACGAAATTTATAATATCGCCATTTGTACACATTTGATTAGCCAAATACACCGAACCTGAAAGTTATCTAGGAAAAAACTGTTTTCTAGTTCCATTTTAAAATGATTGTTAAAATACTCAGCTGACGAGCTGAATCAAAAGTTTGTTTGCATTAACCCAGCGTCAACTACTTCCTTTACTTATTAGCTCCGATGTTTGGCAGGACTATGTTAAGTTGAACTGGCTAACGATATAAGCTTTTCTACGCTCGCAGATGACAATGGACAGAATAAGCTCGTGAACGAAAAAAAAAAAAAAGGAGGCGTTTAACACATCCCTACTTTTTTTCCATTCAAACTTCTTTGCAACTTCTTTTTTGCAATTTTCTGAGAGGAGGCAACAGAACATTATTTATACACCACATATTTACGTTTCTGAATTTATATCACTGTTAATGCACATACCCGCCAACAGCGTGTAAGATCTTTTCTCTAGGGGAGTCCAACTCTTCTCAAATGCTATCCATTGCCTCTGCAAATGACTGGAACACCCAGTGCATAAAGCTACACGTCCTCCTGAGAACAAACTAGCATTGCCGCTATGTTTCAGTGTCGCCAAAACTGGGAAGAATGGACCATGTTTGCGTGTTTGGTAGTATAACCGTCTTATTGGACCCGGGCTTGGATCATTACAAGCCGCACAAAGCAAACGACGATCAGACATTTTCTCCATTTGAAACGGTTACATCCACATTTAACGAACGCGATCATTCATCAGCTTTGCGTCGAAGGAGAAAATGTCCAACCAAATCATGATCTGAGGTGAGGAGTTTGACATATATTTCTTGTTCCCACAACAACGATACAAACAGAAATTTAGTGAAAGCGTACCTGTTGTGGTTTGTGATAAATTATTGATGTTTTTGCAAGGTGTCTTGACACAAGGTGGCTAACTTTGTAATATCAGCTCACACTGTTGTTATAGAAACATTGTTTAAAGTCCGAAAGTGAGAAAACAAACGAAACACCTGCTTAATATCAATGATAAAACTGTACTGCAGTCAAAATATCCTAATATCCTAACTTTTCAATGCTTTTTAAAGTTGTTCAGTTAAGCCTAAAAGAAACTTAAAAAGGGGTACTTGGCTTAGCACTATACATTTTAATTTCACATATATGGATGTACAAGGTATATTGTCTTAAATTTTTTGTTACTTTTTAGTAAATTCAAACTTTTATGGCGAAGAAAGTATAAATTAATCCAGTTGACTTAACTCTTTGTTCCCATTGTCATCATAACCACGCGTCAAATTGTCCGGCTGACTAGCAATATTCTCTTGTGGAGTGTTGTGTTTGTTGTACAAAGTGGTGCTTTGAATCTTTGGATAAAATCCTAATTGTGGTCATTCAAAAGAAAGCTATCAAGTAGAACCTTCCTGTGGCGCTTATTATTATGCAGTAGAAGGCGGTTCCAACTTTTGAGTTTGTGCATGAAATACCCAAGCGTGAATCAAACGAAAGCTATTAAATGACTACTACTTTGAATTCATGTGTTGCTGCTTACTATACTGTTGCAACTTTTAAGTTTGTGGATGAAATATTTAAAAAGCGTGACCATCCAGATGTGAAAGCTAATGGTCGGTACTTTTCTTGTGGCGTTTGTTATTATGCTGTAGAAGGTGACTCCACTTTTGAGTTCGTGGATGCAATACAATACTAAAGCACGGCTATGCAAAGTAAAGCTGTTGATTGTTGCTTTCGTGCGATGATGTTTTCCGATGTTGTACAAGGTGGCCGTCGTCATAGCTTCTGAGACCGTGGATAAAAATTCCATAGAGTGACGTACAGTGCCTATCAAGCGAAAGTTCCTCCCTACCCTACCCCCGAACCGCCTCCCCGTTTACACCTGCTACGCAGGCTACACTGTCTTGTGATGTCTTTTTTAAAATTCTTTCTGCTGTACAATGTGATCATAAGTTTTGAGTGTGTGAATGAAATTCTGGAGTTTGATTTCCTTCTTTGTCTAAATTTAAAGTCTGTAGAGGCAGAGGATATTTCTACGGTGTGTTGTATGCTTGGTTCTTCATGCTGTGTGAGTCTATGAATACACTTTAATCGGTCTGTCCATCAAAATGGGAGCAGTTATTTAGGGATTACAATAGCAAGCACTTCCCTGTGCGATCGTTTGATAATTACAAATAACCTTCGAATACTCCTGGGTTGTTTGAAGAAGAAATTTCTTCCAAATTCTGTGAGAGCTTCTGACTGATGGGTCGAATATTCTTAGTGTCGCGAACATAGAAATTTTATAGTATGCACAAGCTCGGAAAATTCGTCAACTACAAAACCAGTTTAGAATTCTTTTTCTGAAAACGTTTGAATAAACTTTTCTGTCAAAATACTTTGAAAATTTTGGACTGCCGGACATTTAAATGAAAGATCTGTGATCTGCCTCTGCGCATCCAAACATCTAGATTTTAACCTTTTTTTTCTTATACCCAGAACGTAAAGACGGTTTATCAAATCTCTTGCTTTTCATTTTCTTAGGTGTTCATGGAAAACAGTGACAAATAAAATTTCAAGTTGTCGATTTATTTTAGGAGAGTTGTATTTGCAGTAAATGACTTTTGGGCTTCAGGTGTTTTGGATGTAAAACCAAAGGGCAAAAAATTAGTGCTTCATAGAAGCAAGTCGAAGCCAGCGTTAATTGAGAAAAGCCGTCAGCATAAAGTTCACAAACTGTATTTTCCAAGCAAACTCTTTTTTGACTGACTGGCTCACACTTAAAACAGTCACCAATTGGCGAGTAAAGTTTATTAAAATGATCAGCTCTTTCGTATTTGAAACTCGCCTTTTCGGTGAAGTTCAGTTGTAGTTGTAAGTTCAAAAGAAAGGGAGTCAAATAAGTTAACCAAAAATTCGTGGTAATTTCCTCAGAGCACAGCCAAGACAGCGCTCACTTTTAACTCGTCGTTTCTATTTCAATGAGCCTCTCAACAAGGAACTTCAACCGACTTGTTGGGGATAGTGAAGAACAAGACAACCTATGCAAGATATTTTTAACTTGTTTCTGAATGAACGCTGGCGTAAACGTGCTCTGGGAAGAAAATGGAGTCGTTTGCTGGCTACACACAAACAAAATAACTGCAGTCAAATTATTTAGATAATTAAGGGCATAATCATTATGCCCTTCTCTAAATAATTTGACACGTTGATCTTGACTTGCCTCGTAATTTAGACTGACAGTTAATCAGCTATTTTTTAGTCATTCGGGTCTTCAGGAATAATCAAACGGTTACCATGGAAAAGAAGCTGAACTGACCAAAAGAAACAGTCGTTGCGGACCTTCTGAAGTTAAACACAAAATTTTGGATTTATCAAATGAGTTGATAAGGTAAATTGGCCACCGTAAAGGGATTGAAAGCTGACGTTTCGAGTTGTAGCCCTTCGTCAGAGCTTTCAATTCCTTTACGGTGGCCAATTACCTTATCAACTCAGTTGATAAATCCAAAATTTTGTGTTTCACGTCCCCATCGACGCAGCACCACAGTTTCTTTAGAAACTAACCCCTTGTTTGTTTCTGAAGTTGACACTGGCGTAAGCTTACTTGAGGCGCTCGTTTTTTCCCTTTTGATTTCACATCCAAAACACCTTATAAAGAAAAATGATATTAGCTACAATGAATAGAACAAATTATGCTCTCTTAAAAGTAAATTGACAACTTATCATTCTTTTCTAAATGAACACCGGGGCGAACTTGCATTAAGCTATTTAGAAAAAAGAGAAGAGAAAGATTCGATCCAACTACAGAAGTGTATTCACTCATAAAAAATTTAAGGATTAACATAAGTCTTAATTTTCCAAGAAAACTGTTTTAGATGGCCACACACTCAAAACCGACTTTTTATGTAACAATAAAAAATTATGCTCTGACATAAGATGCTCTAAAACCATTGGAAACTATGCTCTCACATCAGGAACGACTTCCCGTTATTCAAATTGAAACGTTAGTAGTAGAGGCGTGTGCTTCTTCGGCGAATCCTCGTACAACTTCACCAATAAATGCCGAGGTCCTTTTGTCCAATGAAAAAGAGCCCGAACAAGGTTCGGCAGCTGCCTAAGCCCGAATCGTCACTGAGATAACCCAAGTTACGAAGGATCTCTCTGGCATTTATTATTGAGACACGCCACGGAAAGGTAGAAGCTAAACCAAAGACTTCGGTGAAGGAGGTAATTATAATACATCATATCTTTTAGGTTATGTACAAGCTAAATAATCTTATTGCTATATAATTGTAATACAAACCAAAATCTCTTCATGTTTCCGATTGTAGGTCATCTTTGCTAAACAAGTAAATCGCCATTAAAATTTACAAAATGAACAACAACCATATTCGACGGAATCATCTAAATGGAATCAGACATTATTTCATCTTGTGTAGTTAAGAGCCAAAATGCAGTCAAATGATAGTTTTAAAACTCAGGGTGCGGTTGAGCAAGTTCACCAAATATTGAACAATTCTCTTAGCCGATAGCCAGGACAGCGCACAGCTAATCACAGTTGTCACTTCTTAACTTGACGTTTCTATTTGAACAGCTCAAAGAGGAATTCTTTAGACCTCTTTTTACATCTGAAAAATATCAAAAGAGTCAGAAATTTTTATGTAAAATTTGCACAAAAAAGGAAAGAAAAAAGAAGGAATTTTAACGTCTATACTATAGTGTTGTAGAAAGAAGTCGGCGTTTGCCACAAACTCACAAAATTATCCCCTCATAAGTCAAAAGCTTTTAGACTGCCAAACGAGTAAATCAAGAACCGGAGTACTCTTCCATGCATACATAAAAATGCAGTTGCCTACCTAAAATTTATTCACCTCTCTTTCCATAGAAAATAACCTTTCATAAGCCATGAATTGTATGGTAATTTGAGCTCTTCAGTTCTGTCTTAACAGCTTGCAAGTTACGCAATTCAGTTTTGTAAAAGACTGTGAGTGAAGAAAGGTTTTTTTTTAGGTCAGAGACAAGACAGCGCTCACTTTTTGGAATACGTCAGTTATTGTTTCCATTTATTAAACCTCTTGTCGCTTCTGGAGTGCTTCAAAGAAGTCAGAAATTTTTATATGAAAACACACGCCCGGCAAATAAAAAAAATTAACAAACAAAAACGAGATAAAAGCGTTCATGGAGCATTTAGGTTTAGCCGTTTTAAGAGGGCTTCCTCGGGTTTTTATGTTAAAAGAATAAGCGCAGTCAGCTATTGAGGAGAAAAAGATTATGTATACACCACAATAGTTACTGTACAAACAGGAGGGACAAAACACTTGTTGGGATAGTGAAGAGGACAACTTATGGAAGATATAAGGCGTAAACTCAGTTGCGTACCATTTGAAAGGTTAAACACCTCTGAGAGAAAACGGAGGCGTTTGATACAAACAAAGAAACAAACAAGCAAAATTATGCTCTTGTCTAAATAATCTTGCCTTGCCTTGCCATTTAGACTGTCTGACAACTATGAAATGAAGAGATACGTTGCAATGCAGTAAACTTCTATAAAAGAATACATTTCCCTACCAAGAAACTTGATTCACCGCAATCCCGATGGTAAACCATATTTGCTAAGATACCATTTCGCGAGTGAATTTACAAAATGACCGAAAACTATAATCCGTTGAATGCTTTGAATGAACGTCTTCCAGTTTACAAGACACGGCGTGGAGCATGTTAACCTACAATTTGTATTATTATTCAACAAATTGTCACTATGCCCATATATGGTAAGGAAGCCCTCAATATCTGTCATCCTACATGACAGATACAAAAATATATTAAAAAAGTATAAAAAATTTCTCACTTAATGAGTTAAGAGTGCCAAAAAATCGTCTAAAATTCCATACGTTTCGGGCTCAGCCCTTCTTCAGTGGAAAGTCAAGATTTCAGTTAAAGATTTCAGCTGGGCACCAGTCAGCCACATGGTTCAAACTCAGATTTTCGATATCTTTAGGTTGTCGCGCGCTCTTTTCGCGCGCGCGCCTTTTGAACTCAAATTTGTTTTATATGGCGCAAGACAGCGTTTTTTAACTGAAATCTTGACTTTCCACT
>Ga0126336_10001986_pt1 | contig 11326 bp, 8 predicted proteins | sample SidCmetagenome_FD_92530 | JGI IMG/M metagenome (GOLD analysis project Ga0126336, IMG submission 92530) | Coral microbial communities from El Islote,Puerto Morelos, Mexico - Siderastrea C C metagenome | ecosystem: Host-associated > Invertebrates > Cnidaria > Coral | place: El Islote,Puerto... | reverse complement strand
TTTTGTCTCTCAGATCTTCAAAATTGGGACAAATTGTACCAGCGGCAGTCCTGGGAAGAATATGGCTATGCTCATAATCAAAGGTTTTCAGCACGTCCTGAGCATGACCTGTGCCCCTTCAAGCGGATTCCTGGTGTGGTTACCAAAATGATCTAGCCCATTGAATGGAAACGTTTTCTTTCAAGTTCATCATCTGGGCACACTGCACACTAACCCAACTGACGTGGTGACACTGCTCTCCCTTGGTGCCTTAGAAATGCCCGTTTTGACAATTTGCTTTTCTCCATCTTGCTCTTCAACGTGAGCTCACTGCTCTTGTTGTACTGATGTGCACTGATGGTCCACTGGCATTTATTTGAGTTGCTTGTTTGTATTGTATGTTCTGTAGTAAGCTTGTCAGGATTAATGGGTGCTTTGGGCTTCTTCGCCTATCCGATTACACAGTTTGAAGGCGCGGTTTTGATGTCAAATTTTTAAATGTTGCATGTGATGTCTTTTCATCTGGAGTTTTAGCTTGAAACCTCTTATGTAGGCAACCTCTTATGCAGGCATAAACCGAGGTTTCTCCACTAAGACCTATAAGAATTAATGAGGTTTTACAAACACCACCTACAAAAAATTGTGACAGTTTGTTCCATTTATTTCAATAAATGGAACAAACTGTAGGGCATCATGTAGGGCTTTGCCTACTGATACACGAGCACAGTGGTATTCCTCTGGGCCATTAAGGCGGGCTTTTAGCTGAAAAATGTACACTTTTTGTATCAAAGATAACATTGACATTTTTAATCCACACTTATACTAATTATATCACTGGAAAGCTCATAAGCCAAGGAATTTAAAAATGCCTTTTTTTGCAGTATCAGCAAATGTTACTTGACACCAGGCTGTCAAATGTACCACATGCTGTGCAAAACTGGTGTGTAGTTAAGAAAAGATTTCTCGTCGTAAATGTAGAACAATAGGAACTTGTTTTTGAATTGAATGAGCGATTTTGCAAAATTCTAAAATCACATGTCAAATCATCCGTCTCGAGTTACATGCTGTAAAACAAGGTAAATATTTATTGGTCATTTCCCCCCTAAGAATCATTTGGCAAACTCCCTCATTCATATTAAATCACTAAACAAACACTAACTTTCCCAAAAATTTCAGGTTGATAGCTTAAATCCTTGAAATATCTTTTCTCAAAGGTGACAATATGTCGTTTTCAGAAAAATGGCCTTAACGTTTTAAAGGGGTTATAAATTATTGTTGTTGAATAATAGCTGAAGCATCCATAAGTGAAAAACTGTTCATATGTAGCTCTCAGACACCTGAGGAAACTAACTAGAATCCCCTAGCTTCATAAGTCTCCTTCAAGCTCACAAAGGCCTTCTTCTCTTTGCCTATGAATAAGCTGGAGTCCCTGGCAATGATTCTTGTCTTCTGCTGTGGCTTGGGTATGTGCTTTTTGTAATCGTCTGTTGTCTTTTACCCTGAGGACATAGGCTGTGTGTGTCCCACCAGGAATGGAAAGTTTGTTGATGATATCATTCCTACAATCTGCTCCTCTGTGGAAATGGCATACTGCCGAGGCAGCAGCAAGATGCGCAACTTTAGCTCCATGATGCTTATGCTTGGGGCAATGCACCGAAATCATACAGTTGATACACTCATTTGGGTTTTGAGTGGCCCCACGAACGCATCTCTCAAGTAGCTTTGTGTGACTAAGTGTTATAAACGTTGGTCATAGAAGTTCAAGAAACACGTCAAGTAAACAGTCTTCATCTTTTTAAGTGCTTGTTCTTGTTGCCATGTCCTGCTGCCACTTACACCATGACAATTCTCTAGCAGAACAGAAGTGGTGCTGTTTAGCACGATCTTCTGCCTTAACACTGTGGTTGAGAATGGCAATAATATTCTTTCTTCTTGGAATAAATGGCAACATCACCTTCTCTGTCAGTGGGAGTTGCCTTTTTTAGAGTATTCTGATGTACTGCCAGTTCATAGTATTTTTGCAGCTTCTTGAATTGGCCTCAGTGAGTCTGCTGTGTCCAGCTATTGATTTGCAGACTGGAATTAGTTAAAGAATTCATGTACAGCCTATCATTACATAGGTTGACAAGTTCACTTGTGTGCTGTAACAGAGTTATAACTGCAACGAGGGTAGACTCATTTTCTCCTCAGGTCGACATCCCTACTTTCGCAGGTTAATCTGGACTGTTTCTCCAACCTCTGTAATTGTTAATTTCTTGTCTTGCATTTGAAGCTTGATGAGATTCTCGTCCTTCTGGTTTTAATGTTGTTGTATGCCACAACTCAACAGTTTTTGTCTTGTGTGCTGTGCAAGAACAGTTGGATTTGGGAGGTGGTGGAAAAGGTAACAACCTTGGGAACCTTCGAGCTAGTGTTGTTACGTTCTCCTTTCTTTGAATGTGGACAAATTTGTTTGCTTTGTGGATTGAACTTAGAGAGGTTACAGGCCTGTTGTCTTTCCGCTGTAGGGTTAGAAAACTGTCGTCTCTGAACCCTGACCCATTTCATTGCCCTTCTTTTCCTTTTGCCCACTCCTTTCTTTTCTTTTTCCTTCTTCAGTTCTACAAGGCGGATGAAACAAGTCCTTAACAAACTTTGAAGAGGTTTAAAAATAATCGAATTGCATGTGATGTCGCTTGTTTGCAATGGATGTTCATTCTTTGTGCTTGGTTCAACAAATAAATCTGTCCGTGGACATGATACTGCATGCTCAAAGCCCATGGTTTCCATGGTTGAATAACTTTCAAGAATTCTCCCAACCCTTCGAGTGTTTATATCAGGCTATGCAAAAACAAGAAAGATACTACACAAACACACCTCTCAGCCAACCAGGGCACGCGTAGAATCTTAGTTATTTTATAATAAAGTTAAAAAAGGCCACCAACTAAGTGAATAAATATTCCAAGGGTTAAGACAGACGCTTTTGTTGGGTCATTAAGTGTGCATTCAGGAACTAAATATGCTATGAACTTACTCTGGGCCATTAAGGCGGGCCTTTACCTGAAAAATGCGCACTTTTTGTATCAAAGATAACAGTGACAGTTTAATCCACACTTATACTAATTATATCACTGGAAAGCTCATAAGCCAAGGAATTTAAAAATGCCTTTTTTGCAGTATTGGCAAATGTTGCTTGACACCAGGCTATCAAATGTACCACATGCTGTGCAAAAGTGGTGTTTACTTAAGAAAAGATTTCATCGTAAAAGTAAAAGAATAAGAACTTATTATTGATGTGAATGAGGGAATTTGCAAAATCCTAAAGTCACATGTCAAATCAGCCATCTCAAGTTACATGCTGAAAAACAAGGTGAATATTTATTGGTCATTTTTCCCCTAGGAATCAAGTAGCAAAATCCCTCATTCATATCAATTCACCAAACAAGCACTAACTGTCCTGAAAATTTCAGGTTGATAGCTTAAATCCTTCTTGGAATATCTTTTCTCAAAGGTGAAAGTATGTCATTTTGAGAAAAATGGCCTTAAAGTTTCACAGGGATTATAAATTATGATTGTTGTTAAATGATAGCAACCATGAGTGAAAAACTGTTCATATATAGCTCTCAGACGCCTGAGGAAACTAACTAGAATCCCCCAGCTTCATAAGTCACTCCTTTAAGCTCATGAAGGGCTTCTTCTTTTCGCCTGTGAACAAGCTGGAGTCCCCGGCAATGCTTCTTCTCTTTCGCTGTGGTTTGGGCATCTGCTTTTTGCAATCGTCTGTTGTCCTTTACCCTGACGACATGGCTGTGTGTGTCCCACCAGGAATGGAAAGTTTGTCCATGATATCATTCCTACAATCTGCTCCTCTGTGGAAATGGCATACTGCCAAGGCAGCAGCAAGATGCACAACTTAAGCTCCATGATGCTTATGCTTGGGGCAACGCACCAAAATCATAGAGTTGACACACTCATTTGGGTTTTGAGTGGTCCCACGAATGCATCTCTCAAGTAGCTTTGTGTCACTAAGTGTCATAAATGTTGTTCATAGAGGTTCAAGAAACACCTGAAGTAAACAGTCTTCATCTTTGTAAGTGCTTGTTCCTCTTGCCATGTCCTGCTGCCCTTTACACCATGATGATTCTCCAACAGGACAGAAGTGGTGCTGCTTAGCAGGATCTTGTGCTGCAACACTGTGGTTGAGAATGGCAATAATGTTCTTGCTTCTTGGAATAAATGGCAACATCAACTTCTCTGTTAGTGGAATTTGCCTTTATTAGGGTATTCTGACGTATTGCCAGTTCATAGTATTTTTGCAGCTTCTTGATTTTGGTCTCAGTGAGTCTGCTGTGTCCACCTATTGATTTGCAGACTGGAATTGTGTGAACAATTCATGTACAGCCTACCATTGCATAGGTTGACAAGTTCACTTGTGTGCTGTAACAGAGTTGTAACTGCAACCAGGGTAGACTCATTTTCTACTCTGGTCGACGTCCCTACTTTGGCAGGTTAATCTAGACTGTTTCTCCAATCTCTGTAATTGGCAATCTCTTGTCTTGCATTTTGAAGCTTGATGAGATTCTTATCCTTCTGCTTTTAATTTTTTTGTATGCTACAACTCGTCAGTTCCTGTCTTTTGTGCTGTGCAAGTACAGTTGGAATTGGGAGGCGGTGCCAAAGGTAAAAACCTTGGGAACCTTCATGCTACTGTTGTTACGTTCTCCTTTCTTTGGATATGGACAAACTCGTTTGCTGTGTTGATTGAATTTAGATTGGTTACAGGCCTGTTGTCTTTCCACTGTAGGGTTAGACAACTGTCGTCCCTGACCCATTTCATTGCCTTTCTTTTCCTCTTGCCCACTCCTTTTTTTCTTTTCCTTCGTCAATTCCACAAGGTGGGATATTGAGATGAAACAGGTCCTTAACAAACTTTGGAGAGTATAAAATTATTGAATTGCATGTTATATCGCTTGCTTGCAATGGGTGTTCATTCTTTGTGCATGGGTCAGCAAATGTAACATCGCCATTAAAGCCTTAAATCTGTCCCTTGACATGATACTGCATGCTCAAAACCCGTGGTTTGCGACTTGTAACATAAGCTCTGCAACGTCAATACAATCAGTAACAATATGTTGAAACACCATCTGTCTCCCTCCCCCATCTCAGCAGTGTTGTTAAAAAACAAATGAAGACAAAATGAAGAGTGGTGCGTTTTTGTGTGAGCCACCATTGAACAAGGGGACAGGGGAAGGGTGTTCCAACAACTTCTGTTGCTGTTTGTAGCTCAGAAAGAAACGGGCCTTCTCCCTTTATGCTCAGAAATATTTCACTAAGGAGAGTTTTCCAGATAGTGCTGGTACAATGCTAACATTAGCCGAATTTTCAAAAATCACTACAGGAGAGCAGTTAACTCTCCTTCTTCTTGTAAGTTATGTGGCCAGGTGATTGAGATTATCCACTCCTCTTTTTGCTGAACTGTTACACAGCAAAACAATGAAAATCGGCTTGGTAACCTCGTTATGTTGGCAAACATTAACTCACTGAGACAGGGTTAAGAGGTCAGGCAGTGGCGGATGGCAACAATCAAAACTAAACCTTGAGGAAGCCCTGTGACCTTAAAACTCTGCACGCGTGCACCCAGACTCCCAGCCGTTTTTTCCCTTCTTTCCTTCCTCAGTCAGTGAAAAAGCACACTTCCTGAGGCGTGCCAACTAAGCCATTCTCAATGCAACGTGGCTTGCAAATATTGTAAATCCTGCCACCGTGAAATTAATCAGGCTATGGGAAAAATGAAGAGTTACAAGCCAGAAGTTCAGCTCCACTTGTGTGTTGCTGAGAGTTGCGTGCATGCCTATCTTGATCAGTTAAGCAGACATCTGTATTTTTTTCGCTACTACATTTCAACACTGTTGGTGAAGTTTCATTGTGAAGTTCCTGTGTAGGATGCAACATTAATTTCTCCTTGGTTTCCCCCACTTTGGATGACTTTAAGACTTTGGCTAGAGGATTTCTCTTCTGCTTTGTTACTCCAGAACCTTCATTTAATTTTTACGAGTCCAGTGCTTTTCTCTTTCTCACTTTCGGTGTAAATTTTCACCTTTCTTACCCTAGCAGCTGAATAAGAATAAGGCAAAGGTAGCCTGTGTGAGCGTGGCTGACCAGAAAACTCAAGTCTTACCGACATTATGCATTTCCAGAGGTTACGTGTTCCCCCACATTTATAAGCGTTGCATGTAACACGATACATGAGAGTGCGAGGAAAGCTTCGGACAGCCACTGAAGTAGATTCGCCAAGAAAACAAAAGACAAAAACCATGTAGGCATGGAAAAAGCGTGTGTACAGGAATTGCTTAAGTTTCTGTAAGAAATGGAGTATTGTCTAACCACATGTCTAACCGAAGTGCGTTTAGAAAATAATAAATTAAAGTGAGAAAACAATCAATAAACGTTTAGAAAAGAATAAATAAACTCTCTTCAACAGCACCAGATCATCCTCTGCATCTCGTAATGTAGACCAAAGAAATGTAAACATTTCTGCATATGGCCATTACGGGGCCTAAGCCAAACCTGCAGTTCTTAGTGGTCAATATGATTCTAATATTTTTCTATGAAACCTTTTTCCATTTATTTGTTTTGTTATGTTTTATGTGCATGTCTCATATTGTTTGTAGAATTTGTGATATTTTTGGCAGAGTCATGAACCCCTCCAAACTGACTATCAAAGGAATAAAAAAAGGTAATGTTGAGATCATAACAATCTGGCAAATAATTGGAATCTATCTATTCAGTATATCTTTGTTGTTTTTATGAAGTGTCGTCTGCAGGGGGAATTAAATTTGATTTCGCTGTTGGTTTCAACTTTGCACTATGGTGATCTGCACTGTGCTGTATTAATTTGATGTGCCAACAATAAACCGACAATAGCCTCACGTGCCATGCTCGTGGGAATTGACTGCGGCTAAACAAAGCACTATGAAATGTTTGCAATGTATAAAGAAACCACCGACATTCTTAATTTTGGCAGGATGCTGCCAAAAAATCAACAAAACATGGAACTTGGGTTTTTGTTGTCTTTTCGATTATTTTCATTATATGTCAATAACCTGATGACAAAGTCGGGGATTTTTTAGAATTTTCAGGACCTCCTTTACATGCTGCAACATCATCTGTTCATTAGTTGGTGTGCTATTTCTCTTACTGCGTCGTTCAGCCAACCTGGTTTCCAGTTTGTGGCCTCTTGAGCACAATGTGTCAGCCTTGCGAAAGTGGGTCCTGTTTTTTGCTATGTTTAGGTCTTTTCATAAAACATGACCCACCTTCGCGTAAAGTATGCCATTGTCATCCCGAACTTGTTGCATCTGAAGGAGGAACATGCATCAGTGTTGCTTGAGAAAGAATTTGTGCTCTTCACGCACATCGTATTGTATAAGGGCAAATAGGTCTTTTTGGTTTTGTTTTGTTGAGCCTGAGCCAAAAGAAGAGCCACTTTTCACATTTTCTTGGACTTAAGTTGATATTTGCGAGTTAAAATGATGTTGCTTTCCATGGCTTTTCTTTTTGTAGCAACAAGTCCTTCTCTGCAGGTATTAAAATTACTGTTTGTTTCCCTTTGTTGGGAAAACTGACTTAATCTGACTTTGAGACTTGAGTGGCTTTGATGTTTCTCAGAAATATCTGATTCCTCTCGACGTCTTCTACCACTGGTTCTTTTGGCCAGAAGTACACAGTTTCCAGATGGGTGAGAAAACTGACCATCACCGCATCATCTGCTGCCCTTATCACCTTTCCTATGAAGTACTGTGGCGTGTTAGTATATGCCACAGCCATGAAGTTAGACTGGTCAATCACTCCCTGCAAATTAAAATTGACAAAGATATTGCATTTAGCTAACACATTTTTTGCCATTTCCTGTGAGTGCATGAATCTTGCATAACATATATTTCATTGCACAATTCAATAAGCATATCCACGTCTTTTCATAGGCATCCTAACCATTTTTAAATCCTCATTGTAGAATAGTAGAAAACGGTAAAGCAAATAGCACTATCAATAATTTAAAAAAAGCACACACAAATGGTCCTTCCTCAGTTTTGGTGGTCAAAATACTGCTAAGACCTGTACCTCGACAATCATAGACAGTTTCTGTGCACTGGATTGGAGACAAAGCTTTCCATCGCCAAAAAAGATACTCACGCATATTGGAATTAGTTGCCGAATTAATAAAGGGCGCCTGTGGAAAATTCAGATTATGAGAGCTATTGGCTTGCTTACCCCATTTTCACCACAGCTGCGCCACAAAGAAAAACCCGGCATGTGTTAATGTTGTGCATACAAAAATGCTGTGCAAAAAATTATTTACCTTTACAGTGTATTAGTGCTTTGAAATAAGCTTTGCTAAAAGACACGCAAAGCTGAAAATGTGATGGGACGCTTCCCATGAAAGGGGTGAGATTTTCGTAACTCAGTTAAAAAGGATATTTACACAGGTGTATAAATAAAATAATGATAATTATTGAAATGTGCGACTTCCGTATTGATCACGTTGAAGTGAGCTCTGTTGAACTCTGATTATGAGTGTATGAGGCTGCATTTAGCATGTTGTTGAAGCAGTAATTGGAGTGGAGCATATATGTAGCGAAATGGGGAATGGATGCAGAAATTGAAAACAGTTTGTAACCGTAAAAGAGCCTTTTAAGTGCCATGATAGCAAAAGCAGTCAATATCTTCTTTTCCAATAAAGCATCATTGGAACCAGCGTGTCTCTTTTGCTTTGTTACTCCAGAACCTTCTGTTAACTTTTATGAGTCCAATGCTTTCCTCTATCTTAACTTTCGGTGAAAAATTTCACCTTGCTTTCCCTATCAGCTGAATAAAGATGAAGCTCAAGAAGTGTGTTTGAATGTGGCTGAATTTTGCCTGCATTATGCACTTTCAAAGGTTATCTGTTGCCCCACATTCATAAGTGTTGCATGTAACAGGAGGTGTATGAGAGTGAGACATAGTTTCGGACACCCAGTAAAGTAAATTTACCACCAAAACAAAAGTCAGAAACCATGTGGGCTTAGAAAAAGCGCATGCATGAGAATTGCTTGAATTTCAGTGAGAAAGGGATGACAGCTCGTAGTCTAACCACCCGATGTTCTTTTAGAAAACAATAAATTAACTCTCTGAAAATGTTCTAGATCATCCTTCAGGTTTCATAATGTAGTTGAAAGCAATGTAAATGTTTCTGCATGCGGCTGCTAGGATGCTTAAGACACCATTGTTGTAGGCTCTATATCCCTCCTTATCTGCACAATCTTGCCTTGAATCAGGACATCTTTTGAAAGTGCTACGTACCATGATCTTCCTTTGGACTGGACTTCGTGTTTGAGTTTGGCAGCTTTCACAGTGTGCCTTACTTTTCATTCTTTGTAGTTATAACGGTCAATATGGTCAGGACAATCTTTGTGACATCATGAATACCTTTATTTAATCGGGTAGCTCTTCTAGTATTTACAATATAGTAAAAAACAGTTATCAGTGGAGCCCCTAAAGTAAAAACATAATTACACACGAATATGTAATTAGGAAAATGTAAAAAAATAAGGATGTGTAATAAGGAAAACGTCTAAATTTGAAATAAGAACAAAATTAAAAGTATTGTAATGATGATGATAAAAGAAAATACATCACGAGATAAAACCATAGTTAAAACAACAATTAAAAACAAAGGTAAGCTAAATATTCCGATTAAAAATTACACTACCGTGGTAAAAAATTGACTTCTTAGTGCAGTTTAGCTTGACCGAAGGTAGCCTGAGATAATTGTTTTGTCTTGTTTGTCTTGTTAAAACATCTCTATCAAATTTAAAATAGCCTATCAAAAATTGCGAGCATCACATGACTCCATTCCTCGGCTGTTCCTAAAAGAGTTTCTGGGTAGTCGCTCTCTATTTGCAATTCATTGGCAAATTCTTTAACGACCTCAGAGTCCCAGAGGTGATAATGACTCATGTTCTCTTTTTTGAGAGGTTTGGAGCTGAGACTCTGAGGTCGTTAGTAGTTTAAAGGCTTTGATATTGCGCAGCTGATAATCTTTCTCTGCAAAACTTCTTCTTGGGCATGGGCTTTGTGGTGAGCTCTTTATCCCTTGTCTGAGAAATTGCAAGCTTCAATGTGGCACTTGGACACACTATGCTCCTTTACTTGCACCAGACCAGGTAAATCAAACTCTGCAGTTCCTCCAAGGATTGCATTGGTGATTGCCTTCCTTGATTATGTGACTGAGTGTGGTTGGTTATTCTGTATTGCCCACGGTAAATATGGGATACAGATGGTACATTTGAAATTCCCTTTTGGAACATGGGTGAAATGTTGAAAGGTGTCACCTTGAAGTGATATCAGTATCCTCACCAGCAAGAATTACAACCCTTACAGGTGGTAGAAATACAAGTATCTTTGTACGTAGATGCTTTGGCCGATGAAGAATATGTGTTAGCTTTCCAGAACGAATTTTGATGGATCAAGGAACACAGATTTGAGGTATGCTTACAAAGATGACGGCTTGCCGGGTTGATGAGGTGGCAACATGTGATCTATGCATTTGTGGAACTTTTTGAAGATACCGCCTGCTTCCTGTTCATTAGAGGATACACTGCAACTTCCACCGGATGGTGAACTTGCCTTGATTACCCTGTCAATAGTTTTATAACAATTATTATCTCTAGTAATTCCGTCATCATCAGAATCAGCTTTTCTTCTTCATACGATGTCCTCGTGGACCACCAGATGAGTCAGATGCATCTGATTCTAAGTTTGCAATGATTTGGCTGATTAGGATGTTTGATAGAGTCATTATCTCCACTGGTTTTCTAAGATGTGCTTGATTGGAGTTTATCATTGACATCAAAAGTGAGAGTGCTTTTCTCAAGTGAAATATCTAACAGGTTCACTTTGTCAGCTGCCTGTGCTGGAGGCTCCTTGAACAAGATCTGGCGTCAACGTCAATGCTGAACTCCACCAATTGAAGGAGCTCTCTCTGACCGAACCTGGTTCCTCACGGACCTGTTTTTCAAGTATTGATAAAGGACCCTTTTCCTTTTTTCAAGGAAAACGTAGCATCCAAGAAGGGAGAAGAAACTGGGTCTTTTGTCATCCTGTATTTGTAATTCCTTTTGAAAGTTCAACCAAATGTTGTCCTGCCTGATGGAATCACTTCCTTATTTCTGAGCGAACGCATTTTCACGTAATAAAAGCCGCTCAAAATTTAACCCATTAACGTCCGTGCCGGCCTGAGCCGGCCTTGATTTTGCACGTGTTCGCTTTTGGCCCCAGCCTCCCCTAGAAAGGCTTTTTTGGTCCCCTTTTGTCCTAGTTGTCTTTGGGA
>Ga0126336_10001985_pt1 | contig 11329 bp, 8 predicted proteins | sample SidCmetagenome_FD_92530 | JGI IMG/M metagenome (GOLD analysis project Ga0126336, IMG submission 92530) | Coral microbial communities from El Islote,Puerto Morelos, Mexico - Siderastrea C C metagenome | ecosystem: Host-associated > Invertebrates > Cnidaria > Coral | place: El Islote,Puerto... | reverse complement strand
TGTTACAAGTCTTCATTCCAAGAATGTATTACAATTATCGTATTGATAATCGGGCGTACGAGGAACCAGCCGCCATATTGTTTATATCAGCTACAAGAAAAGATTGCATTCCGCCTCCCCCGGGCGGGTTGCCTTGGATCTCCCCTCACCCTCCCCCAGAGTCTGTACGGACGGATGGAGGGAGGTACGCTGACGTCAGAACCAAAATTTTTGGGATCAATGGGTTACCAAATTTTCTTACCCATGGTGCTCCGCGAGCTCCGCTATTAAACAGTTAATTATTATTGAATACTATTCATTGTATTGATTGGTAATCAATGATTGATTTTCATTGACTGATACCGCCGGGTTTTCTGGTAATTACGAAAAATGATATCGTTCGAGGGCGTTTCCTATGCACAGAAACAGAAATGTCAAAATGACTCGAATCGCTAATTGAAGTGCAATCCAGTGCAAGTTTTTCCCGGTTTGTCAGAAATAGAGTGACTAATGGCGCTGGCAATGCACGGTTTCGTATAGTCGAACATCCTTCATACGGACGCCAAAGGTTATTAGAGGTCAGTCAACAGCGGGGACAGCTTTAGTGAGACCTATTACTAGTTTCGAGTATATAACTTGAGTCCTTATTTCTTGAGATTCTGAGAAATGTGAGTTATTTCTATGTTGAGCTACTCCATAAATTTCCAGTTTTCTAATTTAATCGCCGGTTATCAAGAATTCTTGCCTTTTAACACTATTCCCTGCTTGTATTTTATGGTTTGAAGCTTTTTGCGAGGCAAAAACAGCTGCAACCCACCGAAAAACAACGTCGTAAGCCACCGACGTTGCGAGGTACCAAACCCAAAACGTAAATGTAAAACGATGTTTTGATTGCATGGCATGAAAATTCTGCGAAAATTGACGGTCATTTTGAACTTAGCATCTCAACCTTCGACAGCCTATAAAAAACTATGTTCGTTTTTTGTAGATATTCTGGCCGGGAATTCGTTCATTCAGATCTCGTAGTAAGTTGTTTTATAAATACCGCAAAGTTGTTACCGATTTGTGCTTGTACAAAGCCAGCCAAGAGAGAAATAAAGGGACGTAAGTAAAATTTTTGTGCGTGCCAAATTCCAGAATAACATCTAAAATGGATGTTATTAGAAGGGGTAATGAAGAATGGGGAATGAGAAATTGACAAATGAAAATGGCAAAATTTTGTGTTTGTGAGATCTAGGTTATAGAAAATATTGCTTCCCACTTCTGGCAGGCTCAAAGTACTTTGTGGTAAGGTGCAATGTAAAAACTTACTGGCAGACTGGCAGTAGTAAGGGTTGAATAAATTCCCTGTTTTATTGCCAATACAGGAGGTGATGGTTTTGTGGGGAATGAAAATGAGTAATAATAAAAGGAACGACTGCGAGGAGAATGGGAGAAGAAATGTTAATTGTTTGTCAGTGAGCCGTGGGCTTTTTGTAAATCTGCGGTAATTGTCAGAGTTCATGGACGATAAAGTTTCGATCGGGTTTTGTGACGTTCGCTTGATTTGCGTGACACGTGACTCACGTCACCTTGTTTGAATTTTCTCGTCTTTCAGTGCAACCACCTACGTTGGAACTATCATCTGTTTGCTAAAACGACGTCTCCATCACACTTCAAGCGAAGTGACCAAAGCGTGCCTATTTGTTTAAATTTCTTTGTCACTTGGGTTGCTAATTCGTTCTTACGACGGATCTATTTTTAGAAACAAGCTCGCGTGAGTTATTTACGAAAACTTTGTTGTCGCCAAATCTCAGAAGTTTAGGGTCTCGGCTTATAGCCGAATAAATACCGTATGTCAAAATTCGTTTGCTATGCTTTCGAACGGCACCGAAATGTTTAAATCCAGCTCGCGCCTACATTTTATTAACCTTTTGTGAAAACCCGCTTGTCTCCCAGTCTCAGTAAATATTTGTCTCGTATTCGAATAGACTCGGTCAACCTGGTTCTACTACAAAAACGAATAATTTGGCTTGAAAATTAATCAAAGGCTCCTGTGAGATAACTCGTGAAGAGGAAATTCTCTTTGATCAGTTTGCAGTTTTTAAAAGTGTTTGTTTATATAATGAATAATTTCCAAACGTATTTACATTTCTTGCTTGTTGCTCCTTCGCATTTTTGGTAACAAATGCTTTCTTGGCTTTTGTTCCGCCGGTATTTATAAAAACAGTTTCTTGCCGCAATTTTCCATTCGTGGGCAAGTTAGTCCAATGACAAGTCGTCCGCTTTGAAATCAGAAGATACCGGGAACGATTTTCATGCGGAGTACATAACCTTACTTTTTCTTTCTTATCGTCCTTTCTTAAGGGATCTAATAAATGCTTTTATGTTTATGTCATTTAACTCTTGTATATATCTATTGGAAAGTCTCAAGAAGCACTGAAACCATAAAACAACGATAGACTCTATGGGTTAGTCAAAGGAGGAAACATTACGTGACGATCCAGAAGAGCGTCTCCGTAACAGCAAAAGAAAATCTATAGACTGGTTTAGCTATAATTGGTCTTATTCATAGATCAGGTAAACTTAAAATCGTTTTCGACAGTCGAGTACGCGAGTATTCTCAGCCGCGAAGGCCCCCATTTTCTTTAACTATCAAATATATGCGCCCGCAGTATTAGGCAGTGTTGTGATTTAACTGGCCTGCACTGGTTAAAAGTTAACGTGGGGTCGACCAATCGCCCACTTTGCATCCTGTAGCTGCTATATCTCATTTCAACGCTAGTGTCTTCACGAGTTAAAAAGGAAAACGGAAACAAACTTCATATGCATGGGAATTCGCAAAGTAAGTCGAGTTCATTCACTACGGCCTAGAATCCGTCTTGTGTATAATTTCTGATGTGCTTGTAGCGGAAATTTGTATCACGGCTATGTAAACACAGCACTGCAACATCATGCCAAACCTCAAGTCCACGAAACGGGGCATTCGAAGCAAAATAAAAAATGGTTCCTAGCTGCTCGAGTTATGCGCTATATCTTTCGGTGTGAAGTATCGCCGTATATTTTTACGAGCTGTGCTGTATTTTTACTCGCCCTGCGGGCTCGTCAAAATACAAATGGGCATTATACGCTATATGGGTATTTGCCGCTGTGGCATAAGGTAAGAGTTTCAGGATCCCGACGGCATACCCCTACCCAAAAACTCACAGCGTACCCCCGGGTTCGCAGACGCAAGACAGTCATCAGCAAGCGACGGTCTCATTTTCCACAATTGCAGGTTTAATTGCCTTTAGGGACGTTTCTATTTGGACTGCCACTTGCGTTTAAGATTGTACTGTTTCAGCTGTAAGATTTAATCCTATTGTAGTGAAAAGATTCAAAGTCGGTTTTATCGGGGCGATTTGGTGACACGCACGGGAGACTGGGAGATTCGTTAAGTATCCGGGAGACTCGCGGATGATCCAGGAGAGTTGGCACATATGCAAATAGAGTCTACTTCTCCACCGATTTTTTCAGGAAACTATGTTTCTGTACATCAAGTGCTTCTAATAAGATCGAGCGGTTCTAAGCAACAGTCCGCGCGCGTATAACAACTGTACACAGTTATTAACTTGTTGTAGTCCTTACAAACTGAGAGAGCTCTAGAGTAAATTCAAACTTAAAGATTTAAACCGAGCAGGATTCATTGCCAGCCAGAAGCTCAACAAGTTTATTTCGAAACTCATTTTAAAACCAAACAGACAGTTGAAAAATATTCCTGAAATAGGACCCCTAAACAATCAGTGGCAAGCGAAGCTCTTTCACTAAACTAACCTAAAGCCAATCTTAGTTGAAAACATCTGACGAGAACACAAATTCAAACAGAGACCGAGAAAATACAGAAACGCCACGATATAAACACTTTGTACTAAACAGCTAACCAGAAGCCAATCAGAGAATCAACGTGTTCTCATGTAGTGCTGTGTTGGTGGAGGAGTAAGACACTTCAATTTGATAGCAACAGGGTTCTCCGTATTAAAACCAAATTTGCTAACTTCCAGTCCAATTTGGAATCCAATGAACATAGATCTAACCCAGGTTTTAAAGTTGTAAGACAATTTATTAAGTGCAGATGGATAATTTTGATAAAGTTCCACTGAGTTATCTAACGTGGTCTGTTACCAAGCGTTTCTCTGTTAGATAACAACAGGATTACGCCAGTGAAACGAGAGCGCGAAGCGCGATAACGAACATCCCACCCCAGGGCTCCTGCTCGTTAAAAAACCTCGCGTCCCCGAAACATACGACTTAGCTCTCGATACCATTTTCATAACTCACAAGAGTAATTAAGCACAGGATTTACTTCGCGAGTTAAAGGTTAAGACCCCCCCCCCCTTCAAAAAGAAACTTACGATTCATGCACTTCCTGTTGTTCGCAGTCCGCATTCGCCCAGTCTGCGTTCTCTTTTTGAGGAGTGGCGACCTACTATTTGTTGTGTTTTCAGACCAATGTTACGGTGAACGTTGAGGACCGTATAATAGAATGATCTTTGATAAGATCCACATTAGCTAGGCAATAGGGTAAAAAAACTCAACCGCATTTACACATGTTCACAAAACGCGCTTTCCATGCAGCAAGTACCACACAGATTCAAGGTGACGATGTTCGAGAGCGCTTCCCATTGTATGGGAGAGCTCATTGTTTCGGTGGGAAGTCAAATTGAACGGTCCTTGTCACCACTGAAAAGTTTTCTGAAAAGAAGAATACCTTCAAAGGTAATCCTATTTTCTCCGTTTTACCGAAACTATGGGAATTTCACTGTGCCATTTGCGTCACCACACCAGTACCATGCTCCTTGATGCAATAAGCGGTTTGTTTGTGAAAAAGTGCACTGTTCCGGTTTAGCCATACAAATGGAAAAGCGCTCCAGTCTTCTTGTTTTACCTCACACTCACTCATTTAGGATCCAGAGTGCCCAAAGTGGCGCATGGGACTTCCGTAAGGGTCCTCCACTGCTGCCAATCCTCTACCCATCGCCTAGCTGTTTCGAGGCTGAGACCACACTCCTTCAGCTCTCTCACCATTGTCTTTCACCAGGTCACCTTGGGCCTGCCTCTTCTACGCCTTCCTTCTGGTTTCCACCTCAAATGCAACTCTTGGTAGTGAGTCCGTGTCCATCCGTAAGACATGGCCCAGCCATCTCCACCTTCTCTTTCTCATAACAACAGAGAGTGGTTCCAGATTACAGGGTGTCAGCAGGTCTTCTGTCGCTGATCCTGTTTGGGCAAAAGATACACTTGATGCGTCGAAGACATTCAGTTTGGAAGACATCAAGTTTCCTGGAAATTTCCCTGATCACCTTCCGGCATTCACTTCCGTACAAATGACAGAAAGTACATTGCTCTTGAAAATTTTGATTTTGGTTCGCACATTTAGCTTGGTTGATTTCCACAGTGGGTTAATAGTCCCAAAGGCTTGGCCCTAACCGACACATCTTTTCCGCTGTCGCCATCTGTAGAGACTTTCCTGCCCAGATAGGTAAACTCGTCCAGTTCTTCCAATTGGCTATTAACAGTGATCGATTGGTTGCTTGTGGTGTTCAACCTCATCAGTTTTGTCTTCCCAACATTCACTTTCGTGCCAATCTGGCTTGCAAATGGGGAAAGTCGGTCCAGCTCCTCTTTGATGTCACTATGGCGACTGAATAGCAGGCCAACGAGGTCTGCGAAATCCAGATCCTCACGTACTGAGTTGAGTGTCCACTGGATCCCTCTCTTATTGTAAGCTGTTGTTCTCTTCATGAGCCAGTCCATTGCCAGAGGGAAGAGAAGGGGGATAAGATACACCCTTGTTTGACCCCTGGGTGGACTCTAAAGCTGTCTGTCAAATGTTGTCCGCAGGCCACTTTGCACCGGAAACCTGTTTACAGCATTCTAATGATGTTGACAATCTTCACAGGAAGACCATAACTTCTGAGGGTTTCCCATAATGTTTCACAGTGTAAGCTGTGGAAAGCTTTCTCAAAGTTAGCATTTTGGACGTGGAGGTTGCTGTTCCATTCTGCAGACTGCTCAAGAATTTCTCTGAGGGCCAAGATGTGGTCTATACATGATCTCTCCTTCCTGAAGCCAGCCCGTTCATTTCTGATGTTCTCATCCACAGCCTCACAAAGCCTACTAGGCAGAATATGGCACAGAAGTTTACTTGTTAGACAAATAAGTGTAATGCTCCTCCAATTTCCGCAGTTGCTGAGATCACCTTTCGTTGGCAGTTTGTGTTTTCCAGATTTCCGGTGGTTGCTCTGTCTCCCAGATATTCTGCAATATCTGATACAGATGTCTAGCAGCTTCCTCACCACCAGCCTTCAACGTTTCTGTGCATATCTCGTCGTCCCCTGGTGCCTTTTCAGATTTCAACTTCTTAGTGGCTTGTTTCACCTCTGCCACTGTAATAGGGTCTGTGGAAATGTCAATGTCCGCCTCACTCTCAGAAATGTCTGGATTTGCAATGGTACCGGCATGTTGAGGACTGTCTCGAAGTGCTCCTTCCACTTGTTGATTTTCTCTCTCTCCTACCCTTGACTGTCCTGCCAATGGTAGTTTTGACCGGCTTATCTTGGCTTCTATAGCCCCTTCTCATTTTTTTGGTGGTCTTGTAGAGGGTCCTCATGTCATTGTTCCTTGCAGCCGTCTCAGCTTCCGTAGCCAGGGTATCAATATAATGTCGTTTGTTACTTCTGCAACTCCGCTTCTCTTCTATGTCCTTCTTCGAATACTCTGTGGAGAGACGCTCCTTGAGGCGAGGGGACTTGGCATTCAGCAGTTTTCTTTCTTTTTCTTCCTGTGTAAGCCGCTCTCCTAACCCGCACATCATTCAGTGAGCGCCTCCACCTGCTGTTTATTATTATGTGCTCAACTTGACTTTCCGTTGTCCCATCCGGAGATCTCCAAGTCAGCTTATGGATGTTCTTATGCTGGAAGAAGGTACCACCCACTGTAAGAGGCTTTTCATTCGCATAAGTCGCATAGTCTCTCGCAATTGTCGTTTATAACTCCAACCCCATGTCTTTTCAGAGCGTCCCCTTGATTATCATTATTACTTCCCACTCTTGCATTAAAGTCGCCTAACAGCAGTAGCACGTCGTGTTTTGGTATTCTTTCTACAGTTGCTTGCAGAGTGTCGTAGAAGTAATCCTTAGCCTCTTCCTCTGCACCCTCGATTGGTGCATAGCCCAAACAATGGACAATTTCACAAATCTGGAATTGAGGCGTATGTATAGGAACCTTTCGTTGATGGGTGTCCACTCCGGTAACGCTTGTGAGGCTTCTTTGTCCGTGATGAGTGCACCCCCTTGTAGGTGTATGTCATCCTGGCGTCCTAACCAAATGATGGTGTCTCTCGTGGCCAGCAGTCGTTTTTCGGATCCTGTCCAGCGTGTTTCCTGGACTCCCAGTAAGCATAGTCCGTAGTTGTACATCTCTCAATGGTCTGTGCAAGCTTCCCAGCCTGGTATAGCGTCCGCACATTCCAACATCCAACATATATGGTTTCTTTTGGTGTAAGGAGATTAGCTATCGGGCTGGAAATATTCGACTGGCTTTCATCCATATCCCTCATACATCTCATTGCCTGGCCTGCATCTCTCCCTTCACCGGCAGTTGTAAATTCTCGTACTTCCGTTTTTTTCGCAATACTGTAATAACAACCCCCAACCCCCAACCTGGGGGACCTGGGTGTTGCTTTGTCTGGCCTCTCTCCCGCAAACCAATCTGGCAAGGTTGAAACTGCCAGGAGCACAAGGCTGCCCCCGGCACAGCTCTGAGGGTTGTAAGGACACACATGCCTCCCCACCACAGCAAGGCACAACACCAGGGGAAGTGTTTGACCGGAATGTAATTTTAGAAGCAGGAATGTCATTATGAGATCTGTCCTCGTTTGTGTGACGCAATCTGTGGCACACAAAGAGACACATCTGCATTTAACTAATGACGCCAGTCTTTGCGCCTACGTATAAACTATGTTTATTCCATTACTCAATTGTCAGCGTTTACCACTGCAATGTATTATTTCCAGGAAGCCCCAAGCAACTCACCGATGATGTGAAGTGACGTTAGATGGCGTCTGATAACTTTTGTGTGAGGTTTTGATTATTTCTTTGCAATAAATACCTGGCGTATCTGTTGCAGAAAAACCAGACTGAGGAAAATGACTTAAAGGTAGGAAGTTGATCTTTATATTTTTGTTGCGACAGCAAAACGAGATGTTGACAAAAATACTTGATCACATGCTTCGACTGAGGCTGCAGTACGTTAAATCAAGTAGCTCACAGCCTACAATGAAGTTTTCATGTCATGCATAAATCAATAGCGGATTTTACTGCGATAAGATGCCAATTTCTTTTCCAATTTCACGGCTTTCTTTGCTTCTCGATGTAGTTGTCATTGACAAAAGCCTGAAACGCGACAGTTGGTCGAATTTTAAACCTCTCTCCGATCTCGATTCCAGGGCCCGCTCCTTTTAAGTCAGCAGTGAAACGTGGACCAAACGCTAGCTTCCTTAGCGCTGGCCAAAAGAAACACTGTCTCTACGACTGGCTTTTTACTTCTGCGCACTCAAACGTGTTTTGCTGTTCTCGCTCAGAACAGCAAAACAGTTTCCCATTGAATCCCATAGAAAGCGCAAATTAGTGACTATTGACGTGTGTTTTGGCTAACTAGTAAAACAAAGGCGGGAAACTCCTGCGGATTCCTGATCCTGTTGATTAACGCCCTCTTTTCATCACTCTTGTGGAATCTATTGTCTCTTCTACTGACACGCAAGATGGTATGTAAGTATAGACAGTTAAAACAGTATCATTTATCATTTCCCTGTACAGCAGTCAGAATTATTATCCGGGCGGTCTGTACAGCGCCGCAAATGACCTCGAGGCCGCAAATGATCCCCGACCGCAAATGATCCCGGACCGCAAATGATCCCGCGAAAATACGCAGAATAGCGAGACAGTCGAGAAAGACACAGGTTTCCAGGGCTCGGTGATTGACATCCGGCCTTGAAATCAACGGTTACTAAACCATGTGTGATAAGTTTGCTAGACCATGTAAGCAGTGTCCTGTTCGCTTGCGAACACGCTTGTAGAAATGGCCGAACTGGTCTCTAATTTTTAAAATAGCTCTCGTCCTTCCATTGGTGTTGTTTGTTGGCGTTATTGCATGTGGAGCTGACAAAGACCAGTGATGAGAAAACCGAGGTAGATTTGGACCTTGTAGTGTGTTGACTTTTACCGATTGCTTTCCACATCGCAATGGCATGGTTTGAGCCTAGCGTCTGATTTGCACACTTGCTTCTGGAAACAAATAACCACAGATCAGCGCAAATGGAAATATAAAAACTGCCTTTAAACAACTCCTTGATAAGCAGCAGCTGTCGTTTCTGGGCTTTTTGTGTGTGTGGCTGGAATCCGGTGTTATTCTTGGCAGCCTTTACCTTAATTTACTATTTGAGTTGTCACGCGACCTTTCAAACGTGCATAACTTGTCGGACGGAGCTGGCTATAAACACCTGATAAATCAAACCAGGATTTCTGTATTGTAAATTTCGGTGTCCCCATTGAGCATTGCCCTGGAAAGGAAATGTGAACCGCTTGACATTAAGAAATATTCTTTGTAACTGCCTGGGTAAAATCAGTTAACATGATCCACTGGCAGCTGCAAATTTTCTCTCGATTAGTGCTCAGTCCTACTTGTATAAGCTAAGAGAGCATCCAGTTAACAGATCCTAAGGAAAATACACAAACTATCCAGATACATTTTCAACCTGCATGCTGAAACTAAAGGTACAAAAACAACTGCGAATTGCATTGCATCGTAACATTTTTATTTTTCTTGCCTCGAAACAAAAAATCTAAGCCATGATTTACGGGGCTGAAAAGTGCTTGAGGAATGGTAAAGACAAAAGCTTCACTACCGTCTACGCCATTCCATTCCTCGCCATTGTATTGTCCACGCCATCGTATTATTTAGAGGGGAAATTTGCAGTCCGCTGTGGGGATCATTTGCGGTTCAATTTTGGCGACCAGTTGCGGCTTGGGATCATTTGCGGTCTCGGGATCATTTGCGGCGTGTACAGGTCAAAACACTGCCAGTATAAGTTTGAATAATCGCTTGAATAGTGCACGTTTAAATAGACAGTAATATTCCACTTTATTATTGCTTTGAATTATAATTTTCCCCTTCCGTTAATCGTTTCGGTAGGGATAAAACATTACGCTTAGCGCATTATAGTATTTTCTGCAACTAGCATAGTGTGCAAAATATGTTTTCAGCTACGCACAGCAAACAGTATTCTGACGATGACAGTTGACACTGTCGAAACAAAATGTGCTTTGTGGTAGCAGGAAGCACAGTGCTAATTTCATATTTGTGCGCGATGCAGGAGTCTGGGGTCTTAGTTTTCGTAGTGGTTCTTCGTTTTCGTAGGGAGGTTTTGTTCTCGTAGGACACAGTTTTTGTACGGGGTCTCCATTTTCGTAGGTCTTTGGTCTTTGTTCTCGAGGTCTTCGTTTTCGAGACTACAAACAGGGAAATCACAACGCTGAGGTTAGCAAATACGGAAAATCATTAGTCTAGGAGCCAGTCCCGAAAAAAGTGGATTCGTTGCACCCCTTTGCTATATTTATCTAAATAGGTAAACTTGATAGAATAATATCTAAAAAAATACGGAATAGCATTTTTTTAATTGGTGAGCCACCGGGACATCGCTCCGATATCGGGCATTTTTACCCCTCCTCCCCCCACCATATAATTTTGAACTCTTGACTTCTTCCATGGAGTTTCAAGTAACTGTGAAGAGTAGAATATCGGACGGAAATACTTCAAACTTGGATACAGCATTAAACATAAGTCATGCTTGTCTCAAGCTTGTTTGTGGTCGTTTCCATGGAAACCGTTATATAGAGATTCGCGAATCCTACAGAGGATTTCTTAAAAAATTAAGACATCTCATTTCCCAACTTCTCCTGTTAAGAACTTTCGTTCATTTGCTGCACGATAGCCTATTTTATGGAATCTCTCGCTGTCTAGAGTACAATCCGAACTAAAGAAACTTCAAATCCTCCAAAAAAGAGCACTGCTCATATGTGTCGTCGTCCTCATCCTCATCATCCTCAATCGTCATCCTCATCATCACTGCTGTCCTCTAAGCGGAATGTGTCTTGACACGTTCCATCGTTCATGCACAAGCATGCTTCTGTGCATGGTACGAGGTTGGCCTTACACTGACAGAGGTTGTCACTCTTACAAGCTGAGCGGTTGCACTTACAGATGGTGAGCTCTAAAAGGCTTGTCGGTGCGGAATCTTTGGTCATCAGTGATGGCAGTATTTTTCCCGTTTTCA
>Ga0126336_10001984_pt1 | contig 11329 bp, 5 predicted proteins | sample SidCmetagenome_FD_92530 | JGI IMG/M metagenome (GOLD analysis project Ga0126336, IMG submission 92530) | Coral microbial communities from El Islote,Puerto Morelos, Mexico - Siderastrea C C metagenome | ecosystem: Host-associated > Invertebrates > Cnidaria > Coral | place: El Islote,Puerto... | reverse complement strand
GAACCTTTCAGAGCCCCAGGCTTGACCTCACTGGACAAAAGAGATGTGGCAAATATTCTTTTAGTTACACGAGGATTTGCTGAAGACGCGTAAGCTTCCATTGCAGTATTTTAATTTCAATAACGAGAGTTCCTTCTTGTGTAAGAGGGTAGAGTTTCCAATGGTAACATAACATTTTCTTGTGTAAAAGCGTAAATTTGTGTTGTCAATGCTCTAGACTTCTGACTGCAAAAAATAATAATTCAAATCGTCAAAAATGCTTTTGGGTCAGCGAATAAGAAAATTTATCTCTCTTTGTTCTAATTTTTTGTTGGCGCTTTATATGAATTCAGTGCAAGACAGTAAGACCGGTTTAAATTCACAATTAAAATGACTCATTTAACTTCAAGTTGTCAAAAATGTTGCGTTTGAGAGCATAATTTTCTTTGGGTGGCGACAAAAAAATGACTGTCTCTTCAAGATGTTTGGTTGAATTATTGATGAGCGCCCTTAATTTGTCGTTTGCCTGGGAACGTAGCCTGAGTAGCTGGTCGGTGGGACTGTTTGCGCGGCAGCAAAGTTTGAGCGGCGGAGCCGTAAGAACGAGCGGAGAAGCCGTGGGTGGAAGACCTGTCTATGATGAAACCCGCCAACTTGGAAATGCTTATGGGCGCAAAATACAGAGTTTGCGTGCGAAAAATCTGTAATTGGCTGTCAAATAAATTATAATCTGAGACAACTAAGGACTGGAAACGTAGGATAACAGGTAAAACATTACTCTAGACAACGTTTTTATGGGCTTTATAGATAAATAAATGAAAAACAAATTAAACAGTTGAGAATATCTAATTTTGAAATAACCATTTCGAATAACATTTAGAAGGAAAATGAGCCCTATGAAAAGCAAACAACGTTTCGAGGCCTTCATGACGTTTGAACTTGATAATGATGCCATGAAGATGTCGAAACGTCCATGCTTTTCATATCGCTTATTTTCCTTCTGAAATTGATAATTTGTGTAGATTTCAAGTATTACGGAAACTATTAGTTGCTTAAGATAAGTGCGACCTATGTTTCTTGGACGAACAACCTGGCGAGCCAAATAAATCTTCAAGGGAGCCGTCGTCATATGAATGGGCCGCGTTGCAACTGCTCTGAGTCTCAAAAAATTTCGAAAGACCTGTGCGACATATTTTGTAACCAGGGAAATTTTTGTCAAAACAGGCGAAAATTTCAAAGGAGCCGCCAAAGCACGCTTGTTCAATGCATATATCCCAAGATACGGTTGACTTTAGAAAACGGACAGTGTCTGAAAGGACATACGAGTGGCCGACCTTGAACCTGAGAACGTAGCAAAATACTGATTTTGCTGGGGTAGTTATGGTGTTATCACTACTTGTTTCAACATTTATATATATGTATACCACTACTTAAACTCTAATTAAGGTACAATTAACATATGGCGAACGCTTTTGGGCGGTTTCTAACCATAAAGAATAGAGCAAATTTTCGACATTAGGAAAGAACAAGAGCGACAGAAAAAAATAAGTATTTTCACTATTTTGTTACCAAACTGCAACAAAATAAACGAGGAGGTAAAGGCAGCAAAAAAGCAAAGCAGAACAAAGCAAGAATTACGTTAACAAAATTCCCCTCCCTCCCTCGCTCAGTCACTCTCTCTCCCTCTCCCCTCCCCCCCTCCCTCTCTCTCTCTCTCTCTCTCTGTCTGTCTGTCTGTCTGTCTGTCTGATTCTCCTTCTATCTCTTTCTTTTGTTTCATGAACACTGCCATTGCCATATATTTGATCAAGCAAGCTTAGAGAACTGAAAAATGCACACTAATGGCCGCTAAAAATAGTAACACGAGTTCTTTAAAGAAAAATTCTAGATGCGCATATTTGTCTTTCGCAATTTGTCTTAAACGAGTAGAAATAAATGAAGTGATAACCAGAAAGATGCTGACTCTGGGGAAATGCACCACCCTAAAGCTGATGTCGACAGACTGTTTCTACTGTATCTCATTCAACTTGACTTGAGTTGACCCTCACAGCTTCCTAAAATAGACCTAGAACCATACCTGATAACCACTAACGAACCACTCCTTCACCTAGTCCGACAACATGGAGCTAGAAAAGAAAAATCTCTACGCTTTCCCGAAGAGGCTGCAAAATTCAAACACGAATAAGTCCTCCAAAAGTTCCTGCTTAAAGATCTCAATGCCATTGTACTGTTTGCAAAACGAGTTAAAGCAGCTACAAAATCTCGAAGGTCGCCAGTCTGGCACAGTTATCAAATTTGTTAACGCGTCCAAAACAAACCATTAGCCACATTTGTTGTTGTTGTTTTTGTTGACTTGTTAAAAAAAAAAAACAATTGGTGGGAGAGAGCACTGCATAGAAGGTAACCTTGACGAATCAAAGAAGCTGAAGTTGTGGACATCGAGAAAACAAACCAATGGCTCAAATCCACGCAGGCTCAAGGCAGAAACAGAGGAGTTGAGAATAGCGGACGCAAGCCTAGCCATTAGGTCATACCACTACCATATCATAAAACATGAGACAGACCCACATTACCGGATCTCCAAACGGTCCCAAGAAACTGTTGACCTCATCATCTCGGGCTGCCCAGAACTGGCCAATACAGAATACATCCAGCGGCATAATAAAGTGGTAGCCTACTTACACTGAAATAATTGTAAGGAAAGCGTCATAAGCACAATTGATGAGTGGCACTAACATGATCTAAAACCAGAAGTGGAAAGAAAGGACATAATGCACCATCCTTTGAGCCATGCCCATCTAGTAAGATAAAGAAATACCAACAAACTGACCTGTCATCGTCATTAGGAGCCAAAGAGCAGGGTCCCAAAGGGTTTAGGGATCCAGGGCTCCGGCCAAAAAACATGCAGGGCTCCAGGGCTCCACAACGGAAAATTTGGCGCTCTAGGGCTCCATCACTTCACTTCAAGGGTTCATTTAGCCAGTATCAGCGTGTTTGTTCGGGCTCCAAGTCAAGAAAGGCTTCGGATCCAGGGCCTGTTTCTCGAAACTCCCGATAACGCACCGGGCACGAAAGCTTTTTCACATGCACAGTGTTCTTCAACAGACTCAATTTTTATTGATTTTCAAAGCTTAATTTAAAGGGGTTGTGTCACGGCAGTCCAGTCCAATTTGTTTAGTTTTTTCCAATTACTCGCCCTTACTTGTTATGGGACTTAACGTTAGCGAGGAAATTACTTGTAAATGACAAGATAACAGCTTTGTGACAAACAATGTATCCCGCGTTATATTTAAATCAACAAACAACAGAGATAAGCTTCGAAAACTGTTCAGCCTAACGTTAACAGTTTTTTTCAAAAACCCCAATTGCCATCCGTGTTAATCTTCTTCAATTTGGCCCATCCGTGCCTTCTTTTGGCTTTGCTGTGTTATTCAAACCTTTCGTCAATGTTATAAGCGGTTATTTTTATGTTTCGCTTATTTTGATGGCTAGGTCCTAGAAGCTGAATTTCGCTAAATTCCATGACACAGCCTGACAGCTCCTTTAAGAATCTTTATCGTTTGATGGAAACGTTTGGCAACCTGCGCCAATAGTTACCACCGGTACCAATTGATACTGAAGAATGGATTTGAAATAATACTTATCGGTATCAGAAAAATTTTTCAAGTACGAAGACCTCAAAATAACAGCTAGAATCTGGCAATGGATAGAGAAATAGTACGGCTAGTGGTCATAGGTGCGATAGAAGTTATAAAAAGATTTGAAGAAGGTTATCAATAAAATCCCAGGCGTCAACAGCCTCTAGGAAAACTGCGCCAACAAGCGAAACTCCCGCTTGGACTACGAAGGGTCCCCTTTGGGCAACAAATTATAAGCAAGAAAGATTGCATAAAAAAGCGCCCTGTTAAGGGTGACGTCAATGCGTGGTAAGAACCGCTCGCGGGAATTATATAAATGGTTTAAACCATTTTTCGTTATAACCACCGCTTGTTGGGAATCAAGACGTTTTCTACAAAATTTATCTTAGTTAGATAAGGATGGTTCTATTTCAAAATAACATAAGTCACTTCTAAAAATAGTAGACAAAGAAACCGAATCACTAAAACATTAAACGTCTTAAATTTGGCATAATAACCAGACGGTTTCTAAGGAACCGCTTTTAATTTTCCCTTGCTAATATCCCCTAAGGCAAAACGGGGAAATTTTAAAATCAGTCTCTCACTAATCGTTTGGTCATAACCGCATATCTCTCATTACAACTCGGTAGCAAACAAATAACATCTAAATCTACCCTAGCCTCAGAACGTCATTGTTCGCCGGGTATATTTAGGTTACCGTAACGCTTATTATTATATAGACAAGAAAGTTTTAGTGGAAAAAAGATCACGCGTAAAGTTCATACAAAACTACATCCAGGACTCGAGTGGCGTATTTTCCAACGATGACGTCGCTTCCCGCTCTTACCGCTGTTGTTCGTGCAAAAATACTCTTGTATATATAATAAAAAGAAAACTACACGGCGGCTTAAAGATAGGAATTTTATTTTGCCGTGGTAAAAAACAACATTTGGCTCACTCGCTGCGCTTGTTCGTAAAACATTGTATTTACCACTCGAAAATAGAATTCATATCTTCGCACCGCCGTTTAATACCCTCTATTTATGTTTCTTATGCTCATTGATGTAATTAAAGGTTTTCATTCACTTTCGGCAGAGTATTTGAAACAAAAGCTGTTCATTTTCCAAATGTTCGAACAATCCGTGACATTTAATTGCAACTAATCGAAATCGAAATCGAAAACCACGAGGCATGGTTAAGGTTCTTTGCAGTTAGAATAAATCTTTAACTCCAAAATGGATTTTATTTGGATAACGTATGAAACATCTTTATCCAAGGCGAGTCAAATTGTCCCTAGCTAACTAAACCGGCACGAAAAGTAAAATAGTCTTTTGTGAGAGTGATTGCACTTTTAAAAATTTCAAATGGAGAATCCCAAGAGGACAAAGAGGGTATCGTTTTGTGGAAGACCTACCTGTTAAGATTGAGGAGTGGTGTTTCAAGACAGCACAAGCTAGTTTGTCCGAGGGAAAATGACCTGGCTTTCTGAGGAAGACAGTCGATTCTTTGCACGGTGCTTACTCTCATCCATACATCTTTATCTGATGACAGCCTTATATTTATTACCACTATCTTTTACCAATTACTCTTTACACGTGGACAGTTTCAAACAGTTTGAAATGAAATCATGCCTTGCATTTACTACAGGTAACCAATGAAACATATAATAAAGAAAACAATCCGCGCATTGTTATTGGTCCCTGGACATAAACTAGCAGCGGACAGTAGCACTAGTGGCGCCAGTGGGTAGCAAGCCCCGCTCGTGTGAAGAACTTTCTGAAAAGCCAAGAGTTTTGCTGCAGAAAGGAAAATAAATAGCTTAAGAACGCTCCAGTCTTTAAAGAAGATACGCTTATTTTGAGAAATCAGAACCAGATTGTTTCTATGAAACAGTTTTCAATTAGATTATGCTTGTCCAAAAATAGATCTGAGATGTAAAAGTTTTGATGGCAATACCACCCTTTTTTTCTGGATATAACATATTGCTCATCAAAACAAGCCACCAAAAAAAAAGTTGTAATTATTATTGAGTATTATTTGAACGATTTAGAGGCCACCCCTAGTCCTCATTGTTTTGGGACAAGTTTCACCGTAATGATTCTATTTGGCGCTTGGGGCGCTAATTTAGTTTTGGCACCTCAAGGGAGGGCGATTGTCGGAGAGGGGCGTTTATTAGAGACGGGCGCTTACAAAAATCGGCCACAACTGTAACGATAGCGGTTCGCATGAACAGGATAGCATTCGTTTGCCTGCTCCAAGTCAAAATCTTCAATATTACGTATCTGACCAGCCTATTCTAGAGTGCAAACAGTATTTCCGTGAAATACAAATTACAGATTTGTAAAAGTTTGTACCATTTAGTTGTTTGTACAAATATTTACATGTAGTTGAAAAATTGTTGAAGCATGAACAGCTGCTAATTTGACTAGATGACTAGATAAAATTTACTAGTCACAAAAATGACTATCTAAAAACTTGCACAAATTTGTGCAATTTTGTGTTACAAATGCTTCACGGAAATACTGTTTGCACTCTACATCAATATCTGCCATGTCACTCTCGCAAACAGGGAGAGGAGCTCCTCCAAATTTCTGGTAAGGGGGGTGCTTACTGGAAGGAGGTCGCTGAATCAAAATATTACGGTATCATGCGGAGAGCAAATGTCAATAAGGTTTTAGCAAAATTGGAAATGATCAAAATCAACTTCTCTTCATGTTTTCTTTTCCCACTTAACTGAACCTGAAATCTGCCTGTTTACTAGTATTGGATAGCAAAATGCCCACGCAGTTTTTTTTAAATTCTGGACTATATACATATTTTTTTTAATTTCAATTCTCTATTTTCTTTACAAACTGTGACAAACGAATCTTCTATTTATTGTAGAAATCTATAGAGAACAGCATTTTGAATCTAATGTCCCTAATATACCACTTATAAAATTGACTACTAATTATAGAAGAGATTATTTCACCCTATAAACTTACAAGTTAAGAAACCGGTAATTAAAGAGGGCTTCAAGAGGTCTCATAGCCTGCTGTTTCATGCATGATTATCGGCAGGGTGGTAACGAGGTATGTTTGGTTAATGCTGATCCCATTTTTTTACACAAATTTCTGATCCTTGATTCCAAAAGCGTGAACAATTCTGGTCCCTGATCCTACAGAGATGGTACATCCTGATCACTGATCCCTAAAAAAACTGCTGATTCCAATCCCATGATCTGTGATCCCTGGTCCTAGGGCAGTGATCCCAGATCCCATCCCTTTGTCGACCCAATCCCAAATGCCTCGTTATGATCCTGTTATCGGTTCTGCTGGTCGACGGCTTCTAATAACGTGAAGAGGATTTGGTTTAACGTGCACTCACTTCAGTAGCTTTTGCTTATAACTGAAACATTGATTACCAAAACCTCTTCTCATCACACCATTTTAGCAAACAGTCAGTTCTCCTGATAGCTCGAAACAGTGGATGAAAATGGGATGTTATGATAATTTGGGGGATATTTCAAGGTCATAAATGAGTCGCAGTTTGGCTCAGCTCAATATTATGTTTTCAAGCAGGGTTGACCAGGTCCACCTGTGCTCCTCAGTGACTTAAAAAGAGGTTTACCAGGCAACTATTTCTATGTAGTGGAGACTCCACAAAGATTTCTGAAGATGGCCCGACAAGTTCCAAAGACGAAGCAGCGATTTCCAAAGATCTCCCCAAAATGATTCATACACTAGTTGTCAAAACAAAATTGATACCGCTGGATAGCTCGTCAGAGCTCCCTAATGATACTAACTGGGGCTGTGTTTTTTTTTTCAGATTTAAATATTAGGCCTGCTAACATTGGGTTGTAATCAAGCTTTGAAGATGACACCAAAAGGAAAGCAGGTAGTCATTAATCAGAGAAAATCCCCACCCTTGTTGTCTTTTAGTCAATAGTGACCTTCAGTTCAACTCTGAGTACGGGATTGAGCAAGCAAACGACTTTTTAAACCTAGTGTCACACTGTCACACCAATCGTCATGCTAGAGCCTCTTCTTTCTGTACTGGTCAGCCAAAGGGAGGAGTGATGGCTTGTTTGAAATTTTTAACCCTTTAAGCCCCAATATCGGCATGCATTTTCTCCTCACTGTTCTCCTTAAATTTGCTATGGTACTAGTTGGGAGAATTTGCATAAAAATCAAAACAGCTCCTCATTGATGGTCATTTTCGTTATTCTCATGACTTGTATGTTTCATCAAGTAGTGATGCAGTAAGGAGAAATTATATGCTTGTCACTATTGGGGATTAAAGGGTTAAAGTCATACCCAATGCAATCTCGTACTCATAGTATGATCTGAAGATCAATATGTATAATTATATTTGTTAACTGCAGTTGCCACTCATTATATACAGTTGCCAGCTAGTCTCAGTTTTTCATATATTCCAGCCCTGATTTGTGAGTCATGCACGAGAAGTTGGCACAAAAGGTGCAAGGGACAATTTGGCTTTGAAATCCAGATCGTTCCAATTTAGCTCTACATTTTTCATGTAGAAAAGACATACCGGTAGTTCGTGTTTATTTCTTGACCTGATAGCATCAATTCAAATAATAATTAGTTCTAAAATTAACAAATGATTTCTTTTGTTTCTATTTGAACTAAAATAAATGAAGTCAACCAAACACCAGCTGCTTTGTTCTGTGTAAACAGAACTTAGTTTCATACATAAAAACGAAGTAGAGCTGAAATAGAGCAAATTGGATTTGAAGGCCAAATCGTCACTTACACCTTTGTCCCATCCAGTCTTAAAATAACTCTAAATACAATGTAAAATTCAATAAAAAATAGCCTATCTCCTTTAAATACATGTAGTACTGTTATCACGAATACCACAAAACACTGGTAACAAAGTTTGACACCTTCCTGTACATGTATAAGCCAGCTGTGCTTCCCTCTGTTCTCATGTCTATATAGAAGATGAACTTATTAGCATAATCATTATGTTTCACCCACCATGGGTTGTCAAGTAACAGCCAGATAATGTGTGCTGTCATAAGGCTACAAGACCATCTAAGCGAAAATGTGCCTCCTTATTGCCACTTTTTCTGGCAAATTTTTTCTTTCCAGACAGTGAATTAACAACACACCACTACAGGTACATGGAGGGGAATTTTAGTTGTTAAATGTATTCTGGTCATTGGCTTGTCGTTTGATTTCACCAGACTGGTCACATTGTTAAATACTTAACTCTATATATGCTACAGTGTAATGCATTTCCACTATAAAAAATATTATAATATTATAAAAGCTTCTTCCAAAACTTAGTGATGATGAGATCTGCCAGGACTTATAAACAGGATTTTATGGTAATGCTCAGAACTGTTGGTAATAAATTCACTTGCTCCTATCTACCGTACTTGTTTTGAATGCACATGTATTGGAGTTGCATTTAATTCTACTAGTGTTACACATTAAATTTCATTCCTGATCTTCAGAAATCAGTTCCTTCCCATGAATAGTCTTGTAATGTTTTCTCAATGAACTCGGATCAGTATACCTTTTAACACAATTTGCCACTTTGCAGTGATAGGGTTTGGTCTCTGAATGTGTTCGTGTATGTTTATACCTGTCACTTGAATTTGAGTACCGTTTATTGCAACCTGCCACAGGACAAACATAGGGTTTCTCTCCTGTGTGGGACCTTGTGTGAATTTTCAAGTTCTCAAGACGTGAAAAGCTTTTGCCACAAGAATCGTGGGTACACGTGTGCGGTCTCTCTCCAGTATGCGTTCTCATGTGTATTAACATTTTGTATTTGGCATTAAAGCCCTTTCCATTGCGAGGACAACCCTGCCAAAGACAGCAGTATTCACTTGCTTCAGTCTTAATGTGGCATTCATTGACATGGGCTACAAGGTCTTCCAAAGACAGAAAATGTTCACAACAGTTGTTCCACTTGCATTGGTGAAGCTCAGGTAAAGTTGGTGACAATGGAGATGTCACACCGTGTGGTAACACTGATACTAATTGGCTTTGAGGACTGACTTGGTCTTGCTCAAAAATTTGCCGCAGGTATGTCAGGCTGGATGGGTTCCCTGTGACCATTACATCCGTTGCTGGTGACGAGATTAACTTGTTTGATGATTTGCTGCTTTGAATTGCTTCTGAGGTTGTAAACTGACAGAAGAAAAAAGCCAGGCAAAAATTGGCTTGGACAAAACACACAAAATTGTCTGGGGAGGACCCTTATACAATGGACCTGACAGAGTACATTTGTATAGATTTACTTTTCTAATTGAATTTGGTTTGAAATTTCCAAGGAGACTAATAATTTATTCAAGGGGTACATTTGTACACAATGTGTTTAGTCCAACAATTTTCTTGGACATTCTACTACACAAAAAAGATTTCCATTGGTTGTCCAAATAAAACTGTGTTGCTTTTCTAGTACAGTGTAATCCCACCTTACTGTTGTACAACCACTAGTTTCTTTTGTCCCAAGGACAATGCCATCAGCCATGCAGACATTTTCTTACCTGAAACCCAGGGGGGACAAACTTCACCTCTGGGTATGAAAAATCCACATAAATACAACACATTTTTTTCATTCCCAATAAAAACTTAACATCTGAGGAATAATTTTTCATCTCAGGATGAAACTGTTTTAAGTCATCCCTAAACATTTGTAGTTTTCAAAGCACATCGTGTACATAATTATGTTCAGTTAGTTCTAATTTTGATGACAGAGGCAATCAATGCCATTAAAGTTACAGAGAAGTGTTTTTGATCACAATAGTCAATCATGATGGTTCACAGTTATATTAAACTGCTACAGATTGTTGCACACTAAATTTAATAATTTGGTAGCTTTGTCTACTAACCCAAATGGGTAACTACAGTGTACTCTAGTATTAAATTTGGATTAAAACTCACCACAACGCATGGCTCAAGACCTTCTCTGTCCTCTCGTTTTACCATTAACAGTTCTTCCTGACCTTCCTGATCATGCAGTCCACCAGTGAGAAGCTCAGATGTCCCTTGAACATGCGTCAACACACAAGGCAGAACCGACGAAGTCAAAACAACTGGTTGGTGAAGCAGGCCTACAGTGGAATTAATAACTGTGGAATCAGAAAGCAAATCAGCTGAAACCGGTGCATCTGAGAGACAGGGAGAGCTTTCCAAGTCACTTGAAGAAGCAATGGCTTCTGTTTCATTAAGAACCGATGATCCATGTAGAACAGAGTCTTCGGCCGATAAGCTTGTCATGACGGAAGTTACATCTCCTTGCTCCAGCATTTCAGAGACTGTTGGAACCACAGTCAATGTATTGGGACATTTTTCAAGCTGCACTTCAACACGAACTTCCTTCTGTTCTTCCTCTTTGTCTAACTTTGAATGCTCTTGGCCACCATTTTCCAATTCATCTGACATCTGTCAATCAGGAAAGAGATTTCTCAATTAACATCAAAATATTTCAAACACAGATACATGCAGTTAACCCTTTAAGCTCCATTTTCATCATGCACTTTCTTAGCAATGGCCTTGACGTATTTCTTTTTGCACCATTTAGGGGAATTTAACATCAAGAATGTTCACAACACTTCATCTTTGGTGATCAATTTCTTCATTCCCATGACCCGTACATTATTTGCTTGATAGTGCTGTCATCTGGTCAGGAGAAGTCAGAAGTGCTCAAGTGATAATGATAATTGTATAGCATTTAATCATCATCATCACCATCATCATCATCATCATCATCAT
>Ga0126336_10001983_pt1 | contig 11330 bp, 2 predicted proteins | sample SidCmetagenome_FD_92530 | JGI IMG/M metagenome (GOLD analysis project Ga0126336, IMG submission 92530) | Coral microbial communities from El Islote,Puerto Morelos, Mexico - Siderastrea C C metagenome | ecosystem: Host-associated > Invertebrates > Cnidaria > Coral | place: El Islote,Puerto... | reverse complement strand
GTTTTCTCTTGGCGTTGGCTCGTGGAACTCGATGAGGGATTCACGGGAGAAGATTGCATTTTTTTAATGATGCGAATGAAGGTTACTATTATAATCAAAATGGTGATATTATCCAACTGACCTGTAACCGTAATGAGAGTGATCACAACGTTACTGAGTTCAGATAGGTCACTGTTGTAGGGGTAAAACTTGACGCATGCTGGTTCATTTCTTATTGCGACGACAAACAAAATAGCGGTTACCAGGGCTAATATCCAAATCACTGGGATGATTTTCTTCAGATTTCTGGTTGTTAAACGTCGCTTAAAAGGGCGAAGAACACAGTCCTGGCGATCCAACGCCATTAGCCACAAAGTGAGAGCGTTCAGTACAATAAAGAAAAAACCCGAGGGAAATCCAATTCTACAAAAAATGTCTGCGACTGACAAGTCCCGAATTTGAAAATAATTGACAGTTGTCATAACTATAAGCAAAGGCGCGTGTATTAATGACGACAAAGCTCCGGTCAAGGCAAGATTGGCTAAAAGATAGTGGGGGACTTTACGAAGGTCTTGTCGTTTTCGAAGCAACACACACACTCGAGCGTTGTCAAACGTTCCTGCCAAGAGGCAAATTGTCACCAATACGACGACAAAGATGGCGACAGTTTTTGGAACTTGTGTAGAAGTAGCGTTGCTCATTGCTGAGAAATTTGCGGTGTTGTTCATAGCGAACCTTTGCATGGTGAATTGCTGACTGCCTTATTGCGCTAATTCGTACCTTATCAGTCCAGCTTAAGAGAAGTTGCTTGGAAATTTGCGGAAGGGAATCTGCGTACGTCTTCCAAAAGTTTCCTGGATTACCTCTTCCTTGGTTGAGAAGATCTTCTACCTGCCTGCAGTGTAAGCTCAACAGCCAAACTAACTGAACTGAGAAATCAATTCAGTATAACCTACTTATAGCGAAAAATAACTAAAAAGATCAATAGACACTTTTCCAGAATGGACAAACGATTGGAAATTTAAAGTTCGGAATAGTGCGGGACCTTTTAATCAACAAGAATAGCGTTAATAAGAATTTAGTTAACAAGAATAGTGCTTTAAGTGCATCCGATGTGAGATGTGTATATACGAAAAAAGATTAAAATGTAACAATTGTAAAGTACCGCACAATTCCTGCCGGACATGAATGAATATGTCGGTTCCTTTTCCTGTCGATGCTGAATTGATACCTTCTTGTCCTACATTATATATTCATGCAAACCTTATTAATTAACGAAACATCCCATTCGCTGATTCTTGATGAAGTGCTAATTAACGTCGGTTTTCCTTAAATGCATAATTTTTCTTTTGCTTTTTTCTTAAGTAACCCACTGGGAATGTCGTGAGAGTTTTTATCTGTTGCACTACTAAGCCGGCCGCAACATTGGCTAAATGGCTTTAATGTGTTTTGTGCATCAAACTGCACGATAATCTTTCTCTCATCGAAAAGTCGTAACTCATTGAATAACAGTTACAACTGTGAATCAGTAGCTTCGCGTTTTTGTTTTCTCGAAACTCCCAAAACCTTACCGGGCACATTAGGTGGCCGGTAAGTCCCCGATAAACTTTTGAGGTGTTTCTTGAATCTTGCTATTTGTTCAATCCTGTTATTTTTTCCCGATAACTGATAAGAAATGCAGGAATCTTTGAGACTTCGTGCTTTGGCAATTGTAATGCCGAATATTGTATTTCCTGGTCTAAAATTTAAAAAAAAGAGAGAGAAATTATAAATTCAGGCCCTTAAAATCGGGAAGTTAACAAGTGTTTCAAGAAACTTCACATTAGCCAGGACCGAAAGAGAACCCCTTAAGTTAATGGGCTCAAAAAAGTTCAGTGGTCTTACAAGCCGGAACTAGCTCACATTAAGTGGCCATTTAATTACCTTTTAATCGGCAAACCTTCTTAAAGCAAACATCCCATTTGCTGACTCTTCATATCTTCGTACTTAAAATCCTTGATCTCAAACGCGTTAAGTTCCTTTTAAAAACTGTTTGCTTTTAGCTATTGAAGCCGCTGGGAATGTGTTGAGAGTTTTTGCCTGTTACACTGGTGAGTGAAACATCGGCTGTGTTTCGTGTAATTTTAGTTGTAATCTTCCATGCACCGAAAAATCGTAACAGCCTAGTTGTGTAAATTCAGTAGAGACCGAAAAACGGTGCGAAATATTTATTCGCGTCGAAATTCGGAACCTCATACATTACAACGTGTTTTTCTTTTGACTGTTTACCCTTTTAAACTTCGTGTTATTTCATTCCGTCAATTTTTTCTTAATATCAGTGTCACCAAAATGTGTGCAAAGCTAGAACGATTGACACATGTTCGAACTGAGTTACCTACTTATTTTTAATTACCAACAGATGTGAATTCAGTTACTAATGGTGTTATTTATAATAATAAATAATACCAGTTTAGCTCACCCAAACGTTTCAATTGCATTGTTAGATCAAACAGACGATCGACAAGGTTCTCGTAATTTTTGTTTTAAATTTGCTTAAAAGGCGAAAAGAAAAATTGGGGAAAAGCTGCTGGGTAGAGCTTAGAGCTCAAACTGTTTTTGTTTTATGGGTCATAAGCATCTAGTCCAAACAGTAGAGTTTTCTGTCAATAACACGGGCATTGGCAAAAAGCGTCTGTCGCAAAAAGTAGGGAAGGATACGTTTGTCTTACGGAAAGCAAGTGAATAGTACGTGTGCATTTCCTGTAATAAGCCTTAATTAAAGTGAAGTAGTTTTCGCGGTATAAGTTTTACGAAGTTTTATTGATGCGCGAAACAGCGGCAGTAACAGTACAATGCATGCGAAAATGAAAGACATTGAGGTAATTATGGTTTAGCGTTGTAAGAGGTTAATCGTTGTGAAAGTAAACAAGAATAGTGCTTTGATTGCATGAGATGTGAGATGTGTATATACGCAAAAAGATTAAAATGTAACAATTGTAAAGTACCGCACAGTTCCTGCTTGACATGAATGAATATGTTAGTTACTTTTCCTGTCGACGCTGAATTAACACCTTCGTGTCCTACATTATAGATTCATGCAGTTTGCCAGGAAATAAAAGGCGCGAAATCAATCGGTTTATTCTTCAGTAGGTTAAGAGTTTTTCGATGGCGGCATGATTAAAGTAACGATGTAGTCTTGATGTACGAAACACATAACAAGCCATTAGCTAATGTTTCCGACACAATAATTTAACAGTTAAAAACTCTTACAGGATTCTCTGCGGCTACATTAGCTAACAGCAATTTCTAAAGAGTGAGCAAGTGGGTTGTTTGCTTTTAGAAGGTCAGTTGTGAAATGGTAGCTTTTCTTTTCAGTGAAATTCCGTGAGCGAAACATCCTTCATACTCAACAAAAAAGGAATTGTAATTGAGCATTAGGTTGACTCATTACTTCATTAACTAGAAACAACTTGATTCTGTTTATTTTGTGTCCTACTACAGAATAAACCACATAAACAACTTTTTTCCACTTCGTAAAAATCGTTTTTTGCTAAACTACCAATTACGCCTCGCGTATAGCTTTCCCCTGAGTTCGCTTAATTACCAAACACACTTCACTTTCTATTTCTACAGTTTTTTTTTCTGTGATAAAAATCCACAAGTATGTTATACACAAAACTTAGCTAGTTTAAAGCTTACTTTTACAATTAGCACACAAATTGAAGAGAAACACATTGCGGTGGCTGGAAGACCTCCGACGATCCAACATCAAAATGTGTCATGACAAATATACTTCCAGTTCATAATTCTATGTAATTTGGCTGACATTTTGAACGTCAGTCATTCGTTACAGAAAGGGACGTTCTAAACAAATGAACGCAAGACGTTAAAAAGATGAAATTTTAATCCCTGAAAAAAAAAAACGAAATTCAGTGAATAGCTTTGTACTTTTAGCGACTAGATTTAGAACGTGGGTAGATCGCGCGTGATTCTTTTTTTTTTTTTTTGGAAGTCTCGAAGCAATTTACGCCAAACAAGCGCATGACCTAAATCTTTATTGAAAATATATTATTTTCAAGCTAAAAGTGAAATTTAAAACAATTCTTGGTATTCAAATTTAATGTTTTTCTACCAATATAGAAAATCCGCTCCCAGAAGCCTTTTTTAAAAATGTTTTGACTTTCACTTCTTGTATAAAGTAGGATATCGCTGTATAAAATAGGAGTCACCGGAAAACTTGCGTGCTATAAGCGACAGAGGCTCCAGTTAGGTCTTACTGATTTAACCCGTTCACTTCTTAACTGGCCAAAGCAAAAAATTCACCAAAAATTATAAATTTCGTTCCGTAAAGTCCGACGAAATAAATAGTCTTATATGCAAAAGTTCTGCCAAAGAGGTTTCATTTGAATGGTAACACAATAGGAAAAGGACTAAAACACCGCTAGTATGATAAAAATCGATGAAGTCATAGCAACGTTAGCTGTGGTTACACGAGGCAACTTTACCGAAGAAAATACGAGGTAGTGGCTTTTTACCGTGTAACTGACATTACCTCGGGAAAGTTAATATGTTCACGGTGAAATAGCTGAGAGCAAAAGAATACAGCTATTTCAAAAATTTACCATACCGGGCTGTGGCTTTCCCTTACTGAAAACAAATCACATAGACAAGTGTTTGTGGTACTTTCACCCACCCCATGACAGTAACAACCGTGAGATTTAAGCCGAATCACAAAAGAGATAGCTGCAGCTATTTCAGTTAACGTTGTCGCATTTTAAGGCCTGGAGCTTACGCGACGAGACCGAAAGGTAGTATGGGTAGCTGATTCGGCTGTATTTTCGCGGTTGTCGCGGCCATAGGAGGCGTAAAAGTACCATAAACACTTGCCTGTGTAATTTTTTGTATAGGGTTGAGCCATAGCTAAGTTTGGTAAATTTATTAATAAATTGCCGATAGCACCTTGCGGTCTTATCGCGTAGGTTTTCCCACAAAGTTAATCGAAATAGCTGTATATAATTTTTTAATCTCAATTACCCTGGTAAATGAAAACCCCAGCAATTTTTGCAAGGGAAACTATACTCGCAAAATCATATTTACCTGGGAATAACTCAAGAAGTTGACTGGCTCAAAAGAATACGGTAACAAGTAAAAGACTCTTCAAACTTTCTCAGTAGCTTTTTCAAAGGCAAGAGGTTTCAAACAGGAAATGAATTTCTCAATAATAATTATTATTGAATAATAACAATTTTGATTGGCGAGACTTCAAGAGCGTCTTGGCCCACTGATCAGCAAAAAAGGATGTTTGTTTTTTTGTTTTTGGAGAAATGGCAGCAAGCTGTTCATGTACTACTCCACAATTTCAATAACAAATTCTTCGTCCACTTTGTCAAATCACAATTAAGTAGATATTGAATTGTATATATGGACACTTGAGTTCGATGAACACTCAAAACGCGCGGTACCGGTTGTTGAGATATTGTTTCGGACAATGTATATCCCAGTCTATTCACTTTTCACTGTTCACTATTCACTAGTTCGGATAATTTATTATCTTACACTCTTCCGGACTTTTAATTCCCAATTGTTTGCCCACTCTGTTAATGTAATCATTGATCTTGAAACATTGAATTCTTTTCGGTAGACCAAGTTGTGTAAAGCCACTTGAGTGTATAGACACTTAAACTAAAAACACTTTCATTAGCGCTTTTTGGTGATTAGTGTATACAATAAAGTGTGACTTCATTAGTATATATATAAAGCGAGGTTGCACTATAAGGATTGAACAGCAGCTTTAAGTGAGCATTGTAGACAGTCTTACCCCAAAAAGATAATCAACGAAAGTTTTATGAAAACGCACAGTTTCTTTTGAAAAGCTGGGATAAGAAGCTGCGGAACAAGCCAAGAACGAAGCTGCGACCAGTATCGTGAAGCGAAAAGGTGTTCAGAAATTACCATGCACGGTAACTCCACAAATTCTGCAAATTACCAAGCAAATTTCTCAACAACAAGTAGCGTGTCTTCCACGCGAGTTCCAAGAAACCTTGCAATCATTGTTATCACTTTCTTGGCAACCTGTGTTTTGTTAGGTGCGTTTGGCAACGTTCGTGTGTGTGTGTTGTTCCGAAGACGACGAGACCGGCTTCGTAATGTTCAACACTATTTTTTGGGCAGTCTTGCTCTGACGGGAGTTTTATCCTCGCTAATAAACGCTCCTTCCGTAATAGTTATGACAGTTGTAAATTATTTTCAAATTCGTGAATTGTCAGTCGCAGACAGTTTTTGTAGAGTTGGATTTCCCTCTGGTTTTGCCGTCAACGTACTGAACGCTCTGACTTTGTGGCTAATGGCGATCGATCGCCAGGACTGTGTTCTTCGTCCTTTTAAGCGACGTTTGACCACTAGCAACGTGAAGAAAATCATCCCAGTGATTTGGATGTTAGCCCTGGTAACTGCCATCTTGTTTCACGTCGCGATAAGAAATGAACTGTCAGTTTGCGTCAAGTTTTTCCCCTACGACACTTACCTAGCTGAACGCAGTAGATCGGTATTCACTCTCGCATTGATTGTTGCTCAATTAGACAATATCACCGTTTTGATCATAGTAGTAACTTTCTTTCGCATCATGAAAAAATTGCGCTCTTCTGCTGTGAATCCTTCACTGAATTCCACAAGCCAACGCCAGGAGAAAGCTCTCACTTCGTTGACTTTCAAAATCGGTGGAGTCTTTTTATTGTGCAGAGTTCCAGTTAAGATTTATCTCTTAGTGAGTAGGGCCGGGGGATTTCAAGAAACAACAATAAAGAGTACGTACCTGGTCTCCATTGCTCTGATACATCTCATGTACGTGGCAAATCCTTTTATTCATCGTAAAGTACTGAAATTGAGATCACCCAATCAAGAGGGCGGTGCCGTCAGACAAGCGGTTGAACCAGGGGAGATCATGAATCGTGGCAGAGAAAACTCAATACCCCACCAACGTTGAACCGTGAATAAAAATCAAATTCGAAGTTCTTACAAATAAAAAAAGAAGCTGGTACCAAATTCGAAAAAAAAAACGAACTCAGATTTGTTCTTGTAGGTAACTTTCTTCTAGCTTCTATTAAGTACGTTTATGGTTGAACTGTTCACTTGATCTAGCTAATTATGTACATAGTTTTAAGTATATTGACGTGTCACCAAGAGTTCTTTTTCCTTTTTTGGAAAGTGGAGGGTATGACAGATTATACCAGACAGAGAAGAAACTTGTTTTGAATTCGAAAAGAGAACTCTCAAATTTGTTCTTTTTTATGAAATGTCTGTAGCTTAAGTACATAACTTAACTTCCAAGATCTAGCTAGTTGTGGTTAAAAATACGAAACAACGCAACCATGAAAGTGTACCAACATACATGGAAACAGAAGCAAGTTCAAGCGTTTCTTTCGAAGAGTTTCTTTTCCTTTTTATTGGACAACACAACCTTTTAGCTTTTACCCTTAAGCTTTTTTCTTTTTGTTTTTGTTGTTATTGTTGTTGTTTTTGGTTTACTCTATGCAACGATTTTCTTTGTTACAAGTGATCGGCAAACAGTGACTAGAGTTGTACTTGATATTAAGCCATGCGAGTTTGCAGTTGACGAGGTTTGTTGCCAAAGCGTCAGTAGGGATCTCCGAGGATACGGCAACCCATGTTGTTGTTGATTTGTTTCTATGTTTGCTTTTTTCTTTTTCTTAAAGCAAGTTATTTCAAATCAAATATTTGAATTCGTTCTCCGTTCTACTTAAGAGCGAAAATATGTTTTGCCAAAATGTAGTCCGTGAAGGTGTAGAATAACTGAAGCGTTTACGTTAAATAGGAGTGACATTTAAGTTGTATGTGCAGGTACGTTAGATGTCAAAAATAGAGATTCTTTAGTAGTTAATTTCTGTTGATGTTGAATTACCACTGCTCCGTATACCTCTAATCAATTTGCAAGAAATAGAAACTGGGAAACCACTTATCAATTTGAAGGTGACAAATTTCTTAGTAACAACCAGCACTCCTTCCAAACGAGTTCTATAAAGGAATGTCGCCGTCTTTGTCGTCATATTCGTGGCAATCTGTGATGTTTTTTGTCAATCCAACTATTTGTATTCCCCCATTCACTTACCCATCCGTCCCTCCGTCCGTCGGTCCATCCATCCATCTCAGGCGCGTACCTGCGCGTAAGCACTGGCTTACAAGTTTTTTTTAGTTACATTAAAGGCTTGCGGATCATCGCACTATGAAAACTTCCAACAGGTTTTGTCAAGAGTGTTAAGTGAAGTCCGTCCCAAAAGTCAACAAAGAGCTAGGGATTGAAAATTCGTGGTAGCTTTCGTAATTCCTCACACTTATTTTTAGGCACAGAATTCCGCGAAGGCGAGGTTTCAACTCTAGTGGTATTATTGTACATGTAATTGTCTTTCTCGGGCGCGTGTTAGGATTTTGTTCGACTGCGTAATTTTCCCACGTTTTCAAGCAGTTTCTTGCAATGAAAGAGCAAAGGCAACGGCAGCTGAGTGAAACATCGAGCCGACAATGCCACGCTTAGCAACCAACCAACGACATCGAGTCAACGTTGTTGCCACCACACCTGATGAATACTGCGGAAGAGCACTTTACCTTCTTTTGGTCGAACACTTGTTGGAAGAACTCAACGAACGGCTACTGAAACAGCACGACAGATTCCTTGGGCAATACCATATCCCCACAAAGATCCACCTGCTCAACCCAGATACGAGAGAAAAGTTTTTCAACACATTTGAACTCGACTTAACGGAGAGAACTGTGTTTGACGGTGGGAATGTACGATGGAAAGCAAAGCGGGCGCACGTTGACCCAGAAGACAAACCAACCACTCTGCAGTATACGCTTTGCTGCACCAATAAAGAACTGTATCCTAATGTTACGGCTATCCTCACCATCCTTGTCACGATGCCCGTGTCGACAGCAACCCCTGAGCCGGCGTTCTTTTTTGTACTATGCGGAGGTTTAAGTCCTACATACGGTCTACCATGCGAGCAGGGAGGCTGTCTGGTCTTGCTCTCCTGCACGCTTACAGAGATAGGACCATCGACACCAACAAAGCCGTCCAGGAGTTTTGTGCCAAGAAGCCACGTCGACTGGAATTCGAATTTGGAACATTTATAACTGAAACGTAAGGTTGGCATTGACCCTCCATTTTATCGAGCTAGTGTACTATTATCTTGTTTATACACGTTTCACTTTGAAACTCCATCTCGTAACTATTTCATGCTACGGCACTAAACTATAGCCAGTTCGTTCAAGTGTGTAAAGCTGGCGTGCGGACTGAAAGTATTGCTAAATGTAGCACGATGTTCAAAATTCGTAATCAGCTACAATAATGACAATAACGCGATGTCTTTCCGTATATATTTACTAAAGCGCGATGATGTTACATCATTGCGATATTCTTGATCTAGATTCTAGATGAAACTGTTGGTTCTATTTTGACTAATGCTCCGCATGATTTGTTAGTCATACTGAAATAATCCTACGATCCAGAGGCGAGGTAAGTTCCTATTAAGTGCCTATAGTGCCTTGGGGAGCGGGGATGACGCAGTGGTGAGAGTACTAGCCTCCCACCAATGTGGCCTGGGTTCGATTCTCGGACCCGGCGTCATATGTGGGTTGAGTTTGTTGTTGGTTCTCGTCCTTGCTCCGAGGTTTTTTTTCTCGGGGTCCTCCGGTTTTTCCTCCCTCCTCAAAAACCGACGTTCCAAATTTCAATTCGATCTGGAATCCGAGGGCCACAGGTCTATCAGTCGAAGACTGTTTATAGCCGGAGTCACCCTCGTTAAACAAAGTTAATTAATTAATTTTACTTTTATATAGGAGTCATGTTTAGCCTGTAGGGTAACAAAAAAATAATAACAACATTAAACCTTTCTTATGTTGTCTCGGTCCAAGTTGAAGTCGGTAGACTAGATTGCTTCCCGCAAATACGAAAATTGCCGGTCATTGAAAGCTGGTATCAATTCATGTATCTGTATTATGCTGTATTAAACATTTTTTTTTCAACTTGTGCATCCTGGCTTACAGGTAAAAATGGCCAGGAACGCGCCTGCATCTTTCACCAAGCCATGATTGACACAAACACATATCCATCTATCTAAATCCAATCTAGTTTATCTCAGTGCATTACCTGTATGTTTAGATCTAACAGACTACGAACGTTGTAACCTAAAGCAGCCGTTAAATGGTCTTAAATGGTACGGTGTTTAGCTATGTAACCTTCTAAGAAATTATTTTCTTTATCAGAAAGAGGCTGGGCCGTGGTGTTCTCCCAGTGATACATGCAAAACAGGACAAAGTGGACGGTCCAGGCCAAACAAGGCAGTCAGAGATAATGAGATTCGGATACCCTGGTACTGGTATATGTGCATATTTAGGAGATATTACAAAGCTGTACTGTAGCTACAATTACCAGCGAAAAAGACGCGCAGGTGTCGGCTTCGTGTGCTCAGTCGCTTTACCCCCACCCCTTCCCCCTTTCATTGTTGTTTTGCTACCCGGACCTTGACTGGGAAAAAGGGGGGGGGGTGGGGAGGGGGTACTTGGGGAAATTGGTGGCTGTCCTTAGGGGTGAGGCAATATTGAAGTATTAAAGGAGGTTTTGGGCGAGAGAGTCTCATCAATTTTGCAGCTAAAGGGGGTGGTGCTGAGTTGAGTCCGGGATTGACTTTTGTCTTCAGATGACAAGATTAACTTGCCTCGTCTCTGCATCGTCATTTTATTAGATGACAAACTTCAGCCTGCATTGTCTCTCTCTCTACCCACGTGTAGCCTAGCTTCATCTCTCAAATTTGATCATTAAAATCGTTTGCTTAGTCTAAGAATCTCAGTACATAAGTTGTACTTTAGTTTCCCACACAAAGTTTATAATGTTATGGTGTATATAATGACAAAGATGTTACAAATTAATTGTATATTTAACATGATAGTAATTGTTACTTCCTGCAATAGGTTTTGAGAATATAAAGGCCAAGGATGATTATGTTCTTTCCTACAATCGCCGCTTAAGGCTTGCTAACTGGGTTGCGGAGGTAAGTCAGGTCTTTCTACACTGTCCCTTGTTTGAATCCATCGTAGACGCACTTTGGCATTTAAAGACAAAATTCAACAACCTATAAGGAAGACAACAAATTTATAAAATTCAAGAAAAAACTTTTGTCTGGTTGTCAGTAGCAACTACAAGAATGTGGTCTCAAATGAAACTGTCAAGTTATATTAGCTATTCTCACTGCATACATAATTAGCCCGTCACGCGGGAAGGCTTAAGATTTTCAAATTCCAGCATTCTGTTATTGCGCACTGTTGGCGTGATGCTTTGCGGCCTTCTGCTTTAAATATCG
>Ga0126336_10001982_pt1 | contig 11330 bp, 6 predicted proteins | sample SidCmetagenome_FD_92530 | JGI IMG/M metagenome (GOLD analysis project Ga0126336, IMG submission 92530) | Coral microbial communities from El Islote,Puerto Morelos, Mexico - Siderastrea C C metagenome | ecosystem: Host-associated > Invertebrates > Cnidaria > Coral | place: El Islote,Puerto... | reverse complement strand
CCTGTATGTTTAAATTTGATAAGATTTCGTGTATAAATAAAAGATTCCATCCATCCATCCATCCATCCATCCATCCATCCATCCATCCATCCATCCATCCATCCATCCATCCATCCATCCATCTGTCTATCTATCTATCCATCTAACCATTCATCAATGCCTTTATCCAGAAGCACGATAAGTATCAAAGCCGAAACGCTTGCGGAAATAAAACCTTTTGAGAGAAGCTTAATTTAAGCTTTATTCTGTACACTGCATTTGACCCCAGGATTTACATTTTCAGGCTGAGAACAGCCTTCTTTAATCGTTAAAGGTGTTGTTTGAATTAATCATTGTACTTAAATGAAAATGAAGACAGCAGCAGTTCGATGTGACCTTTTATTTTATTTCCTTAGTTGTTGTTTATTACTTATCATAGAATTAAATGTCACAGGTCAAAAAGGCTAAAACGAATCAAAGTTTAAAAGCACTTTTAAATGTCAACACCTTAATTCACATCTTACTCGCGGGAGTTAAGTTTTTTTTTCGCCTTGAGTTTAGCATTTACTATGTAGCGTATTATAAAGCCGATTCCACAAAGCCCTATCACGATTGTTCAAGTTGTCATCGATGTGACCTGGGTCCCTTCTTCTGAAGTCGTCGCCCCAACGAAGATTTGAATCACGCCGGATGCTGGCGATGAAGCACCTCACACCTGGCATCCGCGCCGGTGGATTACCCAGACATCCGCTACCTTTGTTGCACCATTGGCCGCCTTCAATCAAGTTTATATCAATGGCATGACCCACTTTGTGGTTGCTAAATCCTGCGCCCCAATTCCTGAAGGAACTTGTAACATACACCTAGGAAACACAAGACAAAAATGACAATTCAAAGTAAGTTGTGAACTTTATTCTCTTACGCAAGACACACAAAAGCGTGACGGTGTATAAAACTGGAAAAACATCATTGTTTTCAAAAAGAGCAAACTAACAGTCACTGGTGAGTGGTGAGTGCTAATCAGAGCTATACATGGGTGGCAAGGAAAGACATCTGGGCTCAATATGTATGAATATATTGATCTGTACTGAAACGTGTATTAGTGCCACTGTACTACTTTACTACTCATAAATGTGCTGAAAAAAGCAGACTATGTTGATCAGTACTTCAAAGCAGAACACGTGCTTACAACCACATTTGATATTTCAATTAATTCAACTTGGCGGATAAGTAAATGGCTGCCAAACACTGATCTTTGTCAGTTAAACTAGTCCAAAAAGTGCTCATTTTCAGTTGGCGGCTAAGAGTTCAACAATTTGACACTTGGAACTTTTTAGACAATTGTCGATTGACAGTTATAAATTAAGCATTTTTTGCGTATGTTTAAGCTTTATTCGGCATCACATGCTTTCCACATACTTGAGCTAATTTTACTTCTTACTAAGCCCTAGGCAATTCAGTGCCCTAGCAGGCAATTCAGCTGGGACTGGAACAAGTCGTTGGTCAGAATTTGCGTTCTTGTCTCTGGCTTTAAATGAAACGTTTCCTGCCCAGTCAAACAAAAATAATATAGGATACTTATGAAAGATTTTGAAATTTACAGATTAATTTGCCGATCTTTGACACTCGTACTACAATCTCGGACGATACTGTTAAGACACTTCGTAATGAGTAAGAACCGTGAAGAACAATTCTTTCCCCTTTATCAAAGTGGCTTCGCCCCCCCTCCCCCCCACAAAAAAGGGGCTCGATGAATTGTTAGCCCTTACAAACTACACTGAGTGAGGGGAGTGGGGGAGGGAAAGCATTTTTGTGAACTTGTTTTTTTTTCCATATACAGAAATCGAGAAATACGCGCGCTAATTGCGTTCTAGCATACATTTTTGCCTTATCTTGTAGAATGATTGATCGTCTTCCTATTGAGATTTGGTTTAACTTCTTGAGACTTCATTTAAACCAATAAGAAGCACAGGGGAGGAATAGAGATGAGCTGAGGTGTTCTAGCATCTGATACAAACCTGTACCCTACAGTTTGCAGCATAACTGTTGATGCGTCTGATATCGTCGGCAAATCCGTTTTCAACACGTGCAGAGTTACGAAAATTGGACCCACGGTACGTCGTAAGTGTACAGGACCCTCCTGAGGCTGAGAATGAAGTAATAACAGGCTCTGGTCAATTAAAACAGACTTAAGGACAACTAATCCTTCAATTACAATGTGTTTTCTTGCCTCTTTTTTCCCTGCCCCTAGAGCAGCATTTCTTTTACAGAAACATTTGATAGCAGGCGGATGTGGCGCATTTTGTCAAGGAAGTTTTCTCTCAACACCTAAGTTTCCAGTAGCTGTTTGACCATCCCTTAGACACATTTCCTGAATAAACAGAGCGATAAGTTTAAGAGAGATGCCAAGCAATTTAAAAACCCTTATAACTAGAGGGGAATAAATGAACGCTGATTGGTTAAGACAGAAGAAGAGTTTTCTTTATCAGGGAGCAATTTTGGCAACCAAGAAAGGGCGTAATTACTCGCTTTTGATTGGCTGTTTGGTCAAGAGTACGATTTCCTCACGTAGTTGGCTTCAAGCAGTTCATAGCCATGTTAAAAACACAACGCTGCTTTGGAGTTAGTCGTTGATTTTGACTTTTCACTCAAGTTATATGACCAAAAGGAACAAAATTTGGGATATAGTATGGGAAGAAAGCTGGAAAACCTAATTTCAGAGGCTTGCAAGAAATAAAGAGAAGTTTGAAAAAAAAAAAAAAAGAAGCGTTTAAAAATTAACTTGGCCGTTTTGTTTAAAGACTAGAAAAATTATAATTCGTGGTGGCCAAAAACATTTGCTTCCCTTCTTTGGATAGCCTATTTTGCTTCTGAGCCCAACAATTACACTCGACCTCAAATCATACCTATCAGAGGATTTATACAGATTAATTGTATCGGTAAAGGTGATGTTTTGTTGTTCACTGCCAACCTTTAAAAACCCAGTTCTTTCCAAACAACGAAGTCACTTACGCCGCGGCCTAGGGACGGGGGGGACAGGCCTAGGTCTTGGTCTGGGTCTTGGTTTTGGTGTCTTTCGTCTAGACCACCACCACGGATCTCCTATATTCAAAATAAAAGCCAAGTAAAGTTTTTGGCTTTGTTGTAGTAAGGCAGGATAAACTAACAGTAATAAAAATTCACTACAAAGTAAGCCATTTGCTTTTCATATTAAGCAGATCAATTCACCTTGTACTTCTAGCTCTTCAGTGTCGTCATCTGAAAAGATATACACAAGACAATAAGAGTAGAGTAAGAGTATGTTATTGTGTTTAGGTGAAGATCGCGCTCCTAGTTTGATACTGGTAAGTGCATCAGAAGGCAACAAGACCCCTCTACTTCAACATCAGATTGGTGTTAAGATTGTTAATAAATACATGCACATTCGCACTCCTTTCCGATTTAAACGTTGCTAATAACCCCCCCCCGGGGGGTGAACGCTCAGCAGATACACTGGTAGGGAGGTGGGCTAACGGCATAATAGAGAGCTTAAGCAAAATCGACGGGGACGGCAAACGAAAAAGTCACAAAACCAAATCTTTAATTAACAAAACAATGATTCTACACCTGCGTTATACGTACTGGCGCATTCCTTTGTCGTCCTGTGCATAACTACAATTTGATGTGACCAAATTAAAAGCTTTGTGGAGAACGTGAACACACGACGATAGATTTTCCTTTTTCTTCCTGAACTGTAGCGCCGTTTTTAAAAATTCAGGTCCCGGATACCTCGTCTACATTAGGCAGACAGAACGAGATAAAACTATCGTGGAGAAGCTTTAAAGATTGGGAAGTCATTTTTGAACTGACGTTTTCTATGCCGTTGTCGTGTTGGTTTCTTAACCCTCGGACGTACAAGCAAGATGGTCGCCATATTGGCCGCCATCTTGGATTTTATCGAAAATTTGAAATAGTCAAAAAACGTTAAAAATTGGAAAGTTTTGATGCTGGACATGTAGAATATGACATAATTAAACATTTTGCTGTTTTTTGTTGACATGTTTTGCATTTTTCACCTGAAAAGGGTAAAAAACAAGAAATTTTTCTTCCAAAATGGCTTGACCACCTGCTGTTTATGACGTCATATCTCGTTACCATAGCAACTGATTCTCACCAAATCTGTGTCAAAATGTGTCCTAGGGATATGTGCAGAGCTACTGAAATCGGCAGGTCTAGATGATAAACCGTCTTTGAAAAATTCTAGGAAAACCTTATGGGGGGGGGGGTGGCATCCACCAACCCCCTTGTACTTCCGAGGGTTAAGCTCCCTAATCTGTCTACAGGATCTGATTGGGGTGCTGACTGATAAACTGATTGGTGAGGTGACTGATAAACTCATTATTAACTCAAATCAATTCGACAATAATTTCAGACAATGTAAAACGCTAAGGTTTTTAAGCCAAATATTATTCAATCCTTTCAGATAACGGTTACATGCACCTCATTTCTTAGCTAAAATCAAATATTTAGCCATTCCTAGTCCTTGTGACCCCTTGATCTTGTCCAATTCAAACAATTCCAATTCAATCCACATTCTTACGTGTTTTAGCAAAGAATGTGCGGGAAACTGGTCTCATAAAGGATCGAAAGAAACATGACAAAACAAATGACATAAAATGAAAGGGATAATAACAGCTAATCAAACATTACGTGAGGCTTTTAAGCACAGTTTTGAATACAAAAACTGCTTCTTACCCATTTCGCTTGGTTCATCGTCAGGATCGTCTGGAAAATTAATTATTAAAATAATTAGGGAATGCTATGACATATTGATCTTTCAACGCCATGACTAATACAATATAAAATGCATGAGACTTCTTGTGAAACTAAAAGTTCATCAAAGAAAATTTTGATAAAATGGTGTTGCCCGTGGTGTCATTTAGAAGTTGAGCATGCAAACAAAGCGTAAACAAAAATTTTGGCTTGAATGGACCTCCAAGTTACGACCTTTGCTTGAGGGTAATCTCAAATGTATCCATGTTATGATCAGTACATGTGACCCTAAAGCCGCACTTTACCTGCTTCATCCTCCGATTCCCCTAAAAACATTATGGAATTTTTTTTAACAACAACAACAACAACAACAACAACAACAACAACAAAACATACAGGGCAGAGTAAAAAGTTAGAGTCAAAGCATCTTTCAAATTGTACAAAAGTTTGTTGATTGCACCTTCTTTGTCACGTGAATGCTTCTAATGCTCTATCGCCAAAACACCTCAATTTTGCGTACTTGCAAGTTTTACCGTACCCAAAGTGCCAGAAAAATAATAAGATAACGGCCAAAAAGATGCTCTGATTCACCAAGTCACTGACTTGCTATCCTACGATATCATGGACAGTTCGAAAATCCTCATGTCATTGCTGTCTTTTGATACGAAAATAAAAACGCCACGGAATTTCAGCAAAATGTAAAACTAGCACATTCATCAAATAAGAAAGCAATTTATTTGCCGCTTACAGAGCAAAAGAAATCACAGTTTTTTTCGGATAATTGACAATTATTCCACGAGGACGCGCTGGATATCGTGCACGCTTTACAATCATTTGATATTCAGCATGCCCAAGAAGAATAATTCCTTTTTTAAAAACTCAACCACTAATTGTTATAAAATCACGAAAGAAAGAAATAATGAGAAAAGAGATAAATAGGGAACAAGAATCGATCACATGACAACGAAAAAGGCGCCAAAACCTTGAAAGTATTGCAGCGTTTCTTTGCAAAGCTGAATGAATCAATGAAACTGCTCCGGAAGTGAACGAACTGGCACAAGTTTTGGAAAAAATCTTCTAAATACTGGCTATGAAATGTGGTACGTGTTTGATTTTTCCTGAAACATTGTTGCAATCATCCTTCAGTGTGGATTAAAGCTGTATGTTTTCGCCATAGAAGCTCCGGGAGTTGAAACTGATCAAGTTTGAGACATCATGTGCCTGTTTGATCGATTTCAGGACAGAATTTCAACTTGAACAGGTAATTTCCATGGAGCTCAGAAGTAAGATTACAAAAATTGATATCAGTAGAATTCACCATCTTAATTTGTTAAACGCAAAACAACAAACGCATTGTTCTCAGTTTAGGGGTTGCGGACGGAATGGTGAAAACCACATTGACTCAAGCAACTGGGAAAGCATTTTAACTCTTTTTACATGGCATCCGATTAATTTGTATCTGAACATTTGGAGCTGTAGAAACAGAGAGCTACAACGAGTGCAGGTACATCAGAGTCAATTTTTCGTGGTATAGCCAAGAAATGTCGCTCTTCCTTACTTTTTGGTAGTTGGTTCAGTACTTGTTTAGATTGCTTTATGATGTTCGTACTGACTCTCCTAAGAAATCAAGCACTCTGGAACAATTTTGATTTGTGTCCCAGTAACGCTGTTGGAATATCTCCCAAATTTATATTCGCTGCAAAGTGATTTTTCTCGTCCAGTTTTCTCGCCGGGTTGCTCGCGGAGAAAAACCTTTCAGCTCACTTTGTTGTTGAGTGTTTATTGACCATATTTGGTCATAGCAGGTATATGAGATGATAACCTAGCTCCTTTCAGCCAATCAGAATGCTAAAAAAAACCAATATACTTACAAGACCAGTTCTTAACCCTCACTGAACACCGACAAGAACATAATTTGGATGGCATGATATGGACATTTAGACAACAAATACGCATTTTGTTGCCTTTTTGCAAAATCAGTATATTTTCAACTGATAAGTCCACGTAAACTTGTTTATGTAAGTGACAAGAAGACGTATCCTACTTGCTTCATAAATATCGTCTTCGGGATCATCTGACAAAACGAAAATAGGAAAAAGCAATTACAAAAAAATCGACTTTTGAGACAAAAGCAAAAAGCATTTGGTGAGCATTTTAAGGGGATAACTTCAAAAACAATATTCGATAAAATGCACATATATTTTGTCTTGTTATAAACAATTTTAGTGTCAGCATATGTTGACTGAACTGGTAAGACCGTACAAGCTTGTTTACAATGTATGTGATGATCGGTTGTTTGTGAATCAAAGAAGCACAGAAGATTTATCCTACCTGCTTCATCAATAACGTCTCCGAGGTTATCTGACAAATATAAAATGGAAAGAAATGATTACAAAAAAAGGGAAAACCAAAACTAAGAACACAGGGATTATTTTCTGATTACCTATAAAGCCCCTTACGCTGCATTTAAATTTTTCAAACTCTTAGACTGCTCGGTATTTCCGATCTCCTTTGTATCCTTCATGTCAACCCAGAACCTTATTTTAATTGCCTCTTTAATTTCAAGTCATGCTTAGGTTTCTCTTAAAAAACCTTGTAAAAACAAACGACTATTAACCTCCAGCCTGCACAACGAGTCAAGGTATCTCATTGGAGAAATTGACTTTACATTTGTGCGGTTCTGCGTTTGGCAAAGTATATATTTAAGTGACGTGAATAACGTATATATGCATGGGGTACTTCGTAAGTGCAGATCGTTGCTTTGTACTTCCATGTAAAAGAGAGCTAATATTGTTAGTGTTTTTGTGAAAGGACTAAAGTCCCTACCAGCTTAATGCATGTGACAATTGGTTGCTTTGTTTAAAACCCAATATTGGATCAAGGGATCAGTTGACCATACAACCAAAATAGAAAGAAACGAGTGCTACCACTTTCGATAACAAATGCAAAACGTTGATTCTACAGTTGAAACTCTCAGTTGGAAAATTGTCCTAAAAACTGTTCAGTTATAGTTTGTAGTGATTGTATATTTAAACAAACGAGTTTCCGAGCGTAACCAATTGAGCCAATTTGAATGCCAGTTCGTTTTTCGAGTAAATCTAGTCAAATGTGACCTTAAGAACATGTTTTACCTTCTTCCCCATTGACATCTTCAGTTTCGTCTGATAAAGAAAAATGAAACAGAATTATCATAAAAAAATTCTTCAACTTCCTTAAATACTGAATAAGAAAGCCAAGTCCCAGGAAGTATTTATTCTTAAAAGAGACTGTGACGACAAGTTGCATATTAAATCAAGAACAGATAATTGCGCCGTAGCTTACCTGTTTCGTCTGTATACGCATCTACAGGATTCCCTGTAAAATAATAACAACGACAACGTCACTGTGTTAGAGTTGTATGTATTTTTGCATTGAAAACAGGAAGCTTGGGTTCACTAAATAGCGTTATTGTGCGAAGCAGTACTACAGTGATTGATATAAGCAGAATTGTATCTCACCTAAGCTTGCTACATGTTCGTTCTTAACATCCGTAAGAAAACAAGAAAAATATATGAAAATGTAAGATTATCAAACGTGATCGGTTATGTACTCCACTTACCTTCTTTTTCCACTGGAAGACCTGGAACGAGATGATGAAAAACAAAATATCAGAGAACAGTGTCCAGCTAAATCTCTCAACTCCGTACCTCCGTCGTACATTTACACGTAATTGCAATAACGTTGTCATACAACAGTGAAAAACAAAAGACAAAAGACAAATAGGAATTTGTTAGGCATACAAACTACATTCTCAGATTTCACCAACTCTCAAATCACCTATGCACTACAGTATAATACTTCAATTTCACGTCAACTGAGTTCATGCAAGGTAAATTGGCCACGGTAAAGACGTTTTGAGCTTTAGCCCTTCATTAGAGCGAATCCCGTAAATGTGTTTGTGTGCCTAATTTATTCCTATTGGGCTTTTTTTCATTCCTCTTTTTTCGTTTTTATATGACAACGTTATTGCAATCAGGTGTATATATCTGAAATAAAATGAAACTGACAAGCACATAAATATAGGTATTACAAATTTTACTAACGATGCACGACATCTTCACGTATCGATCTTACCTCCATAACAGACGCTAACTACCAACAGTAGCACTCCAACTAGGAGCAGTTTTGTGGAGCCCATGGCTACGACAAGAGCGCTCCAAGATTAAAAGACAAACTGGTTTAAAATCGACCTTTTAAACATTTGCAAGTCAGAACAAACCACAGAGTTCCACGAGCCAATACATGCCACTGGCACTTAATTGCCCATTGAAAGGTTATATTGAGTTAATAAAAGCACTCAGTTGTTTTCTATTTTAACGTGGTTACAACAAATGTTCTTTCAGTATCGTCGGAAACCTTTATAGGTCCACTTATGGTTACTGATCCACATCGATGACCTCAAATTGTGGCACAATACAATCGTCCTAGCTGAATATTTTAGTGATACCGAAAACAGGAAGTCACTAGAAACGTTCTATAAAATTAGGAACCATCGCTGAAGGAAGCTGAAACGACACACGGGTTTCGAGAGGTTGTCACGGTCTGGTCTTGCTTCCAGTCTCTAAAGAACAAAGAAGCTAGGCGTATTACTTCTTACTTCTTGAAAGAGGTGCTACTCCATAGCAGGGCTCCCCTTACAGTATGAAAGCTTTCCCTGAAGTTCGATAATGAGGGTGGAATTCCACCGTGGTGTAATTTTTACGTGCGCATGAACATACATTTAACTGGTTTTACGTGAGTAGATTGAACAGGGGACCACTTGTGAATTGCTAGTATAGATACAGATTAACGCGTTTCAATGGTTTACGTTTACGCAAGCCATTAACTCATCGTCTCTATTTTTTTTTACGGACGCAAAGCGAGTCACCGTAACCGTACCCACATAGAATTTATGGGGCAATGGAAAAATGCACCTTTAAGATTCGCAACTAGATTAAGAGAAAACGAAAACAGAAATGAATTTCTTTATCTATAGAAAGAACAACATCACGGCGGAAACCAGAATCGAGACGACAATATTAAGTTCGAAAGTCCGACGCGTGTTGACTAGAAGCTACTCGCACTCTGATGGGCTAAAAAATGTTTTATCAGAGTATAAAGAATAGAAAGGCGTGTGTTATTGTTTTCCAATGTGTTTCGGGAGACAGCACGTTTTTCGAGGAAAGTTCCCATAAAATACCAGGGAAAGTAGACGTGTTTAAAAAAAAAACACTATGAGAGTACAAAGCAAAGCACCGAGTGCTGTTTTATTTCACTTGAAAGCAAAAAACCAACAAATTTGACTCTGTGCGTAAGCCAAAACCGCGCTAATGCGCCAGCAAACCGAAATCTTCCTGTGCTGGAGACTGACAAAAACTAGTTTTACATGTGAGGTTTTTGTCAAGAAAGGCACCGAAAGAAATAAAAATAATTTACAATAAATTACTAAATAAAATCTGCATTCCGCATCCAATTAAGCTATATACAGTGAAGCAGGGGGGGGGAGGGTGGAGTGGCTAAATTAGCACGCGTGTAAGATCCTACAGTGCGCATAGCTTCCTTTTCTTCCCTGTTCTGTTCTTAATAACACACTTCCACCCACAACCCCTTAACAAATGATTACATGATAACAACATTATTTCTGGTCTATTGTGCATCGTAGTAGAATCTCCTCCATTCGATTACAATCATCAGCTTAGAAAGACTAAATCAAATACACCGAGTACGTAGCAACTGAGGAGATGAGAACAACTCAGGAGAATTGATTGTGTATCTGAACGAGATACTCAGTGGTCAGGATAAACCTGCTTAAAAGACCCAGTGGGGAAAAATGCGGGAAACCTGAGTAGGAACTATGTTCAAAACCCCAACCCTCTTCTTAATGGGGCCAAAACAAATATACGCTAAATTTGGAACTTTGTTCAAAACTCCAACCAGGGTCCTTAATGGGGCCAAAACAAAAAACAAATAAAAAATAAACGCTAAATATATACATGCATGAACCTGTGAAATTGGTGACAACACTGAGGCAAAAACTTCTTACAAAGCTGATTGGAATAACATCTTCAAAAACAAACTAAGGTTCGGCTATCAAATTTGAAATGTCTTTCAGTGTAACACTCTATTGATACAAAAACCTCTGCACGCATATATTTACTATTTACTGCACGCACATATACATGCCAAAATTCATCACATAACATTACACCTCATTACAAACAGCTAAAACAATATCAAACGGAAATCAATTCTCTTCTAATGCTATTGGCATGCGAAGAGAATTTTCAATTTGTCATGAAGAAAGGAGCAAACACAATCTTGCTTATAAAATACGTAATTTCACTACTACGATCTGGCTATTTTATTTAACATGTGCCAATCTTTTTTTCCCAAGTAATTTTCTTTGCAAGTAATTATCATTAGCCCATGACATTACGCGTTCCAAAGTAAAATTTTAAACATTTTTTTGTTTAAAAAAATTCAAAATTTGGTCCGCACAGCCCCATACACAATTATGCATACAATTCTTTGTTAACCGAGAAAACAATAGCGGTAACACATAGGGGCTTATTTGTTTATAT
>Ga0126336_10001981_pt1 | contig 11334 bp, 9 predicted proteins | sample SidCmetagenome_FD_92530 | JGI IMG/M metagenome (GOLD analysis project Ga0126336, IMG submission 92530) | Coral microbial communities from El Islote,Puerto Morelos, Mexico - Siderastrea C C metagenome | ecosystem: Host-associated > Invertebrates > Cnidaria > Coral | place: El Islote,Puerto... | reverse complement strand
CTGGCTGGCTGGCTGGCTGGCTGGCTGGCTGGCTGGCTGGCTGGCTGGCTGGCTGGCTGGCTGGCTGGCTGGCTGACTGGCTGCCTGCCTGCCTGGCTGGCGAGCTAACTGACCGACTGAATGACTCATTGAATGATTTACGGGCTGAATGATTATACGAAGGACGGAAGGACTGTGCAACTGGGTGTTGTGTAAGTGCAAACAAAAGTATCAATGACTTATAATATACTGGATACTTACTGGTGAATTGGCCACCACCTTTTGTGTCTTGAAATAGCTTAATATTCATTCTGTTAATTCCATACGTAAATGAGCCAAAACCGAGTTCGCAGGACTGACTATCAAACGGCCATTCATTTATCTTTAGTTCGCAGTTCGCTTTGAATGTAGCTGGTCCACTCCATACACAATTTCCGTTGCTATCCACGGACACTTCGGTGACAAATTTAGCTCTTCCACCAGCAAGAGTAACACTCTCATCACCGCTAAAATGCAAAGGAATCTCATCAGCTAGGCCTCAGACAAAGGAATTCAGCATAATAATAATGATGATGATCATAATAATAATAATAATAATAATAATAATAATAATAAAACGCTCTCTGGTTAAAAGTTTAAAAAATCTATGAGCTGTCGACAACCGTCCTGTTGTTTTCAACAGCATCATTCAACACTGCTAAGTACAACGTTCTTTTTTGTACGACGTTGAAAGGTGGCCAAACGAATTTAGTCTCGTTAAACATTGTTGACTAACAATTGTTAAACGCGTTTGAGCACCCTGTTGAAAGACGTTAAATTGTATAAAATTATTATTGTTTCGTTCGTTGAACATTGCTGCACGTGCTGGCAAGACGAATTAAACGTTGTTCCCCTTCGAATAAAGGAAGTGTTGAATGACGTTAAATAAAAAATTTCAAGGCACTCAAACTTCGTTCAACACCATTTAACACTATTCAACCTGATGAATTCAAGGATGTTAAACGGTGTTGAATGGAAATCCGTTAGGCTGGGACCATACTTTATTTAACTTTTGTATTCCCATAGCTAATTTTGGAGTTGAGAAAATCTCAGACCTTCTATGCCCCTTCTGTGTGACACACATTCGATAGCCATATTTAACGAATATGGTCACACACACGATTTCTTCTAGACTTAAAAGTTACAACGAATGTTAACAGCGAAATATATAAAAAGTACGAGAAGAAGCTGCTGCATATCAGGTTCAACAGTTTTCATTGAACACATAAAAAGCCTTTTTGCCTTTTTGACATGCTCAGTAGAGCGTGTAACATATTCTCCAACACTTTTGCGTCTTACGATATTTATTAAGACCTCACCACGATTGAACCATATGACTGAACAAAAAAGCATTAAGTTTTTTACAATGGTTCGTCACCCATTTTGTTGTAAATAAGTATCTGCACTTAAGCGCGTACTCGTACGCTTTGCACAGGCCTCAAAATTGCTTGGTTAATTAACACTACTTACTTGTTGAAAAGGGATATATCTGGTACCCAGATCTCGTCCGGAAGAAACTGCACTCGGTCGAATCCTCCAAAGTTATTTTTGTTCCACGTGAGAAATTCGTTCGTCCAAGTCTAGTTATTTAAAAAGCATAACGTTTAGAAAGGTTTGTTTGTTCAGGTGAAAAGAACTTCATATCGCTGTTAGTGCTCAGTGATAGCTTGGTTATGTCGTTCAGAGTGCAGATGTGTCTGGTTATTAGGATGACGAAAATCTTAATACTAGAAGCGCACCATGCGTTTGGGACGAACTTGAGAAATACGTCTCTTAGGGCCGATTTAGACGGTATGATTTTTCCTTACGACTGTAGTATGCGACTTGCTCACGTCACGTCTACAACACGAATCGTGTCGTTTAAATCAGACATACAACATCTTGCCGACAGTTGCACACAACACGAAAAATGTCGTAGGATTTTGAAACATGTTTTAACCTATGTGAGTCGTAGCCACAATCAAAATGTTAGAATGACGAGTTGTATACGATCTTTGCTTGACGCGATCAAGCAGCGGGCGCCACAAAAGTCGTACCGTCTAAATCGGCCCTAAGTTTTTCTGTACAAATACCAGCACGAGGAGAAAATGTCCATTCAGGGCAACCATTGGCGTTAATGCGTCTTGATAGGCCCATAACCCGTTTTGTGGCTGTTTTTTACCCAAGTTTGACACAGAAAGATAATGCGTCACTATGGTCAGTTTTTGTTACACTGGAGCTTACGACACCTTCAAAAAGTACGGTAAGCTGGTTTATAGCATACCTGTATCACCCAAGTATCAAAAATAACTATTTGTTCTCTGTTATCCTGTAAAAATAAGAATTAATGGCATGAGACCAAGGTTTATTTAATTATTTTATTTAGTTAAATAATAGTCTTTCCTGTGCAGAATTTTAATATTTTGGTCATAAGCTTTCTTTTACACTAGCACCGAGACATGTTTAAATTAACCGTGTCAGTAATTGCACTGCTCACTTTAGGTTCCCCTTCCAAACGCACTTCATGCCTGGTTCTATATAATTTAAGCGGTTTTACGGAACACGCTTACAAGTCGTCATAATTAGATTTAAACCGAAAAATGGAGCTGGAAGTTGCTGTTGCATTCATTCTCTCTCATACCAAGCCCTCTTAGATGCGAATAACCTTGCTGCATTAAGCAAGATGACAGCATTTGTGTTGGTACAAGGTCATTAGTTCCATCTCCGACTGGCTTAGCACCTTCTAGCGTTTATTGGATTGGGATTTTGTTCTTTTACAAGGGCTTGCGGCGCTCTGCGTCATCAGTAACTCTCGTTGTATCCCGTCATCAGCCCATATTTGAGCTAAAAAATTTGTTTCTCATCATAGCTTCCCCTCCTCCTCTCCGCCCTCGGCCGCCACGTTTAACGGTTTTAGTCTGGCTAAGATCAAAACTACTTTGTGAGATAGTTTTAATCATGCTCAGAATGGACATGTTCCGACTTTGATTCCCCTATTGCATCGTCTGCTTAAACATGTTTCATCCGTAATCAGACTAAACATTTGTAGGCCTAGTGTGAACGTGGCATCCAATCCCAAGTTAAGGCAATTTCTGACGTAAACCAAAATGGCCAATTTTGAGGAAATAAAAACGTCAATTGATGTTCTCACGAACAACCTTGCATAGAAGCTTTACAAGCTTGTGGAATATGAGATATGTTATAATGATTTGACCGTACTCACCACTTCAACCAGTCTGCTGATTTTCATGCCAAACGACACTTCCACGGATTTGTTGCCTAATACCGGTCGAACAGTCTTGTCATAGTTTTCCAGCAGATATGCACGGATTTGATGTTCAAAGGATTTGTTGGACGCGCCCAGAACACCTGTAAAAACAGAACATAAGCACTACCCCAATACGTAATTGTTGCCGGACTGATTGTATGCGACTCCAAGATTAGAAAAGAAATCTGTCATGACGTATAAAACCTTACATGGGATGACATCAGACTATTTAATATCAAGTTTTGTTTTTCGCGACAACTTGGATTCTTATCGTTTAAGGAATACTGAAAACAAACTAGCTCTTCTACAAACCTGCACTGATTGTCTAAAGAGGCGTTTTTTATACAGTGGAGCTTAGTTGTGGAACAGCTTACCCTCAGAATTACGGCAAGCGACTTCCTCCGTAGGCAACTTTATTTAAGACAAAATTGAATCGCCACAGTTTTAACCAAAATTTTTAACACGGCCTCCTAGAAAAGAAGCCTTTATTGTTTTAAATCTTATTCGTTTATAATCTTGGTTAGGTAGATAGATAGTTAGTTGATACTGATTAATGAGGTAAGATAGGTATAGTCGCACACAAGCCAAGGAGGCCCACATGACCGGCTCCTGTAGCATGTGAAGCATTTGAGAGTATTGCTACTCCCCCCTGGATGGGATGCTAGTCCATCACAGGGTTACCCCCAGCAGTATGTCGCTGGTACCCATAATACACCTGGGTGGAGAGAGAGAGTGTGGGGTAAAGATTCTTTTCTAAGAAAAACAACACGGTGGCAAGGACTGGGCCTCGAACCACCGACGTTCAGATCGGAAGTCCAACGCGCTAACAACTGCACCATCGTGCCCCACATAATGATTTTAAATAAGCTGATGGAAATACCGTGTATAAATATCTTATCTTAATTGCGGCGCTTATAGGAAAGAGAAAATACGTCGTTTTAGTTACAGACGACGTGAATGGATCGTGAAAATTACTGTAAGTTAACGTTTTGTCTACGATGCTCGACAAAAGTCTTTCGACAGATTCTACTTTTTCTTATTTCTTTCTCTACACTAAGGAAATATTCGCGGCTTCCCCCTTCCCGCCTTGTTGAACTCGTGAATCGATCCAGAATGCTTCTTACATGTCAACATCGTTTGGGGGAGGGGGGGGGAGGAGGCAAATCTAACATTTCTTTGTTGGTGTCAAATCTCAAGGCTGGCTCTAACCCTGACCGTGACCCTAGCCCTAACCTCAAGGACCGTTGTCTACCACTGTAAGTCACGTCTTAGGTAATACGCAGGAATATACACATGCAAGTTAAATAACAACAGGGCTCCGAGCTGTTCTTACAAGGATAGCTCATGCTATTTATACATACAACACACATACGTTTATCGATCTCCCGAAAGGGGATTTTCAGGCCAATACTACATTAGGATACAAGCAAGTGTTACAGCAATATAAGGTCATTTGAAAAGGGAAGAAAACTTTTAAAAAGTAGGCTTAATGCAACTAAAAATAACAACTTTCTGCAAGAGCAATTCTCTGTTTATCGTTAAATCCATAAAAAGCAGAAGATAGATGAAGATAAAATGCAAAAGTATCTTTAAGCCTCCATGTCTAAGACTGTCGTCTTGTGTTTGTGAACACTTAGATGGGCTTGATTTCTTTAATTAAGTTTCATTGGGAAAGAATTCTGTAACTTAGTGACTCTATAAGCAAAGGACTGTTGTGAAGTAGTAGTTTTACATTTTGTGACATGTAAATCCACACAGTGTCGTGTATTTCGAGCGTAGACATCAGATCGCATAACCAACACTTCGCGTCTATAAAAGCAACACTCGTTTAGGTGAGTCAGCAAGCTTCTTTATGTTAGACGCCACTGAACGACCTTATTATAGTTTACGTATTTCCACGAATAATTAATCGCCAGGGACGATTACGAATACTCCTTTATCTCCATAAACTGAAATTTCAATTTCCTATTTCTTGTTTTTTCGTAAAATTTCAAACCCGGCAAACAAAAATACTCTTGATCATTCACCTGTAAAATAATTTGATTTCCAACTATAGGGTGGACTGTTTTTGGACAAAATATATACTTCAAATAGAACACTATTCAGCATATTCCGAAAGCGGAATTAAGGTCCCAAAAAAAATTGATTGTGGCCTTTTCTAAAATAGTTCACAGAAACGTACCCTTTGTAACGTGCCCTTTGCATGGCTTCCAGAAAAAAAATCAACCTTCAATTTCGAGGTGAAATTATCAAAATCAGACATAAAAAAATCACATAAACTATTGCTCAGCGGCCTTTGCGTTAATGTCCACACTCGATGAATCCACGAACACAAACGTTAGAACGTCGTGAATAGTTGACTTAAAGGTTTGTCCTTTTTCACCTGTCTGAAAGTTTAACATAACTTTGTTTGATCGACTGACTTTCGGAAGAAGTCAACTCATTCAAGAGATGATAATATTAAATATTCTGGTCGACATTAAACTCCCGATTTGCAGTGAGAATTGTATGTTTTCTTAATCGGGATTAGCGTTAATCGATCAAGCCCTTAATTTAGCAACTGGTTGACTCAACCCCAATTTTCATGATATTTATTGCCCTCTATCCTGCGGTCGAATTCACGCAGTCTAAAACCGTTAAAACAAGGTTCAGCATTTGTTAATTACCAATATCGCGACCTTGAAGGTTTGTTAATTGGAGGCTTCGCTCTATTCCGTTCATTAAAATGTTGAACGGCAAAAGAAACATTCAACGATTTATCATAGCGTGAACACTGAAGTTACAAGATCGCTCAAGGATTTTAGAACAAAATATGCTGAACGATGTTGATCGTATGTCGTTCGCTGCTCAATGATCAACAAACACACTACAGTAAATATATGCAACAATATAGTGAACTTAATTTACTCATAACTTTAAATTTACTTACTGTTCATATATAATCCCTGTAAACAAAGAATGACAGCAAGATAGTACATCTCGACCCTCAAGTTTTCTAAATGAGTTTCAAAGTTTCGTGTAGTTAAGTTCAAATGTCATCATCGAAGGATGCGCTTGGATGGAGAGCTAACGTCCATGAAGACATTACCTAATACGTACCTTGTTGTGCAAATAAACTTCTTTTCAAAGAACGAATAGCGTTCATGCTGTGACGTCATACGCCTCATCGATCTGCGTGTTTTGTGTTTTTATGGTTTGTATTGTGCGTTCATTTGAACACGCAAGCTGCGGCCTAATTATATTGTATTCGTGCAAAATATGTGACAAAAGTTACACCAATGCCGGTTTCCCTCTCAATTATTGGTTTAGGTGTCTGGGCACAGTTTTATTCCAGATGTTTTTAATTCAGCTTAAAATTGTTCTCATGCTCTGCTTTGCTATCTTAATGCTATGATTTCTTAATGCTCTAAAGCCTTGCTCGGTCTAGTTATTGATATCTATTCAGTCATATGTAATAACAAGACCTTGAGTTGTGAAAAACAAAAGACCTTTTAATAAGGCAATGAAACATTACATCATGAAAAACAATGACGAGGCCTGATTATTTGGCTTGTAACCATAACAAACACAAAACCGATTAATTTTGATTTCGATTAACATTAATGACATCTAGACACAACTAACTCGGATATTCCACAAGTATGGAAGTACTAGATTACAACAAACCTAAAATTCAATAAAAAATTAATATGTAATACCTGAAGTTTTCAACACGTTGCAGCCTCTTTGATGTGTGTGACATTCTGGGCGTGTTTTGCACCGAATGGTAAATTTGTGACCTTTAATTGTCATTGCAGGGACAAAACTAAGATAAAACCGCTTTTTAACATCAAGGGAAGTACTAGACCAGTCCTACTACGTAGAATGAATCAGTGTTCGTTATTTCTGACCCACAGGTGCAAGCTGGTGGACGTTTTAATAAAAAGGATTGTGTATTATTTTAGCCGTCTCAGATAAAGCAGGGGCACCCAATGGTTCGTTTGGGGTAATATCTGTTCGGGAGACTTAAATCGCCTGAGAAATTCGGATTTAATTCCAGTGAAAACTAGAGATTTCTTTGGCGAAACATCACCTCAGACTTTCGTAAGAAGAGAAGTTATTAATTCCTTTTGTTCTCGGAAGGACAGATATGTCGTTCAGGGTGTAAAATAAGGTCAGCTAGCATTTTCGGAGAGCTATCAGCAGCTCGGAAATTCGGCGGATAGGGTCCTGTTTCCTAAAATTTTCTGTGGCCTAATTTTTCAGCTAAAAACGCAGAACAAATCAACCTGTATTAGCTTACACAAATATGCCTTTAAAAAACTCTGAAACAATCTAAGAAAGCAAAAATGATATTTAAGTATTTTGCTAGACTCTTCTCGTTGGGTGCCCCTGATAAAGGTAGTTTCCCCTGATATTGAACTTCTGACAACCAGCATGAACAAACCTTGATTGGATTAGACTTGATTAAAACTGTTTAAATATTGAAGTGAAATCCGATTACGATCCAGGATCAGTTATCGCCATGAGCTGTTCTGTCTCAGTACACTGTCGTCTCAAACGATGAATTTTATTTATTTACTTTTAATGTTTGTAATCGCCTATGTTTTTTTAAATATTGTAGAGGATTTGAGGATTTTAAACGCGCACATAAAAACCTTTATTGTTGTTATCATCATTATCAGCATAAACGTCATCATCATCATCATCATCATCATCATCATTGCTATTATTACTATTATTAGAAATCGAGTGAAAATGAGTTCGTAAACACCACATGGATTACGATAAAGTTTATACACTGATCTCTACACAGAAACACCTATGTACACAGCATACACTACAACGGAAATAGTTACGAATGCTATAAAAAACGCACGGTCCATTTTAGTAGACACGCGCTGCCATGAGTAATGGCGATCCTCCATTCTGTGATCATTTTCCACCGGTGCTGGGGTTCCTCCGTTTGACTCAGTCATCTCAATGCCCTCCATGGTAGCGGTGGATTTGTCAGCAGCTGGATAAGGATTCTCTGAATGAATTTGCTGAGTTCTTCTCCCTCTTCTGCCACACAAGAGACAGATTTTCTGAACCCAGTCCGGTGGGGTTCCTTCTCTGAAGTAAACCCACAGGACAAAAATATTTGCGAAGAGGATCAAAGTTATGATGATCATGGTTGCCTCAAGAAGTACGCCCAAGACCGGAAGTCCATCTGAGGTGACTGGCAGAAAAGAAGGAATGACGAGTAGAAAGACTGTCATGGCAAGAAGGACTGTGGTGACAAACCCAATACGCTCCCCACTCTCCACGTGAATCAGGAAACTACTGAGAGCCAGGATGGTCAGGATAACACAGGGGATGGTCAGATAGAACGTGTAGTACAGCGATTTGCGTTTCATTCGCAGCGTGTAGACAACTTCACTGAAGTTGAATTTGCAGCAATCTCCGTGATCAGTTTCCGATATTTCAGTTGTAATGTTCACTATCTGCCAATTGCCGCTTTCCACAAAGCGATCTGAAATGGAACGGAGAATATTCGCGTTAGCTTAGTTTTCTCATTGGAGTTACAACTTGCAATTGTAGCTCGACTTATCAATAATCTCGATTCAATGCCTACTCTACAATGTCCACCTCTCTACAACAGAGGTAATATGGTATCTAGAGAAGCCAAAATGTTTAAAGGTTTGAAAATTACTGCAAACTGACCCTGTACGATCAAACTTGCTCAACGCTAGATCAAGGCAAATCGTGAAAAAACAAAAGAAAGAAATAGCACAAACAACTCTCCACTGAAGACTACTACATGGACTGATCCTAAAAGGCGTAAAGGCGTTGTCACGTTTCGGCCGGCTAACACCAGCCTTCATCAAGTTTGTTTGAAGGAATTGCGTGTTTACACATCGGAGGAGCCAACTACGCCACATCGGTATCTGCAAGAGGTTATGGATAGTTAACCATTTTGAGCTTATAGTTTGTGAGCCTTTGTGGTACGAAATAATACCTTGTAGATTTTAGCAATTTTGGTCTGGAACGCTCCTGGCTTACCACGGTATATATATTTGAGGATTTTAGCCAAAATTCCCAAGGTTTCATCAGGCATTTGTGAATGTTTACATGTCGTTTCTTATTCTTAAGTAGACTAGTCTCGATTTTTCCTTACTTGTAAGCTGACTTTTGTCCTTAAATAACTTGATTTTCAGTAGATTCAGTCCGTAAGTGTAGGAACCAAATGCGAGTCTGCAAGTTTGTTCGTCAAACGGCCATTTGTCAACCTCCATTTCACAGTTGACTTTAAATGTCGCTGGTCCACTCCAAATACACCTGCCTTTCTCGTCCACAGAGACATCAGTAACAAACTTGCTTGGACCCCCGGCCAAATTGATCTGGTCGTCACCACTGGCAAAGAGTAAGAAAATTGTAAAATTCTTTAAGAAAAAGCCTGGGCTCATAAAAAAATGAAAGATTTACAGATGCAAATAATTGATCGATATCAGCCAAGGAGTACTCGTTTAGTCTTTAATACGCCCTCGGCATAAAAATGAAACTAAAGATCATGTTTTCCAAAACAAAAGACCCTTACTTGTTAAACAGAGCAATGTCCGGGACCCAAATTTCATCAGGAGAGAAATGGATATATTGTATATCACCGTAATCACTGCTATTCCATGTTAAAAATTCGTTAATCCATTGCTGTAAAAAAAGAAAAACAACAACAAAACATAATTGTTAGCAGGTACTGTTAATAAAATTCAACCGAAGCCACATGTGCGAATAATACATGCGTGGCTTCAATAATTTTGTTTGCAAAACTGGTAAAGTTGTATGACAAAAAAAATTGCCGCCGAAATGGAAATGCGGGTGTACCGTCCAATGCCCACTCAATATCCAGAACGCGCAAAGAGGAAAGTGGAGCTACCCGTGCTCCACGCGTGTTCCTGAGATCGCGCCCTATGCAAATTTAAGAAGTTTCACATATAAAAAACGAAAAAATGTATTTTTGTTTACTGACCTGTATAACCCAAGTATCCAATACCACGACTTGTTCCTGATTGTCCTGTGAAAAAACACAATTCGAAAAATACCTCATATAATGAGAGTTTGTTCTCATGTACATCCGGTGAAAGGATCATACCAGTTATTACAAGCAACTATGAGGCATGCTCTCTTGCTAAATAAACTCACATTATTTTACCCATAGCTACCTTAAAACAAGCGTACATAAAATATATAAGTGGAGATTTAATTAAAGGTTACAGAAAATAACAGAACACCTAGAGAATGCTCCTAGTTCGAACTTTCAGAGAATTCATGTCCCTCGCACGGAGAGCTCACTCCCCCGCTTAAATTGGGTTGCCTGTTAACAAATGAGTTACAACCGTGTTGCAGGCTATCATTTGGTGCAAAACTATAAGGGGATGCCGGGGGGGGCGGGGGTAGCAGACAAAGGGTCTCCTCAGCTCCCTGCAAAATTACCCATGCGTTTTTCCTTCATCGAGCGACTCGTCTTCGTGAAATAGGTTAAACGAGTATTTCCTCTCTTACTTCAGTCTTAAACACGAAATGTGCTATACTCGTACCACTTTGACAAGCCTTCCAATTCTCATCGTGAAGGACACCTCCATCACCCATTTTCCTCTGCGGACCGGGCGAACTTTTTTGTCGTAATTGTCAAGGAGGTCTTCGCGGATGTGGTGTTCCCATGAAGAGTTTGTTGAACAAAAAGAACCTAAAGAACGGTGAGAGAGGGTTAGTAGTGTATGAATAACGTTATAGACAGACATACACAGAGGCAGACAGACAGACAGACAGACAGACAGGACCAGAGGCGGATCCAGTAGTGGGATTGAGAGGGCTGCAAACCTCTTGGCCATGAAAAATTTACAATCTGCTCTTTCAAAACTTGCTGGGAAAATTGACCACCAGAGTCGAGTCACACCTAGACCCAGGGACGTTTGCCTTCCCCCCTGGTAATTACATAACCCCCCCCCCCCCCCCCCCCCCCCCACACACACAGCGCCGTCAGAAAATCCTGGATCCGCTCCTCCAGCTGGGAATCTGAAGCAACGTTATATTAACAAGTTACTCATTTT
>Ga0126336_10001980_pt1 | contig 11338 bp, 8 predicted proteins | sample SidCmetagenome_FD_92530 | JGI IMG/M metagenome (GOLD analysis project Ga0126336, IMG submission 92530) | Coral microbial communities from El Islote,Puerto Morelos, Mexico - Siderastrea C C metagenome | ecosystem: Host-associated > Invertebrates > Cnidaria > Coral | place: El Islote,Puerto... | reverse complement strand
CCCCGGGGGAGAGGGGAGAGAAGCAGCCACGGCGGGCCCCCCCCGCCCCGAGGGCGCCAGGGGGGGGAGGGGGGGGGGGGGGGGGGGGGGGGGGGGGGGGCGGTTGGTACTATGGACCAGGCTACACTTGCTTTTGTCAGGTAGATGAATACGTTCGGCATTAAATTCGGCTAAATATGGTATCGCTTCTGTGATTTATATGGCCTTACCTGAAATAATTGCATGTATAGACGAAAACGTGGTTAAAGAAAACGAATAACGCCATAGCGCAATAAATGATCTTTTTTTTTAAATGAGGGACTCTAACCTTAAGTGATAGCTTTGCGTTTGTCAAGTTTGTTCAGATTCTCAAAAGTTGCCATTCGTAACCAAAGCTACTTTTCAAAGACTGCGGCTTTACAAAATATCTTTAGAATAAGCCTTTCAGGTGCATTATCAGTTGTTATTGTATCTCGAGTAAAGTGCAAGCCAGATTTCACCGCTTCTATTGAAAATAAACTACACTTACCCATCTGCCATTTGCCGTTTAACGTCTTTACTGCTATGTTATATTCAGTTGAATTGGAAACGGCTGAAATCTGGAATAAAGGTAACGATAAAGAAAAGTTATGACATACTACAGGCGGTATTTCGAATAACTAGATATATGAGCTACTATTACCCCATCCGAACAGTAGCACGGACGTTCTTATACGCGTGCTGAATTCTTTCGTGTCATAGCCGCCATCTTGGATTTGCAAAACGTCACGAGACCTCAAGCCACCGATACAGATATTCCTTACCCTGTTTCCTCTTTGCTTTGAAGTAGGACCTCCAGTAACCACAGTGACGGTCATCATTGCTACCACCGCGGTGCCGAAAAACGTGAAGATAACAAAACCAATCAGAAACCAAACGATGGCAAATGCTTTGCCTATAACGCTCTTAGGGCAGCGGTCTCCATACCTGAGGGAAGAGAAATGGGTCAGATAAGACAGTAATAACCGTTCGGCGTGATATATCAAGTTTACAAAACCGACACTATTGTTAGGAAAAAACCTTGCTCCATAAGGCTCAATAATTTCAGGTTTGGTAGATGATTCTCCTAAAAATTAACTCAATATAATGTAATGGCAATCCAAGTTGAAATTGGAAGAAGCATTTTTTTCACTTTTTTCCTTAAGACGAGCAAAAACATTGATTTTGCCACTCTGATGTCATTCATATCCTCTTCTGTGTGACATCAATTTCTAGACTTGTTCGTGGAAGTTATTTGCTTGACTTAATGACAGAATTCAAAACATGCACTGGATCTTAGTTTTGTTTCCTAGGTGCGGTATGGTGCAAACGAATATCACCGAGTTTTGCTCTTTGTCCTCGCAAGATATTGCCGACATTTCGCTGTGTCAAGCGATAGTTCGCCGAATGTTTGGTATGGACGAAACATAGACAAGTTTGTCAGCCACAAAACAAATCGAGGTCTGCCGCCAAAAAAACGCTCAGTAATGGACTAACTATTACACTTTGGTTCAAAGCCAATGATCTTTTGCCTCATTAAACAAAGCCTACTAATTATTTTCCTGTTTTTACTTACTTTTGCATGGATAGTGAAAATAAATCAGAACTGAGTTTGAATAAGCTTACCCGACAGTTGTCATGGTGATGAATGACCACCAGAACCCTTCTCCTGCTCCTTTAATAAATGATCGAGGAAAGTTCTCTTGATTCGTCCGCGAATCCTTCATAAGTACAACAGACAAAATTATTAAGGTTATGAAACATGAATAGTTAACAAAAGTTTGATTGGATGCATATCTCCAATTAAAGTACGGAAAATATTTGTACATTGTCCTCCAAGCGATTGAATGGCATCTTTTTTGCCCGCTACGGTATTGACCAGGGTCGTAAATTCAATGATTGTTTCTTGCAGCTTTTAGTTCTCAACCTTAACTACAAACCAAACAAAATGAGAAATCATTGAGTGATGGGCTTACATGATCATAGTTAATTATCCGTTTTGCTATTCGTTACATAAAGAGGCACTGGAATGGAATCGCTATCAAAATATACCTCATAAGCAGGAAGACTATCATGTAACATGCTCAACATAATATTCTGTAAGACAGATCTAGAATCATAGTCATGTAGCCACCACTAAGTATAGGAGGATTACTTAGCTTACTTAATTAAAGACTTAGGTTCAACGTTTCAGCATGGTTATCTCTTCCCTCAGGTTGGTCTTCTTGCTTCTGTATTTAAAATACTTCATGGTTATGAATTAAGACAACAAATTTTTACCAAAATCCAAATGCATATCCCGGAAAGCATCATCGTCAACAAAGCAATTGCCAATATTGGCCAATTGTCAAATATTGATGACGTCACAACCTGCTGATACACGCCCGGGACTTCTTCGATCCGTTTGATAACCAGCATTCCAGGAACTGTGATAACCGCAATATATTTACTGAACGGACTTCCCCGCACGGTAGAGGCTGTTACAGGAAAGTCTAATTCTGGCTCCAAATCAATGTGCTCTGTAGGCTGTACCACAATAAGCTTTGTGTAACCATGGTCTGCACAATGTCCGCATGATTCATTAATAATGTTTCTTATAATACGAGTGAGCTTTCCGTCTTTATCCAAGGGACTGGGTTTTAGCGTTGTTTCGACATATCTCTCACAATGACAAGTTTCTGCAATTGGATGAGAAAAGAGATAGTTCTATCTTTGTAATCTGTTAAAAAAAACAGAAGCGACTACGAGTAATAATGAGATGTGTAATGACGAGTTATCAACGTCAGCTCGGTATTCCCGTTTGAGAGTATTCATTGGAACACGTGTGAGGAGGGGAAATGCCCAAACATCTTTATACAAACTAGTTTGGGAAAAATGACCGAGCTCAAGGTCTCGAATAATATATTAATAACAAGCTGGCCTTCTCACTTTATCACTTAATAGCATGACACAGCTTAGCCTGCAAAAGCAGTGTTTTTTGAGTGGTTTTATTTATACATTTTGTTTGTCCTTTTATTTTTAATAAGACCTTTACTAATGTTTTAGTTTTTTGCAGTTTTTTGTCACAAAAACAATAAAGCAAACTCGGGGTCAACCTCCTTCAAGGAAATAGACAGTCAAATATTTAGTCAACAGCCCCCTTGAGTTCTTCTGAATGATTTTTATTTTGCATGTAACAAACGAGGTGTGTCTAGTCATTACCGCCTACTACTTCTTCACTGAATTTTCCTTCGCCTGCTACAGTCAATGCTGCGACCTTAAACTTGAACAAATTGTAAACTGATTGGTTGATCAAATGGAATGAAGTTTCCTCTGGTGGGACCACTTCTGTCAAAGGCTCTGAATCAGTGTCTGGCTCTCCTCCAGCGGAAACCCTTTGATAAACAACTTTGTAGCCAAGCAATTTTCCATTGATGTCACTTTGTTGAAGAGGCTCCCAAGAGAAGATAATTTCGTAAGGACTGTAAAAGGATGTCGCAGTGACAGGATGAGGTGCAGAGCTTGGTGCTAAAATGAAGAAAACTAAAGTCAGCACGGTTTCTAAAGCATTAAAGCAAACAAGAGCACCGCTGAAACTCTTAGATGGGATGCTAGTCATTGCACGCCTTCGTTAGCAGGTGATATTGGGAAGAGGTGACGGACAAGAGCTCGATCGTAGACAAGCGTAATTGCGATATGATTTTTCTCTTATCATCAACATGAGGCTCAGATAAAGATTTCAAAGGTAGAATCAAATGACTGTAAAAATTTCAAAGTGGAAATGGAATGTGTGCATTGTAAATTCAAACGATCTCCTTTTGCCCTAAGGTGTCAACAATGTTTCAGTTTCAAAAATGCTAAATTGGCCATGAGCCTCCCTTTACTCACCGAAACGGCTCCATTCTAGGGCTAAAACAGAATATTTGAATTCACAGTGAATTTCAAATCATCCCTTATATCCCCGGGACTGATTCGACCCTTTATGGAGTTATTTTGGTCATAATTTGGCACAACACGGCCCCGTATGTAGTGTCGGCTCAGGCCATAAAAAATTGGACTGGGCTGTTTTGCTATTAATGAGGAGAGCGTCCCGCTCAAATAAGTAATGCGTTGGTTCCCGAACTGAACAACCCAATTTGTGGAGCACGAAGGGATCTTTTGTTATTACAGTGTAGAAAATTTCCAAACTAAATAACTGAATTTTGATCGGACATAACGTGCAATAAACCAGCCTACACAAGTGCAAGACTTTCACTTACGGCCTTGGTCGGTGGTTATGTTGACACACTCAGACAAAACACCGTCCCCTATCCTAGTAAAGCCAGCGACTCGTATGCAGTACTCGGTATACTTCAACAAACCAGTCAGTTCTTTTGTCAACGTTTCTGGAGACACAGTTGTTGTTTCAAAAGGCGTGTTTGATTGGCCTGTTGTTGTGTAAAATATTTTGTAACCAAAGAGTATTCCATGGATGTATTCTTGTCCAATGGAGTTCCATTCGATAAAGAGGCTTGAGGAACTGGTGTTGTAGCCTGCTATGTTAGTTGGCGCCTTGCTAGGGACTGTAGAGAAAGCGGTAGCAAAACATAATTATGTATCAGGGGCTATATTTCTATACACACAATAATATCATACATATAAGACAACCTGCGCTTTTTGACAACCAGTAACCTCGTGACGTGTAAAATGGTTGCACTTTCAACTGTTGTTGACCATAATCATGAAGACAACCGTAGGATTTCGAGAATAAGGGATCAAAGAAAATATATCTCTACCCACCATTAAAAAATGACGCCGAAGTGTAATTTTGAACTCATAACCGTTGGTTGGTGTTCGAGTGTTATTTAGAGTAGCAGTAATCCACGTCCATCGACCAACTGTATACATGGAATGAATTAAATTAACTGTCTTCATTCTGTGAATACAAACTTCTGTGTTCACGAAGAACATGGAAGAAGAACAATTTCTAAGATTCTTACCATCTTCCTCTGTTAACAAGCATGTTACATTTGTCCGATTACTCTCTCCAATCCGAGTGTACGCTGTTGCTTGCACGCAGTAATTTGAATATATTTCAAGGCCTCGGAATTCCATTGTAAGGTTTGTAGTATCCCCAAAAATCTCATTTTCGCTGGCCGGTGGAGAGCGTTTTCTCCTCTCAGATAGTTGTTGTTGGGTCCCCAGTAGGTAAACTCGATATCCAAGAATGTTTCCGTATTGAAATGGCTTCGGTACTGGGTCCCACGACACCCCTATCGAGGTTGAGCTGGTATTGTAAGCTGTCAAGTTTGCTGGTGGTTTCCCTGGGACTGGAAAAGTAAAGGAGATTTTAATAGAACAGTTAAAGATTGACCCTTTTAAGCCTGGGGGGGGCACATTGTGCCCGCGCTGACTTTAACGAATTATAACTTTCAAACGGGTGGACGAATAACCACCCTATCTCGTGACTTTTCCTGAAATTTATGAGAGAAAATTTTCCTGTGTCAATGATGTGTCTATGATGATTGACGTTTCCATTGCAACTGCCTACTCAAGAGGTGCTGTGACTATTTTCCGTCTTTGTCAGTCTTTTTTTTTCAGTTTTTCCCCTTCGTTTGTAAGAAGAAGATAATCCTTTACTTTTTGTGCTTGTTTTGATTAAGTATGTTTCTTAGAACAAATTCATATATTTTTCAATGACGTCATTGTCAACTGTATGACTGCATGCTCGGGATTCAAGATGGCAGCTAAAAATTCAAAATGGCTGCTTTGTGACGTCATTGTGACGTCATGAAACGTCATAATCGACACGTCATAAACTCAATCTGTTAAGCTAATGACGTACTAAAACGTGCCAAGTTTCATCATAATAGGGGGGTTGTGAGAATTCTCGAAAGTTATGCAAACCCGAGACGCAGTCGAGGGTTTGCAAAACTGTCTTGAATTCTCCCAAACCCCCTCGTGTTTAGATGAGGCTAGTTAAACACTGAAAAAGTCCTCTATTGCTTAAATATTAAGACGTAAAAGATATGATGTGAACGTTTCGTTGTCAATAGGTCACAATTGATGCTTTTTAAGCTTCCAGTTAATATAAATATCCTCTGCAAGCCACTGAGTCTTCTATCCTTAATTATGACCTTAAGGTATGGTACAGGTTAACCTGAAATAGTGCAACCTAATAGAGTCGTACATTTCAGATACCTAAAAAGGTTCGGCTCAGGTAAACACTTTCAAAGTTCTCAAAATATCATTAGACCTCAAAACCTGTAGATAAGAACATTGTGAATATTCTAACTATATTACGATGCTTAAAAGAAGGTTTTTATCATAATATCTACTACCTCCTTCATCAGTGGAGACAAACAGGCATTCACTCATATTGCCGATCCCTCTTCTGGTAAAGGCGGCCAACTGGATGCAATAGTTTGTAAATACAGTTAAATTTTCCAAGGAAAATTGAAACTCTGTTGCACACAAAATAATGCTGAACACAGAATTGGATTGCTCTAACTTCGTGAAGGAAAGTTCAAAAGCGGCTATACGTCCACTCGCAAATTCCTCTGGGACAGACTGCCAAGTAATTTGTAAAGATGTAGAACTCGTGTTGTAAGCTGTAATATTCGATGGTGGTGCTGTCGGAGCTGTTAAGATAACAAACACGTTGCCTCAGTTGATATGTATATGTAATCGCACGAAGCCGAGTAGAATTAAGATAAATTTTCACGCGTGTTTTCAAAGTTTTCACAAAATGCGAAAACTTTGAAAATACAAGTGAAATTTATCCTAAATTCTACGAGGACTCAATGCGATTACTTGTTTATAACAGAGAGGGCAAAATTTTCGGAACACTTTCCATGCACGTTGAAACACAATCAGCCGGCCCTCAGAACAATTATAAAAGTATCCGCTCGTAAACAATTCACGAAACAAGCATTTTAACCGTTGTTCAGCGCACAGAACAAGAAATACTGACCAATATGTGCATATTAAGAGATAAATACAACTCTAGTTCATTGACAAAACAAACTTACAACTCAGTTAACTAAGTAAATTTTCTTCACCTGAATTGCGAAGCTTCCTCGCTGGAAAAACTATCGACCACGTCGCTCTGTAGTTTTAAAACAAATAACAATTTGCTGTTTCCCGTAACACATATAGGTTCACCTTTTGGAATTCCTCTTCAAGCAAACACCCGATTTCCATACCATTTTTACCAACCATCTCGGTTAAAAGTCAAACTTTGAAGCCATACTTGTCTTGAACAACTCAAAATCCGTTTTTCGGTTCAAGATGCCTACAAAATGCAAATGGTGCGCTCTCGCGCTCAGCCAATTAAATGCGAGTAATTTTGGCGCTTGGCCAATCACGAATTAGTAATTTTGCCCTCGTCCGAAAGAAAATTAAGAAAAAATGCCCTCGGTCTCAACCAATCAGCATTCAGTAATTTTGCCTTCTATGTTATAACAACCGTAATCTATTAATTAGTGGATAGAACCACCACTCTATAAAGCGGGCGAATCGTATAGGGAAATGAACGTAGAGTTTCGAACGTAACTGATGTTACAACCTGCAAATGTGCTTAAAGGAGAACTGAAGTCAAAAATCAAGTATTTTTTTTTAAAGCTTAGGCCATAAATATGAATGTTTGAAACTTTTTTCTGCCTACTGGCTTACTTTCGGTCTCAAAAAAATAATTTTACTGCGAGTTTGGGCTAACAGCATTGCGGCGCAGAATGGGTGTGTCAGCGGTTATTTTGATAGCCTATGACTTAAGTGATGGGGAACGAATGCAAGATTTTACAAAGGGAAGTACCGATTTGACCCATGTAGAACTTGTACTTTGAGAGTATATTAGTACAAATGCGACAGAAACGCTGGAGAAATACCCCTTTGGAACGTTCTTCCCTTCTGCTATCTCCACTGGAATACTTCCACTTGTCCTTGAACGCGTAACTGCGGTTACATTTTCACCTCGGATCGATGGCGCGTCTTCAATAACAAAACCCGCGCAAATTTTCCGAAAATATCAACTCTGTTTATTTGGAGTTTGGTTCTCTTTCCGGAAAAAATACTAGGTTAAAGTAAGTTATGTCTAATTAACTGATTTGCCTGAATTTACCGTAGCCTTTTGAACGGCATTGGAGTTCACTAGAAACTTGATGACTGTAGTCAGTTCATGCGTAAACAATCACAAATACTGGAACGCATCAGTATATTTTTGTGTTACAAGTCTCTGTAGCCTACTCTACTACATAAACATGCATAATCTTGTACTCATTTATCGTAAACCTTGCCATTTTATTTGCACTTCAATACTGGATTTCGGTTCGAACATTAACATTTAGCGCTCCGCTCATCGGTCATCAAATACCTGCCGTAATCCATAAAGCCCACGCAGCTTCAAATAATATTATATCCCTTTGTGTTGACATGCCATGTTTTCATTACACTGTGAATTACCTTCGCAAATTTTCAACTGAAAGCGGCATTATTTTTCGTTCTTGCATCAGGTATTTGAACTGATAGGCTATATAACAGATTCATAAAAATAAAGCTACAGCATGTACCTTGCTTTCGGCGCACTCACAGACTATAATAATTATTTATCGGTTTTTATACTGTTTTGTCCCACCACTTTTCTCCGTAACTGAGTTCGTTTCAAAATATCTTCACAATCAACGCTGGAGTTATTCACCAGTTTATTCTACCCGGCACGAAGTTCTAAATGCTATATTGTAGGAAAGCTGGAAGCCAGGCGAAAATATCGCAATAACAGGGAAAAATTACGGAACGTGAAATGCAATACGCACTAAGCGGCTGTTGTATGACCTTGGTGTCAAAACAATGCCTGATCTGTTGGGATAGATTATTTATTTGCCGCACAGGAACGGTTCAGAAGAATTCTTAACTTAGCATTCTCAGTGGTAGTTATACTGCTGCATGAAGGAGAAGAAATTCGCATGCAAACGTGAACATGTGCTCCGGCTTTACTCACAACTGATAACCGGGCGTATGGCTTGGAGCACGGGATCGATCGATTCTGAATCCAACTCACTCACTAACAAAATAATAGAAATACCACACGAATGAAAACAAACCTGATTGATCACACTTTTAATTGAGCTCCTCATCTTCTTGATAAATTAATTGTCAGCCCTCAACATAGCTTGAATTACACTCGCCTACATGGTCTTCGCAATTGAGCGCAAATCGTTGCTAATTCAGCGTTCCCGATTCCCTCAAGATTTGGGTCACAGACTTCTTCTTCCGAGCCAATTAGTTATTCACAAGGGAAATATACTATTCCAAACTGAAAAGGGTGTACACAGTTCATGATGGGAAGCAATATTTGTAAAATAACAAAGCCTTGGATTTGAAGCAGCTAGTAGCACTCTTTGGACATTCTTTCCCCATCACTTACGTCAGAACATACCGCTGACATCTGTAGCGAGCCCACAATGACAAAGCCCAAAAAGCGGGAAAATCCCAATTTCACACCCAAATTTTTGGAAAATAACAAGTCGCAAGTGAAAATAATTGCCAAAACTTGATTTTATATGTCCAAAGCTTTCAAGTAAAATAATAAAAACAAACATGATTTTTGGACTTCAGTTCTCCTTTAAAATAACTGAAATAACTATAATTATTGCAATTGACTCAAAATTTTGCTTGGTATTAATTCCCTCGACCTTGAGCACTTCCAAAGACCCCTCAGTAGCTTCAAACACTTCCAAAGATTTCCGAAGATGACCAAAGACAGTGCGATGATTGCCGAGTGTTTTGCGACGACGCGCGGTGTTTGCCTCCGACAGGCGCAATTCTTACTCGCTTCAAAAACCAAGCTGCAGGAGATTTTACAAGCCACATATTCATTACTAATTGTAATCTATATAGCCCAGAGAATTCAGAATTCAGTATTGAACTGCTAGAGGTTGTTTATAAACTGAACTGGACTGAACTGAATTGAACATGCAATAACATAGTAGTTATAATTCACTGAGCTAAGTATATCAATCTTAACTGATTGCGGGGAACAACTACTTGACGCCACTTGACTGCATGTGCATACTTGGATTTTTCTGACTCGCTCACTCATGATTAACCAGAGAGGTTACCAAGCACTATATACAACCGTTCTCGAATTCGACATGAAAGCGTTTGTACGAGTCTCGACAAGTCCGAAGGACTGAAGTAGGCATATATTTCTCATCGACATATCTATGGTACCTCTAACAAAAATGTCAATAGCAACTTTAAGCAAGTTGAATCTATGCAAGCACTAAATTCATTTTGAGAGTAAAGAAATGGATAAGCAGTGGATCGGCGAGCCGAAAGCAGCCACAACTCAGACATTGAAACAATCTTGTCACGTACCTTAATTTGAAAATTATGAAGTGGCAAGTAAAAGGTGTTGCAACTCAAATTTAATCTGAATCACAACATTTTCTAAAGAGGGTGAGAAAATTCTAAATCCAGGATTCAATATCGTCCCGATGAAAGTTAATATCTGTCTCACACTGTAAGTGCAATGAAGTTATCGATAGCAAATCGCCGTTGTCTTGTCTCAGATTTACTCAATTGGTATGGCTGCAGGTGTTCTTTTATTTACCTGGTTTTTGTGGCCGAGTTAAGTAACCTCTGAGACGCTTCATAACCAGCGAATCATACTTGGAAAATCCCCGGATGCCCACTGCAGTGAAATTAAGACGTTGAATCACATACGCCTTACTTTTTACATACCTCCTTCATGTGTACGACCATATGTACACCCTTCACTCACTGGTCCGTCCCCGATTCTCGTGAAAGCGGCCATTTTAATACAATATCTTGTGTAGCCCCACAGTCCTTTTAACTCTAATTGCTTTACTTCTGCAGCTGTAGTGACATTTTTCCAATCCCATATTCCATCCTTGGCGTACAACACGCGGTAACCCAGGAGAATGCCTCTTCTGTTGACGGAAGGGACTTCTTCCCAGGATACATTGAGGGATGAAACGCTAGTGTTGTGGACCAAAATATTAAGTGGAGGGGAGTCTGGAACTGGAGAAACATGAAGTAGCGTGGAAAAAAATTCAACAATGAGAAGAAAACAACATTTCTGGGCATTGTGGTCCACAAGGGAAGCTTTCGTCATCAGACTACTCCTTTCCTTCTGTTCTGTCGACTTTTGGGTACAGTTTTTCAGTTTATCAAAATATGAGGAACCGAGGATTAAAATAACGTTTCAATCTAGCGTAACATTTTTATGTGCTGTCAAAAATATATTTACCCCGCCGTCAGGACGAGGTCTAGTAATACCCATTTTTTTTCCGTGGTTTTTTTTTTTTTTTGGTGGTCACTTTCCCCAGACCTCCGGTTTTTGCTCGGCCAAACAAATACTCGT
>Ga0126336_10001979_pt1 | contig 11339 bp, 4 predicted proteins | sample SidCmetagenome_FD_92530 | JGI IMG/M metagenome (GOLD analysis project Ga0126336, IMG submission 92530) | Coral microbial communities from El Islote,Puerto Morelos, Mexico - Siderastrea C C metagenome | ecosystem: Host-associated > Invertebrates > Cnidaria > Coral | place: El Islote,Puerto... | reverse complement strand
GGGGGGTACTGGGGAGAGTCTACTTTCGAGACGGTTGAGAATCGAGTTTAACTATAATTTCCTCTTTCTCGACAACGTGGTTTCTGGGGAAATAGAATGTTCACTCACGAGTTTTAATACCGGCATAAGCAGTTTATTTTCCATCAACCATTAGGCCTATTCTAGTCCGATGCTGGAAAGACACACTGCTTTCTCGCCTAACTGGCTTTTGTAATGGAAAGGTCACATTCTCATTAAAACGTGCGACTCAGGCTATACAGCAAGTTATTTTACTAACTACTACGTATTTTGATAAATCGATTCATGTCTCACGATAAGAAAACACCGAAACAGTCTCCTTCTTGTCAAATATCAAACTTGCGATTCTGGTTACAAAGCAAAGCAAAGCAGTTTATTTTGCTATCCTGTACTTGCATAAATCTACTTCTGTCTGAGGAACTCCCAGAGTGACTGATAAGGTGAGAGCCTCTTGTCGGAGTAGATACATTTCTTGTTCTGCACTGTTGGGATGGGCTTGTTATAGAAGTGTGTGAAGCCATTCTCTGCGAGCCAGGTAGTGACTTCCTCATCATACTGGCTTTTAAATGTGTCCACATCCCTCGCTAGTACGAACAAGGTAGCCTGTAAGTTGTCTGTGATGACGGAGTACTGATAAAGACCCTCTTCGCCGAACGAAGCGGGGCCCAGCTTCACGACCCAGTCTGTTGAGAGAAAAGAACAGTTGATCAGAGTTAGAGAAATAAGATTTAAACTGTGCCAGTCGTGTTGGGATAAATTTCCGTTTTTTGTCCAAAGAAACCTAGGTATTTTCCTTACCGGTAAACATTTTCGAATTATGCAGGTTTTAACTTTTGGGTCTGAGGATGAAATCCGGTGGTGCTGTTTATTACATACTCTACAACGTGACACTAAATTTGGAGTCTGTGGTTGAAATCCTGAAGTTCTAACTTACATGTAAACGTTTGCCGATGAAATCGTAAAGATGGGTAAGTATAAAAATTCAAATGAAGGCTATTGAGAAGTGCTTTCCTGTGGTGCTATATAGTGCCGGTACACTTACACGGGGCATCGAAAGGTGTTCCTTCTAGGTGAACTTTCAGCTTTCCTGGTTCCTTGGGATCTGGTATGTAAGCATAGCCAGTAACGTTTTTGCCATCACCAGTCTCTGTCTTGAGTCTTTCGCTGTTCAACACACCAATCTTGCCGTCCTTCCGAAGAGTATCTAAATTAAAACAATAATGACAATTTTAAAATTGGGTCTACTAATTGAACTCTAACGTTTATTGTTAAATTCGCAAACTCGGTTATCGATTTTCCGGCTGTATTTCTGGTTTCCGTACACAAGTTATCAGGGAATAACCTTGCTCTTTGCCTTATAAGCTGTAATTGCTAGCGGAGTAGTGCTCCACTGTTTTGGTATGCCTGTACCCTCGGTCCAGTTTATCTGAGCTCGAAAGTAATTTTCCAAGTTGTCTTTGCTAATTTAGTTTTACAACGCACTTGTACAAAATTTGCACGGCTAAAAGAACACTTTACGAAACAATGGTGAATGATAGCACCTGGAACTAACACGGGGAACTGAATACTCCAACATTACGGGCATTTTGTGCGGATGTAACTTACGGTAAACAGGGAAAATATTGTACCAAGTCGGTAGTAGACCTTCCCGAATTAACATAAGGAAATTGACTGCCATGTCAAGTTCCACAAATTCAGACGTTTTCGCCGCGAAGCAAAGGTTTTGTCGAAAACTATATTAAAAAATTCAGCAAATATTACTGCAATTGATAATTTAATACTACGTAATATTTAATAATCAATAATTATGAATATAATTATCAATAATTGGATATGAAGTGGTTTTTACGAACTTCACACTTGTAACAGAGAGCAAGGAAATCTGGTCAGCTTAGCTAGCCTTTTTACAGAATGAAGACTGGTTGAGGACACTACAATCCGAGAAGAAGGAAGTGATAACGATTGCAAGATTTGACGTCCAAGAGGCATGGTGGGGGGGGGGATAGGGTATTAGAGAGGGAGGGAGCCCTCCTTATAACAAAGAGAAGGGCTTTTAAAAAAGGATAATCCAGCCTTTACATTTTACTGTATTTCTTGCCTACTCACAATCTGCTGTCACGCAAACTGCACCACGCTCAAATGTTTCCATAACTGTAAGATCAGCGTACATCTGTTAAAGAGAACGAAAAGTATATAAACAATCTGAATATCATTGATTAGTCATTGACGGCTATTTCGTCTACTGGTTTTTTGTTTTAAATAAACCTAGGAAAAATGGTTTCCAAATGGTAGTGTCGATTTTCCTTAGTCCCACTCTTCGTTTTCTCACTAGCTTCAGATTCGTCGTTCGGAGAGCGCGCGCATTCTTTGGGGAAGAACCATTTGTGAGTTGATTTCGAGCAACCCTTACCCTGGTCTCAGAGGTTCCTCTTTTCCTCAACCCAAATTGAGGCACGAAGCAGCAACAACGAGCTCAATTTTGTTTCAGAAGTCTAGAGAAGACAAAGAAAAACCTTTGGGACCAGAATAATTAAGCAGCCCTTCCTCTCTCTCCTCCGCAGAGGCCTCCTACAGTTGCGCCTTGACTGCACACTTGGGAAAAAGCGCGCGGGGGCTGGGAAGAGGGAAAAACTGAAGCGCGCGGGGAACGCTGGGAAGGGGAAAGAAAGAAAGGAGGGGCTCCCGCCTTTTCCCTCTTCCTGTCGTTCCCCGCGCTCCCGTTTTCTCTCGCCAGCGCTCCCGCTTCACTCTTTTTTTCTTTCATTGGTGTTTACTAATTGGTGTTTACTAACAGGAGCCTCTGCGGAGGAGAGAGGCCCTTCCTAACGCTCGGAAAGAGAACGTAAGGAAAACACGCAAGGAGAACACGCGTTCGCGCGCGAATGAAGCCTGCCATGTGAGACTCCCCCGCCCCTTTTTGTGAGGAAATGCAGTCTGTGAAGACTTCGTTCGCCCTCCTGCTTTTCTTTACGGCCTGTTTCCCGATGGAGAAGCTGTTCACAGGCTAGAGGGACTGTTTCTTCATGCGTCCAGACACCCCCCCCGCCCCCCCAAATAGTAATAAATAATGACAATAAAATAAAGGTATACAAAAAGTAATCAATTGCAAAAATTGACACTAGATTGGGACCGACGTTCTTCACCAGAGCACGACAAGATTTTTGTTTGTCAGCGGAAACGTCAATCAAGCAATTTTCAGTTTGGTTAGAATGAAAACACAGGCGTTTGGTTACCACCTGATCGGTTACATTTTGTCAAGTTGTTGCCTACCCTGATCGAACACGTTCCTCTAGCTCAAGTGTGTTTATGAACGAATCTTTCAATAAAACATTTGATGAATGCGTGAATTTACTCGTGTAAACCTGCCTTGATCTTGTCACTGGATTGACTACAATGTTCTAAAGCATTTTGATTGACGTTTGTGGTTTGTGTACATGTTGTTGCATTTAGGTTCCAACGGGTTTAGTACTGAATTCCTTTACCGATTTACTGGGGCCCAAATTTATGTATCATCATATTTTGCAGGGACAAATAATTTTTTTCCTCACGGCGTGTACATGGAGTCTACATGACCTTAATCTTATTGAACACGTTCCACTTCTTCAAGAGCATTTATGCACGAATCTGTCAATCAAACGTTTCATGAATACGCGCGTGTAACGTGTCATGACTCAGAGTCCCGGGATCGACTGTAACGTGTTCCAAAGCACGAATCAAAAAGAGTAACATTTGCTCTTCAGATGCGTTTTGTCTACAACATTTTAAAGCTTAGAATTCTAGAATAGAAACACACGCAGCATGCAGTATCCGTTTACCGTTAAAACCTTTCACCTTCCAGAGAACACAAAGGCTAAGTAGAATATCTTCGTAAAAATTCCACTGAGAAACAATGAAGAAACTATGGGACTACAAAACGCACTTTCACATCGTCATAGCATGAATCGTTCTGTGCTCTTGTTTTTCTTCTTATTATTCCCTAGCTATAGTACATTTATATAAGCAAGACATTTTTTTTTAATCGTTGGGGGTGAAAGTGGTTGCGTAATCAGACGAATACAGCATTTTGTACTGACCGTTTGTCATAACAGTAGCCAAGTACACTGCTTGTAAAGATCACCTGGCTTTCACGATGAAATTTAAAACAAGTAAGAGAGGCGTATTGTTGTAAGAGCTAATTTTACGGAGGAAGTCGTATTCTGAATAGCTGTAGTATTATTAAAGAGCGACTACACAGGGTACACGCAAATTAAAATGGACTGCTAAAAATACCTGGTACCAACGGCCAAGATATTTGGTCACGTTTAGAGATGGCACGGTGTCAATTCCGAGAGCGTTGCTGCCGCAGAGCAACGCGGAGACCAGAAATAAAACGAACTTCATTTCGACTTCTTTGTGTAGTATACAACCCTCCAGCAGTACAATCGAACGAATCGTGCATAAAGCCTCCGTTCTATTGAGGAATGTTCTTTTATACTCATTCTTGAGTCACGTGTGACGTTTAATTATAGCAGCTTACAATTGCGTTACCGGGTAATCATGATACAGCAAAATTGTCAACGCTGAACGACCTCTAAACTTTAAAATGCACGTGCATTTCTGGTCTTTTAGCGTCCGCAGATTTTTCGCACGTTGAAGTATTTTTTAATATGAACATGCTTGCTGTCCTCACTGTTCTCTATACATTTCCTATGGTAGTAGTTGGGAGAATTTCATTACTGACACAATTTACTGACACATTTCCCGTATTCTCATGACTAGTATGTTTTATAAAGTAGTGATACAGTGTAGGGAGAAACTAGTTGCTTGTCACCATTGGGGGCGCAATTTTTGACTTCGTTAGCGGTACAGTGCGTTCTAAGAACAAAACATCCGTTGCGAATGTGAACAGCTTGAACAGTTGTCGTGAATTGTATTGTATAGTATTGTGTAGTATCATTTTTGTGGTATTGCGTGATTCAGGTCATATAGGAATAGAATTTCGAAATTCGTCTTATGAAACAAGCATGACAGTTTTCAGTTAGTTTGATTGACAGCTAATTAGAAGCAAGCTATAATTACTTTTCCTTTTGTCAACAAGATTGCAGATTTGATAATAATGTCGTTTGGTAAAGGTTTAGGGAGTGCCGCGCTCAGCTTCATGAGAGTTCACCAAACAGTGAGCAAGGAGACCTGTACGTATACGTGTGCAGTGTGAAATTATAAAACAGTGAAGTTTGCGAAGAATGGCTTGTCAAAATCTTGGCATTCGCAATACAGTATTAAAAGACTGTAAGGAGACAAATTTCCATCTAATAGATAAAGTAAAAAATTATCGGGCCGATTATTTAAGCGAAGTCTAACCTAGACCGTGGTTTGAGGCAACAAATAAACCTCTACATCTTTTTTATAAGTGGGTTATTTATCATAGAAAATAAACGTTCTTGTAGTCTGTGCCACATGCCTACTTTACATTAATTACGGTAAAGAAGGCTTACATATTTGGGTATACCAGATTGAAATCTATTTAGACCGCGGTTTTGTTAAACCTCGTCTAAACTTTGTTTAAATAACCGGCTCATTCGGTCGTCATGAACGTAGGCTAACAACTGTAGGGGCTTTTCTCCAACTCATATGCACCCATTTTTTTTCTTGTTTGTAAAATTCCACTTTGGGTATTATGGTCTTTATCCGGGATGGTTGGGGGGGGGGTGGGGTACTCAAAAAATATTCCTATACGGGGAGGTACGAGCCCTTAACCTTCCATATACCAACCTTTAACGAAATGGTACTCCTCCCATTTACCTAGAAGAGCAGTTCTACTATTTCGGCCTCAAAAATAAGCCAGGGATATAGTAGATCATCGTGGGTTTCCAGTCACAGGAAGGCTCTAAGCTTTATTTAAACTTTTCAGAGTTTTCACCCTTTTCAGCTTAAGGGTCAAGTTCGCTTGAAAGTCATAAGAAATAAGTAGCAAGTAATAGTTCCCTGACCCTCTTAGCCCTCGGAAGAGCAAGCAACTGATACCCCCACCGTGGTATAAGAGGACCAAGGGTAGTACTAGGAAACAGGCTCCCCCCGAGAAGGCTGAAAATCAAGCCTAACCAACTTTCCTCGTTTTCGCCAAACTGGTTTTTGGGGATTTAAAAATATTTACACGACTTTCCATTCCCGTATAAGCAGTTTATTTTGCAAGCTACCATTTCCAAAATACCTCTTCTATTCTAATGTAGGAACCACATTTTTTTCTTCCAAGTGGCTTTTGAAATGAAAAGGTCACACCCTCATTAAAACGCACGATGCGGGTTACAAAGTCATGCATTTTGCTAACTGCTACGTATTTTGATAAATCGATTCATGTCTCCCGATAAGAAAACACCGAAACAGTCTCCTTCTTGTCAAAAATTAAACTTGCGATTCTGGTTACAAAGCAAAGCAAAGTAGTTTATTTTGCTATCCTTTACTTGCATAAATCTACTTCTGTCTGAGGAACTCCCAGAGTGACTGATAAGGTGAGAGCCTCTTGTCGGGGTAGATACATTTCTTGTTCTGCACTGTTGGGATGGGCTTGTTATAGCAGTGTGTGAAGCCATTCTCTTTAAGCCAGGTAGTGACTGCCTCGTCGTGCTGGCTATTAAAGGTGTCCACATCCCTCGCTAGTACAAACAACATGACCTTTAAGTTGTCTGTGACGACAGAGTACTGATAAAGACCCTGTTCACTAAACGAAGGTGGGCCCAGCTTCACGACCCAATCTGTTGAGAGAAATGAACAACTGATCAGGGTTAGAGAAAGGACGAGACCCTATTTACTGTCCCGGTCGTTTTGGGGATCGACTGTCACTTTTTCTGGAATAAATTAAATCATTTCGCGTCCTTTAAACATTACAACTCCTTGCTTCTTTTTCTTGCGCCGATACTCCAGCCTAGAAGAGGGTAAGGAACCTCGTTCACCTTTTTCGATATACTAGTTCTTTCAGTCATGTATGCAGGTTCTAAAGTTTGGTTTACCCTGGCGATGAAATCCTGTGGTGTTGTTTATTGTCCTGTATAAGGTTGTTCTAACTTTTGATTCTGTGGATGAAATCTTAAAGTGTGACCATTCAAATGAAAGCTACTGAGCAGTACTTTCCTGTGGTACTGTTTATCATGCTGTACAAGGTGGTTCTATCTTTTGAGTCTGTGGATGAAATCCTAAAGTTTGACTATTCAAATGAAAGCTATTGAGCAGTACTTTCCTGTGGTGCTGTTTATTATGCTGTACAGGGTGGTTCTAACTTTTGATTCTGTGGATGAAATCCTAAAGTGTGACCATTCAAATGAAAGCTACTTTGCAGTACTTTCCTGTGGTGCTGTTATTTATGCTATACAAGGTGGTTCTAATTTTTGAGTCTGTGGATGAAATCCTCAAGTGTGACCATCCAAATGAAAGCTATCAAGCAGCACTTTCCTGTGATACTGTTTATTATGCTGTAGAGGGTAGTTTTAACTTTTAATTTTGCAGATGAAATTATAAAGGAGGTAATGTGTTAGCATTTAAATGAAGGCTATCGACCTGTGAGCAGCATTTCGTGCTGCACAGTCACTTACACGGGGCATCGAAAGGTGTTCCTTCAAGGTGAACTTTCAGCTTTCCTGGTTCTTTGGGATCTGGTATGTAAACATAGCCAGTAATATTTTTGCCATCCCCAGTCTCTGTCTTGAGTCTTTCACTGTTCACCACACCAATCTTGCCGTCCTTCCGAAGAGTATCTGAATTAAACCAATAATAACAATTTTAAAATTGGCTCTACTTACTGAGGTCTAGCGTCTGTTGTTAAATTCGCAAACTCGGTTATTGCTTTTCTAGCTGTTTTTCTGGTTCACACACGCACAAGATATCAGCGAGTAACCTTGCCTCATAAAGTGTGATTGCTTTAGTATGCCTGTGCCCTGGGTCTAGTTTATCCGAGCGCGAAAAAAGTTTTCCAAGTTGTCTTTGTTAATTTAGTTGTACAACCCACTTCTACGAAATTTGCACTGCTTAAAGAATACTTTACGGAACAATGGTGAAAGATATAACCTGGAACTAGCGCAAGGAACTTCGGTAAACAAGAAAAATATCGTACGGAGTCGAGAGTAGACCTTCCTGAATTAAAAGCAGTTTAATAGCAGTCATGACTTGACTGCCATGTCAAGTTCCACAAGTTCAGACGTTTTCGCCGCGAAGCAAAGGTTTTGACCAAAAACTCAGCAAATATTACTGCAATTGAGAATTTAATAATAGGTAGTATTTGATAATCAATAATTATGAATATAATTATCAATAACTGGATATGAAGACGTTTTTACCAACTTCACACTTGTAACAGGGTGCAGGAAAATTTGGTCAGCTTAGCTAGCCTTTTTACAGAATGAAGACTAGTTGAGGACCCTACAATCCGAGAAGAAGGAAGTGATAACGATTGCAAGATTTGACGTCCAAGAGGCATGGCGGGGGGGATGGGGGTGGGGCATTAGTAATAAAGAGAAAGGGCTTTTAAAAAGGGCTAATCCAGTCTTTACATATTGCCTACTCACAATCTGCTGTCACGCAAACTGCGCCGCGCTCAAAAGTTTTCATAACTGCAGCATCAGCGTACACCTGTTAAACAGAATGAAATATATATAAACAATTTGAATTGTATTAATTGGTCATCGAGAGCTACTTCGTCCGCTGGGGTTTTTAAAAAAACCTAGGGAAAAAAAGTTCGCGAAATGGTAACTAATGTCGATTTTCCTCAACCCAAATTGAGGCGCGAGGCAGCGACGACGAGCTCAATTTTGTTTGAGAAGATTAGAGAAAAAAACAGAAACATAGACAAAATTTATCTTGGACCAACCACACACGGAAAGCACGCAATCGCGCGCGAATAACGCCCATCGTGTGAGACTTCTGCGTACTTCTTGTGAGAAAATGTAGTCTGTGAAAAGACACCGTTCGCTCTCCGGCTTTCTTTCAGGTCTATTTATTTCCCGATAAAGAACCTGTTCACAGGCTGGAGGGGCTTTACACGTCCAACCCTCCCCTCCTTCCAAAAACAAATACAATAAAATAAATAATCAAAAAAAGAATAAAAAATTGACACCAAATCTGTGCCGACGTTCTTCAACAGAGCACGACAACGTTTCTATCAGATATTTTTCAGGTTAGTTACAAGCAAAACACAGGCGTTGGGTTTCTTTCTGTTTGACGATTGTGGATTGTGAATACGTTGTTGCTTACTCTGATCGAACACGTTCCACTAGCTTAAGAGTGTCTATGAACGAATGAATCTGGATCGACTACAATGTTCTAAAGCATTTTGATTGACGTTGTTGCATTAGATTCCAACGGGTTTAGCACTAAATTCCTTTACCAATTTACTGGGGCCCAAATTTATGTATCATCATATTTTGTAGGGACACAGATAAATCTTTCCTCACGGCGTGCGCATGACCTAGCTTACTCTGATCGAACACGTTCCGCTTATGCACGAATCTGTCAATCAAACGTACAACGTGCCTTGACCGAGTCCCGGGATCGACGGTAATGTTTTCCAAAGGTCGAATCATAGAGTAACGTTTGCTCTTCAGATGCGTATTGCTACAACATTTTTATGCGTAGAATTCTAGAATAAAACACATCGCAAGTAACATACGTTTACCGTTTAAAAATACTTCCACTTTCGATTCCTGAGTACACATAAAGTAGAATATTTTGGCAAAAACTCCACTGAAAAACAATGAAGAAACTAAGAGGCTGCAAAACACAATTTCAAATCGTTATAGCATGAAGCGTTATGTGCTCTCGTTTTTTCCCACTAGTCTCTAGCTACAGAACATCTATATAAGTAAGATATTTCAGAAATCGTTTGGGCGTGAAAGTGGTTGCGTAACCGAATACAGAATTTGTGGTAACTATAGCTCGGTGCACTGCTTGTAACGATCAACTGGCTTTCACGATAAAATTTAAAGGGGGTACTGTTATAAGAGCTGATTTTATGGACGAAGTCGCATTCTGAATAGTTGTAGTATAGGATACACGCAAATTAAAATGGACTGATAAAATACCTGGTACCAACGGCCAAGATATTTGGTCACGTTAAGAGATGGCACTGTGTCAATTCCGAAAGCACTGCTCCCACAGAACAACGCGGATACCAGAAATAAAACGAACTTCATTTCAACTTCCCTGAACTTCGTTATGTAATAGAATCCCCGAGTCGTCGAATCGAAAGAATCGCGCTTAGAAGTAGAAGAATCGATCCGAACCGAGTGAGGAGTGTCCTTTGATACTCCTTTTATTATACTTATTCGTGAGCCACGTGTGACACTGGTTTAATTATAGTAGGTTGTAATGATGTTACTGGCTGATCATGACACAGCAGAACATGTCAGCGCGTGAACGACCTCTAGGCAGCTTTACGTGATGCTTGCGTTTCTAGTCTGTCATTAGCCCGAGTAGCAAATCTCCGCAGGTTCGAAGCATTTTTCGCTCTTTTGGTCGTGCCTCAAATTTTGCGCGGCCAAGAACTTGCGGAAAACCTACGGAAACGCTTTATACCCAGATTTCTAGTTTATTGCTGTGTGCGACCTATAAAATTCGGCGTATCTTGTTCCTAGACTCCAACAAAATCCGTATACCTTTGCATTGTACATGCCGGGGCACGCACATGGACTTGCATTTGCAAGCACACATCACGAGTCATGTCTTCTTATAATCCATCTCTTGTACGTTTAACCCTTTAGCCCCAATATCAACATGCATGCTCTCCTCACTGTTCTCGATACATTTCGTATGGTACTAGTTGTGAGAATTAAATTAGACATCAAAACATAATCATCTTTCGGGATCCTATCCTGTATTCTCATGACCGGTACTTTCATCAAGTAGTGACATGTTGTAAGGGACGGACCATTAGAAAAGTGATGGGAGGGGTGGGGGATTTTTAGCCTGCCAGAATTTTTTTTTGCCCATTTCCTGTGCAAGAATTGTTTTTTTGGCTACAGCCCTATACATGAATTTTTTTTTGAGAAAATATTTTCCTTTGCACAATTTGCTATTGAATTAATTAAAAACAGTGCAACTTTGTTTTACTAAATACATAGCTTGTACTGTTACGTTACTTTACATTCTTAAGTTTATTTTATTACAAAACACCTTTACTGAAGGAGGTTTCAAAAGTAAATAGCGATTTATAGTGAAAAATTGTGCAATATTATTGATACACATGTATGGATTTTTTATAAAAGAGGTATTCATATGAAATGATTGGATACAAACAGTGGTGTCCAGAAAGATTAATTTATAAAATATACAGTACATACACTGTTATTTCCTTAATT
>Ga0126336_10001978_pt1 | contig 11341 bp, 5 predicted proteins | sample SidCmetagenome_FD_92530 | JGI IMG/M metagenome (GOLD analysis project Ga0126336, IMG submission 92530) | Coral microbial communities from El Islote,Puerto Morelos, Mexico - Siderastrea C C metagenome | ecosystem: Host-associated > Invertebrates > Cnidaria > Coral | place: El Islote,Puerto... | reverse complement strand
TATTATTTGCCGGCCTTGGTCGGTCCGTATTGAGAAAAACTGTGCCCTCGGTCTTGAGCACGGCCCGAGGCCGCGTACTCAAGACCTCTGGCACAGTTTTTCTCAATACGGACCTCCCGGCCGACAAATAATATATATGTATTTAATTTTCGTCTGACAAAACAACAATACGTAGCTGCTATTAAAAAAGTCAAAATCATTTCCGCTACTTGACAAAGTTTGGATTTCCAACGTCAGAAAGAAGTGGCAGTGCAACATCCATTTCGTTGGCTTCCTGCGCCATCAATGTTTTTGATTTACCAATGAAATTGCACGTGTGGAACTGAAAACGAGGTTCTTTGCCTGGATGGAAAAATCCTTTTCATTTGACACGGAAAGTTTCCAAAATATTGAAAATGCAAGGGTTGTGGGAGGATTCAGAGGTTTAATTCTAGCAACTACGGTTTGGTTTCATTTTTGAGATGCTATTTTTCGCAATTTCCATAACAGTTCCCATAAAATATAGTAACTAATTGATAAAGTTACAAAATGTTAAGACTTCGTGTGGTTCAAGAACCTAGCTTGTTAAGAGCCCGTCTTTGACAGACCTCAGGTTTTCTTGTTAATGTTAATAATTCAATTTTTCTACAACCTGTTTCTAAGTTAGCAAGAAGACGTGAAGAACAGTTTCAAAGATATTAAAGGCCGTTCGCGCCCAAAATCTTCCCAAGTTCAGATTTTTTAGAAAACGTTTGCTGCAGTTAGGCATTGATCAACCCATGCCAGAAAGACAAAAAAAAAAAAATTCGGGGGTCACTGTGCTCGTTTCAGAGATAAAGACTATTAAAAACCGAAGTGTTTGTAGAAGCTTCGTTCATGTATGGCGGGAGTACAGACATTCAATATAATAAGGGATTGTTTCAATATATAGAACGGCTCAGTCTTCCTTATATATAGACGCATCTACCTCGCCGTTGTACATAGGCGAGATTACAGTCTTCCTTATATACAGAGCATCTACCTCGCCGTTGTACATCGGCGAAGAGGTGGTTCAATATTAGATAAGTTGTTAAATAATACATATTGCGGAGTTAATTGGCGAATTTTGTCTCGTTCTATATATTGAAACAATCACATGATGTGTTTGTCTGATCGCCGTTGTATGGCAATATCAGCTTCATTACATTTAGCAAGAAAAAAAGTAAAAGGGAGAACTCTAGACGAGGCCGATGTGTTGATTTCAACGCAAACAGGCCTATTTCGTTATTTCTGCAGCTGAATTAGCTTCACAGAAGGATACTTGAAAGTCATGCACACCCGCATAAGTAGAAAAGTCGCTCGCATTTGAGTAGAAAAAGCGAACTAATTCAAACTTCTTACATTCGCAATTTTTTGTTAAAATGGAGAGAGTAAAGGAAATGATCCATCGAAAGAAAAGCAGGGGTCACCGTGCTAATATAAGAGTATAGTAGATTGAGTACGAGTACCACTTTTCAATCCCTGGTCACGGGCTATCGATTATGATCTGTCACATGAATATAGTTCGACATCATCCTTCTTTACTGAGAACGTAGCTGTTTTGAAATTCGAAAGTCGTACTCGTGCTCAATCTCGTACTCGTAGCCAGATCTGAAGGTCGCTATTACTATGTTCACCAGCCCTGTATTTGTCTACATTTCTTCCTCAGCGCGTGCGCTCCATGGATGACGTGGCGTGACATTGCGACGTGAATTACGTGCGCAGTAAGGATGCGCATAAAAATTAAGCGCAAACGTCCTTTGGGGGCTCCATAGAGTTTTCTAACCGCGCGCGCTAATGACGCGAGCTTTGGTAACCTTCACGCGCGTGCTGACGAGAGTTCATGTAAAAAATGACAAATTAACAGCACGACCCAATTTTTTAGCCCTCAAGCAGCTGTCTTCAAGTAGTTTAAAGAACAAATGGCTTCTTAACTATGTTGTAAGCCCAAATATTGCTTTACAGGAGGTCAGGGTTGACAAGTTCCGCGTCAAATTCTCATTGAAGAAATCCCCTTGTTCTGATTTCACATATGCTCAAATAGCGATCTTGGTGAATTCCCATTCCATGACGCAGAGTTCTCAGGAAAAAATTGAAACTTTCCTCTGGATTTTCTCGAATTTCGTTAAGTGAAATTCTCTAAAATTTGGCATAGAGATTAGACTCTTTGCTGTATGTAGGGCTTACGGTGTCTGAACACAGTTTGCGCGCGCTCTACGATTTGTACTGCTGACGTGGGTTAGCGCGCGCACAAAGCTTTTAATTAAGGCCCGGTTCAGACGCCGTACTTGTCACGTGCCGTACCAAATGATACGGTTATGGTAATGGTTTGACAGTGACGCGGCGTCTGAATCAATTTGGTACGGCAAACGTGAATTTGGTATGGCAAACTCTCAAGGTACGGCAGAGCTTGCCGTATAATACGACACTGGCACGACTTGGATTCATACGCCGTGCCTCTCATGTGCCGAATCTAATGCATAAATTACTGAAAGGTATTTTAATACATAACCTTTCCCATAATTCTGTACGATATTCTATTGCACATGTGGAATGCAATGCGATGAACGGAAGCCGCTAAAGAAGCGGGAAATAGCGGGAACAAGCGGGAAATTAAAATGGAGATGTGTATGTCCTGCTTTAAAGAGACCAAATACTTGTGCATAAAGTGCCTTTTACCCATCTGTAATCTTTGTTCCGTGTCAGAACTTGTCGAAACGCAGCTTAACTATCGCACGCCTTCTTGACATCACCAGATTTAACGCACTCGTCGTCTTCTTCTGTTTCCTTCGATTATTTTCTTCAAAATGCAAGCTATACCCACCTTGTCCACCATTTTTATACTTAAGGACGGTGCCTCCTAATGGAGATGTATTTTTGCAAAGGTTGTGACTACGGGGAAAGAGTAGATATTAGCAAAGGTTATTGGTATCCAAAAAGAAAAATATGAGTAACCACGCATTTTCAGAGATAATTAAGCAATCATAATTCAAAGAATGTATGGCAATTTCTTTCCAAATTTTAGCTCAATTATCTCTGAAAAATGCGTGGTTACCCCCAATTTTCTTTCTGAATTCTGATAGCCATTGCTAAGATCTTCCTTTTCTACATAGTCATAAACCGCGCAAAAATATTGTTGTATTAGGGGGCAAATTCCTTAAGAAACTCGAATATCCGGAGATGCGCAGAACGTATGCGCAGTAACAAAAGGAGGCACCGTCCTTAAGTACCGACTTTTAAGTTGCGTTTTTGTTGTCGTTACGAGTCAAGGTTATGGTTACTATGGGAACGGGTAGTATAATATCGTTCATGTAGAACAAATTATTTGGTACGGCATAATTAGGTACGGTGTCTGAATCAGCCGCCGTGCCAAAGTCGAACTTAATTGTATTTGGTACGGCACATGAGAGGTACGGCGTCTGAACTGGGCCTAACAGAAAAACAAACATGGCACCTGTACCGCGTTCATTTTATTTTTTCCAGTGAAGATTGTGCAAGTGTTATTTTCCGTCTTGACAATCAAACAATTTGTTATACGTGAAAAACGTTTGTTTTTCAATGTGTTAAAGGTAAATACTATTTGAAAATACCCCCCCTTTCTGGGATTGTTTGTATGGATCGAGAACCCTGTCAAATGCAACCAGAACAGAAACCCAAAAATTGTGACTGCATGGTTTAGTGGAAATGCACTGATTTCCACGGAACTTCATGAAGTTTGGTAGAACACTAGTTCAGAACACGCGTAACTGTCCTACAAAGAAAAATTGAAATCTGACAGAGGACATGTTGAGAAAACGTTAAAATGTAAAACACCAAATGACAGAATATCTCTCTTTGAAAATTTTACAATATCAGTTTCAATAGGCAAGTATTTTTCTAAGTTTTCTAAAAACAATCGATGGAAAAATATAATGACTGGATTTTTGAAAACAAATCAAACCCATTATTTAGTGCTGGTTTATGACCAGCCGTGTTGTCATGGCAACGGTGCCTAGCCTAATAAAACAGATTAAAATATCATCTTTTTTAGCTGAACTTGCATCTTGCCAATTTTGGTGGCCCAACTGCCAGTGGTTCGAAAATACCGATGAGTAACGCATAGGTACAAGAAAACTGTGTTCCGCCACCTTAATTGTCAAGGAAATTGATAACACCAATTTGTATGTAGAGGCCAAAAACAAAAAATTGCAAAGAGAGAAAAACCTGCCGTTGTAAGGCCTAGTTTTTTCGGCCTTAAACGTTTCTACTGGCCAAATTATAGCGGAGTCAGCACGCTAGCGCGTCAGCGGAGCTCCATTGCTAAGGAAATTTGGTAACCTATCAAGCCAAGAAATTTTGGTAGTGACATAATAGTCACGTGACCGTCCGTCCGTACGTACGTCCGTCCGCACCACAGGGTTACCAATACACTTCATACACTGGATAAAACCCTGTGCTGAATCCCCTGTGTTTTTGGCGCGAAATCGCATGTTGACCCGCGTTGTAGCAAAACAAGCAAAGACAACAAAAGTCATAAACAAATTTGTTAATGGAAAAAAAGTTCAAAAGAATTCTCAGTTGTCTTTTTGGTGGAAGGGGAAAAGTTCAATTTAGGAGAAAAAAATTAGGCGACAAAGTTCAGGCGAAAAGTTCAAATTTGCCGCGTCGGTTCTGTTCGAACTCGGTCGGCACAACGCTTGAGTTCGCTGCTTTTCGCAGCAGTTTCGACGCCAAATATAGCAGAACTAGTGCTTTCTGGTTTTTTCTGTCCACGACCATGGTTTTTACGGCGTTCCCAACACATTTTGCCAGGAAAAACACCAGCATTTTCATGCTGTTGGACAGCTTGTCACGAAGAAAGAAATAACTATTAAAATTAACTTGGAAAATGTCAAGGAACGCTCATGGCCAAGTGGTCTAGTATCATACGTCGCCGACCCGGGTTCGACTTTCAGCGAAGATAGGAATTTTTCTTTTTTTTTTTTCTTTTTTTTAATTTAACGACTTGAATGAGAGTATTTTCACAAATTAATAACTGCCAGCAATAAACAAACAAACAAACAAACAAAACAAAAAGGGGGCTCCACTTTTAGGCTTGGCTAAATCTATATATTAGAAACTGTGAAAGTTTAGGAAGATTTCACCGGAGAAAATTGAAGAAAATAAAAATTGAAAAAAACTCGCGTTTGGGCGCATGGGCGCATGGGCGCATGGGCGCATTTATTTCAACTCTAAAAGCCAATATTTTAAGAGTAATGCTTGTAGAACATATTTTTGTTCTTGTTTATTACATTTTGATAGTTTTGAGTGACCTGGTGGAAAGAAGAACGAGAAAGTTAGCTTTCATAACACAACACTAGCGCGGGGCCACGCCATCGATATAAATGAATGGAGCCACCTCAAAGCCAAATGTTCCATGTTTTTAGTGAAGTGGAAATTAAATAGATGTGAATAGTGTATGTAAAGGCTTTGTAAAGTACGCATTCCACTAATGAGTTTGCCGCAGGCCCCTGGCCCTGAAAAGGAAATGACGGAATTAAAAATCTTTGACCCTCGTGAGATTTGAGGCCACGACCGTCGGATCACATCAAATTCAATTAGCACTTTGGGCAGTCCTGTTTCCCTGGGCTGCAGTGTCCTTTGTCTGGTGACAAATGATACACAACTTAAAGATGTTTAAACGTAAAACAAACCAGCAAACTGTCCGGGTTGTGTTATAAGACGGTCCACTGCACTTCCCAGATCACATTCCAGCGTTAGGCACTTGAAAACTAGCTCATCGATAAACTGCTCTTGCATCAAGTCTCTCACTACATCTAAACCATTGAAAGAAATAGAGACTATTTACACCTTTTGTCCTTCATTAGCAAAAAATAAATTTACATTTTAACTAATAACAATTCAATACCATTTTCAATACCTACAGAAATCTTCATTTTAGTTATTCGTCGCGTCACGAGGAAAACGTGTGAAGTGAAATTCAAATTTGAAGGCAGCTTTTGTAACTTTGAACTTTTTCTTTCCATTTATAGATATTAGATGTTTTTTCTCAAGTTTAAAACTTCAGTGCTGTCGAACAATCGTTTTGTTAAACAAACTAAAGCTTTTCAAAGAAACCTCTTTTTCAAAAGCGACGATGGTCATGCGATTTCCCACCAAGAAACGCGCCGGTTGCCCAAAAGCACCGCGCGATTTTCCCGCCAAGAAAAGATGGCATTCTCCACCCTCCTCGGGTTGTCTTGGGACTCCGCTCCCCCTCCCCCAGAGTCTGTACGCGGGCGGGCATACGTTGACGTCACAACCAAAGTTTCTCTGATCGACAGGTTACCAAATTTGCCTTAGCAATGGAGCTGCGCTGGCGGGCTTTGCCCGCGGGCTCCGCTATAAGAAGTGAAGAATCTGGTCAATCCTGCTGGATACTTATAGACTGCAATACAGTCCGTATTCTTGTGCAGTTAAAGAACAAAACGTCTCGTCACAGGGAGTCCAGTAGTTAGATCAAACGGGCTATGAGCCAACTCGTGAATGAAGGAGTACTAATTTTGAGGCCACAAACGTTTTTTTCAAAGAAGTAAGATGTTATACTGCTGCGTGTAGCGTGACATCTTAAGCAATTATTAGAGCGGGGCGGATTTTTATTTCTATGAATCGAGGAATATGAATCTATGAATAGACGAAGAAATCGAAACAGAAACAGAATTGTAGAATTAAGTTTTGCGTGTGTGCCGTCAAGAGTGAAAAGAGTGCATCTCCTGCCTGTTTTTGCCTGTTTCGCATAAATTAATATTTTGTCAAGAGCACAAAAACAACCCAAATGCGCAGTAGATAACTAAACATAATTGGCTCCCCAAATTAACTCCTTTTAACACTAGAATAGTTAAATTAATATATTCTGATAAAAAACTGTGGTTACGTGTCAATTATTAGGCAAAAAAACAACCTTGAAAACGAAAATTGCTGAAACATGTTGATGTGAGCCACTCGTACCAAATTTCAACCCGCTTATGCAAATTAGTCCGTGTTTACAGAACATTGCTTTCTAAACCTAACAATCACTTAAAACAGACAAAATATTTGACAAAAAGCTTTTTCAGCCAAAAGTTTTATTCCAATAAACATTACATTTACTTTTAGAAGCAAAAAACATTCACATGACTTCATGGCGACGGGTTAATCAAAAGTGGAGCGGCTTTTGCGAACAAAATTGCAAAAATTATAGAAATCTGGATAAAACGATCAGTTAAACAATTTTTAAAAAATCAAATCGACATTAAAATACAACATTTACCGTACTGTCGCGTTTTCCCAAGTCTTTTAAAATCTATTTGAAGTCCGCGGTTCGGTTTAAATTTTAGAGCAAACCTTAGGTTGTCTTTTGCAACTCGAAAGAATTTCAACGCAAAATGGCTTTTCTCACTTAAACAGACCTTCATGTCCTCTTTTCCGGCGTTCGATTATTCTCATGGTGATTTCTTTCCATTTACAGCTTCAAAATAGAAGCATCTTAATTTTAATAGTAGAAAAATACATCTTCAGAATCTAGGACCGATCCGCGCGCGCCGCCATTTTCTTCCTTTGTACACTCCCATGCTTGTGACGACACTTGAATAACTTTATATGAAGTATAAAGTTTACAAGATCGAGCAGGCGGTGTTGGACACGGTTCACGTGACTTCATTCGTCCAATCACACGTCGTGGCTTATATGAAGTATAAAACTGACATGATCGCGCCAGCAAGCCAAAAAAAAAGCCCACTACAATAATTCATTCATTGCATTCACGAGAAAAAAGGAATACTAAATAAACTTAAAATTATCAACTTGCGTACGGTGTTCGTTTCCTGTGGTTTTCTTTAGTGTGCAGCATCAAGCTGATATACTTTAGTCGTGAGCTGAACTGTTTTGTGCGCGAGCGGATCTGATTTCTGCTAATGTTTTGTATAGTAATACTACAAGGGAAGCAGCTTTTTTACGAAACAGTTTGAACACACTATGCTAAATCGCCTTAAACTGCTTTCTTATTAGCTTCCTTGCAACCAAAATTGTCACAAACGAAAGCTTCAGTTTTCTTCGCCAATGAGTTTTTGAGTGGCGATGTGTCGCCTGGACTCTGAGAACCTTGCCGTGTGCCATAGACAGACAGAAGCACATACCCCTATAGCGTAAACATAGGCCCGCAATGTGTGCAGAACCGACGAAGTGTTCGTTCGTCTCGAAAACAAAGCAAGCGAGACGTGCGTGACTGCACGTTGGATAACATTCAAGCGTCCGTAACAGCAGGTTGCAGCAAAAGTGCGTACTTGTACGTCCCATGAAAAGAACAAATAGTCCTGAGGCTTGCATAACCGTTTCGTCTGGCTACCGTGCTAGTGTGGCAGTCGTGAACAAAGTCTTCTTCTAGTCTTAAAGAATTACAGCAACCAAGCTGAAATTTGACCAACTGAAAAGGCGATCAATACCCTGGAAAGGATGTCAATCGAATTATTCACCCTCTCTTCACCAAACATAGCTTCGCAGACTACGCTCATAACCTCATTCTTCACTGATGATCATTTTTCGCTCTTTTGGTCAGTTTTCCTCAAAACTATGAACAAAAAAGCTGTCACAACTCTCAAAACAGACGCATTTCAATAAAATCGGCGATAACATTTTTAATTACAGTGCAACGAATTCAACTGAGCAACCCAACGTTTTTCTGCCAATCACATGGCGAGTTTAGAACAAAAGAATCGGGCCTGCGGTTGCTTTCGGACCAACCAAAATAGGGGTAAAACTTAACTAGTTTAAGTGGGAATTGACGCGGAGGGCTTTGCAATATTTTTACTTGGCTCAACGTACTAACCGGCGAGACCAAAATTGTGACAATAATGCGTTACCGAATGAGGTAATGTTTAAAATCTGATGACTCAGCTTGTCTGTCTCATCGCTTTGAATATTGAATTTTGTTGAGTTAAAGTAAAAAGTTAAATGTCGGTATAAATTTGTCCAGCACTGAACATGCTTTTACCGAGAGTTGTGAACGATGTATTGTATACTGTTGCGAATGTAGCACTATCAAAACATCCCCCACTCTCGATAAAGACAAAGGCATCGTCAGAATCTGGAGAAATTAATAGAAAGCGACGTCGTCGATCCACCTCAAACAAGTTAAAGCATGTCTTATGACGTAATCGTTAAATCTGGTTCGCTCTTCCGAGAAGTCAGCAAGTTGTCTCGAACTCTAAAATCGAACAAATTGGTTCAAAAATCAAACGTAAAGCAGACGAATTAAGAAGACTAACCAGTATGTCCTTCTGTGCCGCTTATACTATCCAAGAGGATCCAGCTGAACCCGTTCATTTCGCTTCTCCTGAATTCTCCCTCAGTTCCCAGTCTTTGACCTGCGCTATTCTCGACTCTAGTCTCTTCGCTCGTTTTTTGGCCGTGCATACAAAAACTAGAAGAGCTCTAGGGTCGAAACGGTGCCCACTAGCGCTATATATGGTGCCCACTAGTGCTATATATCTCCACATTTCTTCAACAGCGCGCGCGCTCAATGCATGACGTGGCGCGGGATCGCGAAGTGAATTGCGTGCGCAGTTAGGATGCGCAGACAATAAGTGCAAACGTCCTTAAATGTTCCGCACCTGAACAAAATTACTTTATCAAATAGCGCCGACAAGTCCGTTTCCCGTTTTCAACCACTTAGTACTTTTTTTTAGTAAAGTTCGAAACATTTTAGTAAATCAACAGGATACTGGTAAAGTATCAAACTTTGAACAGTGGAAATAATTCCCTTATCTTTGAAGTACTTTTCTTATTTTTCTCGTTTGACCACGGTCAAACACAATGTAATTTTACCGATACCGACACTTGTACTAGGCCTACTCTGAGAACTGACCTGCCCTACAAGCCCTTCCACTTTTCTGCTTTCCTTACCTACATAATCCGACTTCGTCGGTTAAACATAGGCACACAATGCATGCAGAGTCAATGACGTTTTGTCCCTTAATATGGTGAAATTTATGTGCAGTATAGTCCCACCCGTACCCTAACTCCCTCAACCACGCCTTCCCCTTCCCACTTGCGGTTAATGTAACACGTCTTCGCGAGACCAAGGAATCAGCATAATCAGTTATAATAGAAACCGGTTAAGGAGCAGCGTGACGACGTGGAGTTAATTATGGCGTGAGATTGAAATTGCACGCAAAGTAAATAAAACTCTGCATTTCCCTTTTCTTCAAAGACAACATATTCCAACACGTCGGTTTCTTAAGTTTTTGATTTATTCAAGTCGTGAAAGGCGTGAGAAAAATAGACAATACTTCTAACCCGAACCGCTCTCTAAGCAGGCCTGGGCTATCCCGGCGGCGTTACGGCAGTAATTTCTCTACTTATCTCTTTGCACGTGACCTCGCGCCTCGATCGAGATCTTTTTTTTTTCTGGAACCGGCGCAAAAACTATGGTTGTGGACGGAAGAAACCATAAGCCACTAGCTTTCCTACGTTTGACGTTGGGGCCGCCCCTAAATGCTGCGACCTCAAGCGATGTAAACTTCGAGGCCGATCTTGTTCGCTGAAGTCGATCAACTTTCGGTTCACTTCGCAGTTCCGATTATGTCAGCTCTTTGCATTGATTGCCGTAATTTCCAGCGATTACCCGCGGATAATCTGTTAATGTTTGAACAAATAAACAACAGTTGCTACTGGTAAGGAAGGTGTTGGTTACATGGCAATTTTTAAATATTATTGTGGAAATACCAGTGCCACAGACTCCAAATCAATTTTAAATTTAAAGCCACTGGTAACAGAAGTCTGTCACGGTATAAAAAACCGTAACACTGTGCACGTGCGAATGCACAGGTGAATCTGGGTTTTCACTTTTGTTGTGCAAACATGAATTCAGAAAAAAATTTCCAGTAACTGGCTTCATAAATAAAACAAGAGAGTATAAAGCAAAGACAACTTGTGTAGACAGCATACCGGGTAATTATCAAGTGTGTTATAAAAGTAAACAAAGACAACAAAGGCTGCTGCTGAACCAATAGTCACAATAAATGAAAATAAAGTTACAACTCCAGTCTTTGGGAACATAAATAACTTCGCTGTTAATATAAATTTTTTGATAACAAATTTCAACATTTAATTTCCGCCTACCTTTTCAAGTTGATACGCCTGTTTTCTTCTAAAAAAAACAACACCCTAAACCTAAATAAAATTAATTAAGCTTTGAAAATTCAATAGGTCTTTATTAGAATGCTTTATTGTTAGTCTTGCGTTCGGTTCGGGATGTTTTGAGCGCTGTGTTACATTCCGAAGTTTCAAATTACAAGCGGCTGTCAACTATGCACATTTGTTCAACACGCTTTGAACTATAAATTTCATG
>Ga0126336_10001977_pt1 | contig 11342 bp, 3 predicted proteins | sample SidCmetagenome_FD_92530 | JGI IMG/M metagenome (GOLD analysis project Ga0126336, IMG submission 92530) | Coral microbial communities from El Islote,Puerto Morelos, Mexico - Siderastrea C C metagenome | ecosystem: Host-associated > Invertebrates > Cnidaria > Coral | place: El Islote,Puerto... | reverse complement strand
GCATTTCCAAATTCCAATTCGATCTGGAACCCGAGGGCCACAGGTTTGTCAGTCCTAGACTGGTAGGTGTCACCCTCGTTAAACAAAGTTGATTTATTTATTTATTTATTTTTATTTATTTATCCCCAGATTGTTCCTTTCTTTCTTGAAACAGGCGTTCTCCTGTTTCACATCTCAGGCTGGCTCCAAATCAGGACACAACATGTTTTTGCTTTCACGAGCGAGTGGCGCTGATGTATGTATGCTGATGATGTACTTACTGTAATAATTGGATTTCAACATTAATTGGGAAGAGACAGTAGAAGGGACAAAACGTCGGTTACGGTGCATTTTATTTGCACGCATTGCGTGCATATATTCGCTCTGAGATTTACTTAGCAGCCGTCCTTTCGCTTAGTTATAAGTGTTAAATAATTTGACGATTTGTGCTCTAGCCTGAGAAAATGTGTAATTAACTAATATTGCTACTGAAATAAGATCTCCTCGTCATTGGAGAACCATGGGAAGTTTTCCAGTCTTCGGCTGTGACCGGTTGTTAGAAAGCTGGTTGGGATAAAATATTATTGCAGGTTTCAAACTCATTTTCACTGAGGTACGGTTTGGTTGGAAACAAGTCAAAGTTAAAGGGAACGACAAAAAATAATTTGTAAGACGTTTCATCAATGAAACGCTGATCCCTCCTTAATCATATCCTGCCAGTTTTGAACAACAAGTATTGTTATTAAGAGTAACGTTATTAAGAGTGTACAGCAGTTTTCAATTGAGTTTTCAATTGAGTGTTTTCAATTGAGTGCTGAGTGTCAATTGAGTGTCGTAAACCAAAAAAATTTCCCCCTTCAAATGATGTCTTTTGTAGGTTTGAATATGGGGGACGGTTTGGGGGTGGAGTGAACCCTCTTAACCACGCCTATTAACCCTTTTTCAATATCGTTACTTACCACGAGAACATTTCAGACGAAAGAAACGTTCAGTTTCATCACTTACTTGGGCGGCTTCCTTGGTAGAATGGTCTAGAGCTTAAAGGTTTAACAGTGGTTGTCTTCAAACTTAGTTGTCTTCAGACCTTTTGTTTTCTTTTTTAAAAGTCGGGGAGCCAAGGAGTAAAGAAGCAAAGGAGTTAATCTTCAAAGGCATTGAAAAACAGTGCAACGCCGACATAAGTGACAAATCGTGAGGATATAGCCGGCTACCCATCTCTCTTAGTAGAGAGACAAAATAAACATTACATTTGAAACAAAACATCGTTTTATAGCACTAAATCTTCTTTGAACTGGAGTACAGTGTATCTTAAAAATCACTTTGCAGTAAATAAACATTTATTCTATCTTCCGCTCAAGTTGTACCACCCGCAGTGTTTATTGCATGTCTTAACTAAATGATGAAAACTTTTATTTTTAATCATTCTACAGCGCAATTTTCTGGCTCGGCTAACAATGTAATGACCCCGGTTGTGGTTAAAGTTTTCGGTTGAACATTGACATGAAGTTAAGAGGACATCACCAGAGCTTTCGCATTTCATGGCGGGCGAACGCTGAATCAATTCGTATCTGTTTGTTCAAGGCGCCAGCTTAGATTTCGTAAACGGATGACAATTAAAGCGTCTTTTCGCCCCAACTTGCTTACTTCAAATTGATAGGCCGAGTTGCCTCCGGAGTTCAAACGTCTCTTTTATTACTTGGCATAACTTCAGAAAGTTGCAGCGGTGTGACGCGTGCGCAGTTTGCTTCGCACTTTCTTAAAGATTTGTAAACAATCTGTTAGCTGACAGTTTTGCCCCCTTGGATTTTAGCTTGGCATTTTATGGTTTCTGTGCTTTGATTGCCGAGAAATCAGTAAATATAAAAGCTGGTGTGTGTACATTCCAGCACAGAAACTTCAATGATTTAGTCGTTTTTTTTTTAACTTTATGTACGACATATAGAATGTCCTGGTTTGACTTTTACAAATTATTGTTGTGAAACTAATTTAGTGTGTTGATTTTATTGTTTTTTGGCTTGGAATGACTTATCATCTTTGCGATCGATTCCATCCCTCTTATTTTCCTGGACTGAACCTAAGGCTGTGCTGTAACCAGATTTGGGATTTCCCGTGAGCATTGGCCAATACTTCTTTGAAGAGGGAGGCACTATTTGATATGCTTATAAAACCGTCTAAAATTTTAAAAAGATCATCCTTAATTACATGAATGGGAATATAATTCTAAAGTTCCTTTAATAATCCTTGTTCAGCTTCATACAGTATTTTATTGAAAACCAAAGCGCGGCTGCTCGAAGACGCATGATTAGCGCTAATTTGATATCAAATTGTAACCAAGGCTTTATTCGTTTTTTTCAAAACGTTTGTCACCTTTTGTTGCAGAATAACTCATATATTTCCAATCAAATAATTGCACCACCACTAATGACTTTATAGCTGACATTTGTCCTGCTTTCAGGAACTGGACCCCATAACTTCTGTTTTCGTTGCCAAAAATTTCAAAGATTAGCTGCTATTGATAGGTTATTTTTTCTCGAATATCTCGTAAGCTCAATCGATAATTTTTTCTGTAATGAACGATTAAGATAGGCGATATCTCCTTTCATCTTAAAAAGCTTGTATTCATCAGTTTAATTACGAGTGAAGTTAGTTTTTCTTCTGATTACTTTTGGGGATTTGGGTTGATGGCGGTTTCCATAAAAATCTCTAACAAGCGCCGCAACAGGTGATAGGTCCCTGAACGGTAAGGTAACAGTTGTCACCTTAACTTCCTAAGCACAGGTTAGATGAGCCTTCCTGTCATTACGTCATCAAAAATTTCAAAGTCTTACTTTTGTCTTACTTTTTCAGTCTTGCTCATCAGGAGCTTCAACGCCTTTTTATTTTATGAACTCTTGCTTTCGGTAAATAAATGGCATATCACACCCAGTAAGACTTAATTCCACTCGCAGTGTTGCCATCCACGTATCTGTCATGCCCGCCGTACTGCGCTAACTGCCTCCCGCGGAATGACGAGTTCTTGGCCACTAGCGGTAGTAGCCTGGCTGGGTAGCCTGACGAACCAGCAGGGGGGACAATGTACTCACCACGCTTGCTATGAGTTCGAACGCACATTATAACCCGCGGGAGTCCGAACTTCATGGACAGTAGCACAATAACTACCAAGGCCCCGGAGATCATCACAACAGCTATCGTAGATAATTCACCCCCAGTCTCTTCATCTCCGGCACTTTTCTTGCGTTTAGGTGTTGTTTGTCTTATTTGTTCCATATCACCAGTGTAAGGCGTTGTCATGGTAACATTGGGTGATGAGGTGGGCGTGCTAGTACAATCATCACTGAGCAGCCCGTCGTCTGCAATGCACGAACCGATGGTAGACGCCGTAGCAGATGTAGTTCTCTTAGTTGAAGGTGTTGTCGGGTCGGTAGGTTTTACGACATTCGGACAGGCTTTTACTAATCGATCATCGATCTTGCGGCCTTTCGGCTTAAGTTGTAATGACGGAATCTCTTCATTGTCTGCGATCCCCCAACATTCTAATGCTCCCAGTGTAAAATCTGATCTCCAGCTTTTCTTGTTGAATTCTAGTCGTGTTACTGGCAAGGTGCTTTTATCTGTTAAGTATCCTTCGTCCACTCTCCACTGTAAATCCTTAACGTCACAGTTGCAAAACTTAGCTGTGCCCTCGCAAGATGAGGGTTCAGGCATTCCGCATGCGCACTTTCCACTTCCAGGTGCGGCCCCGCCCCAATAATTTTGCCTCACACCGTCACGTGACCACCAAATCGCGTGCGGGGGCCCGTCTGGCGAATTAAGAAGCTTGGAATTGTAGCAATGAAACCGAATATGTTGGCGACACTTTTTACTCTTTCTGATCAGCTCTTTAATTTGCTTTATGTCATCGGTGTATTTTATATCGTGCCTATAAAGTGTACCTACAATTTGTGCGTCTTTAACTCCAGTCGTGGTCATTTTATCATGAGTTATTATGGTGTAAGTTCGTGAAGATTCTTGAGTTAAGTTGCACAGTGCTGTGTAAGGCTTTCCTTCACCTATCGAATCCAACAAACAAAATTCGCTGCTTTTCAAGCCCATTGAACGATAATATTCGCACGCGGGCTTGTAAATAGAAATCTCGCATCTCTTTCCTTCGAACTGTGTGTATTCGCAATCGCAATGAAACTCCTTCCAATCTTGTGAACATCTGCCTTGGTTTCTGCACGGATTGGGTTTACAGCGATTCTCCAGGCGGCAAGTGTATCTTAAATCGTCACTCGTGTGTTTGCTTTTCTTGAGATTCTTTAATGTTATCCTTTGACTGTCGATTTTTAAATTTAAAAGGCAACCAACAAAACCAGGAAACGCTCTGTTTTCGTCATAGCCTCCCAGGAAGATCTTTAGGCGAGACTTGTTAGCAAAGTCCAACATCAACAACTTTGAATAGTTCAAAGGTTTTGCCCTGGTTTGTCCGTCCAGATGCAAGCGTACTTCCCGCCCTCGGACAGTGGCATTTACTTTATGCCATTCACCATCATCAAGGTTAGAACCCAGGGTTAACACGGTCTTTGAGCCGTTAGGAGCCGTGACGTCATAGAGCAAAGCACCAGCCGACAGACGCAAGTACATTTTAACTTTAATAGCGCTTCGTGACAACAGAAGGCCCTCTTTAATGTGCGAACGAAATTGAAAACTGGTGGAAAACGTATCATTATCCGCAGGCAGCTTGCGAACAGTGACTCTAAAGCCTGCGTTTGGATTCGTCATGGTCACAACTCTATAGTCGAGTTGCTCGCACATAAACGCCACTTTTCCGTGTGTTTCGTACCCACTGCTACCGCGCTCAGCTTCCTTGATAATATTTATACCACGAAATGTCAAGTCTTCAATGCATCCTCGGAAATTCCTTGTGTCTTTCACGAGGTACCGTTCATAATTTGAGCGACTCATTCCTCCAGTGAAGAGATAACCGTTCAAATTAAGTCGTTCAAATTCTTCTTGAATGATTTCTGAAACACTAACCGAGTCCACTCGAAGTGTGCTTGTTCGACCTTTCTGGATTAAGGTAACATTGTGCCAATGTCCGTCGTTAAGTTCCTTTTCTGGGTTGACAATTGTCAGCATTCCTCGTGTATGATCTCCTCCAAGATACACTTGATAACTAAAAAACAAAAATAAAAAACTATTGTTCATATTATTTTCTAAGCCCATATGTCACCTGCCCGAAATTTTAGAACGCAGAGCGTATTAGGAGAGAATAAACGCGTATAAAATGATAGAAAAAGCGAACATTATTATTACTTTTCATATCTCCAATCACACAAAAGTTTGTCACATGGGTGTACTGTGTGTTGAACATGCAAATTTATAAGCTGCTTAATAATTATGCGCATCATACATCGGTATGAATGGCGGTTTCAACATGAAATGGGTGCAGTGATCTTTGCAATGTTTGCAAGCAAAGCCATTTACACGGGTGTTTGTAGCGTTTTTTGTGGCAATATTGAGTGCAAAGTTGTGAAATCGGCCTGTGTGCGTTAACTGCCGGCGATTACGCAGCAATTTCACTACGATTTCGAGGCGACAGAGGTAACGACCGGGGAGGGGGTAGGTGCCTAGGGAGGCTCCACCCCAAGGTTTAAACTCTACCCTTTAATGTGTGGTATTGGACCCCGACCAATAGCAGTATGATACGTCGCACCCGTTAGTTAATCATTGACTGAGCTCCGAACACGTGCGCTAGTTGCTTATCTCTCAATATCACGGTAAGTTCCCCTATAACCTGTGTACACGCCTTTGACTTTCACCCACCCTTTCCCACCCGCGCGCCTCATCAGGGGGTCGGCTTCGGTCTTGCCTCCCCCCCTGATGAGGCTTTGCTTGTTCCGGCAAACAATAAAGATGATTTTGTTACACAATCGCTTGGTTGTCGTTCATTACATTCATTAGTCTTTATGCGAAGGATTACATACTCATCTTTATTATCTCTTTTGTATCTCAAAAATAAACCAAACGTTGTACATTGCTGAGATTTTAGTCGCCCGACCCGACGACTCTAAACTTTCGGCTTTTGCGCTGTAATTTCTGCTAAAAATTCTCAAACGTTTTAGTAGTCAGATGAAGATGTATTTTGGCGGCCCTTTAACATACCAAAAGCCGAGTAATTACACTACTCTTTCGGGCGGAGCCTCCCCTTATCTTCACCATGGGACATATCCCCCGGAGGAGCAAAGTGCATGGGATGTACGCAAAAAGTGTTCATGCTCACATCGGATGTGCTTTGCTCGTGACGCTAGGCAATGTTTCAAAATCGCGATCAAATCATTGCAAACTTCGAAGGAAAATCGCCAGTGACTCTGAATTGCTCAGGTAGATGGCCTTCCGTGGTGATTGGAGTCTTCACGCATGCGATCTCATTAATATACCTGAATAATACAACTTTCTTATTTCATAAACGGTGGCTCAAAATGAACTCTGTTTATTTTATTGAATTGTATCTATTAACTCAAAAAAGTCACATGATACAATACAAGAAAAATACCCATAAAAAAGAATCTGGGTAAAACGTGCAATGTTCGGACAGAATAATATTAATTTTTGCCGGACGTTCTGTTGTGGTGTCGATGGTTTAAGTGGAAAAGTGTGGACAAAGATTTCATTAATATAGCTAAGTGCGGTTAGAAAACGAAAAAGATACCTTAATAAGGGCGTGACAGCATCAAGGCATAAACTAATTACAGTCTGCTTTTCTAGAAAGCCGGAATACACTTGTCACGCTTGCATTGAATCGAAAAAATACAATTCACAGTTCATAATGTCTATGGGACTAGGAGATTTCAAGAGTACCTTTGACAAAATAAACCCCCTTCATATTAAATATTATAAATTCATCAATTGGAAATTACAAAAACGGGACTTTAAATATTTTACACAATTTTATCAGAGGTTTTGTAACAAGCTGTTTATAGCAGGGCCCCTCGCGTGCTTGATACAACTACAAAGATCTTTTGGAAAATTTAAAATCAATACTGAGAAAGCAACCTGACGGTGTTACTAAGACAGAAAAACAAATCGCAATTTGCAATAAACAAACAAAGTTGGGTGACACTGAAATGAATAATTTGGATTATAATCTGAATATTAGCTTTCACAGTACTGAAAAGTTTAAAATCAATGCATTGCAGAAACGTCTGCAATCTTATAATTAGCCACGTCAAACAAGGAAAACCTGTATGACACGGTCATTTCGAATTTTCTCTTAAAGGAACGCCATTTAAAACTTACATTTAAGTTAGTGCAGTATATTCTCTTCCTTCATTTCGGTGTCTAAAACTATCTTGTGTTTTAAACATCTATAAATTGTTATTCAATTTCTTCGGCGTGACCTGCAGAGTGGAACAATCGCGTCTGGTTTAATTCTTTCTCCCTGAACAGTTGGAAAGAAAATGATTTCTAATTTTGACAGAGTTCCCGCCAATTTTATCATAATACTTCACCATAGTTGGTAGTTAAGGGCAAAATATTTGTAATTATACGAATCAGTACTGACCGAAAAATGAAGTATTGTATTGTATCCATATATATATGGATGGCACCGAAAACTGTGATAACCGGATATTTGAGAAAGGTAAATCACAGTATAAATTCGGAGTTGTGTATTAAAGCTAAAATCTATTCTTCTTCTGGGTTTGTTTCTTAAAATAAAATACGTATAGGCTATTTTTGACAATAAAGTAAATGCGAAAGTAAATACCATCGTTTTCAACATTGTAAAAATGTAGATAAATCTGGCCATTATTCGAAAAAGATGAAATTCTCCTTTTAATTGTTGTTTCATTTTTGGTTTACTTCTCAACTGCTAATCTAACTGAATTAATTTTGTCACGATGGGAAATTTGAGTCGAATATTTAGGAAGTTTTTAACTAAATACATGAATCAGTATATGTTGCACCTAGGGACCGTTTTGACTCCAAAAAACTTTTGGCAGAACCTTAAGATAATAATGAATTGCTGCGGAAACTAAAATGTATTTAAAAAATCTTAAAATATTACTCACCTATCAAGTTGTAATTATTGAAACATATTCTTGAGTTTTATGTCAGTTGGATTTACACAGGAAAAACCTAGTTGTGTCTAACTTTTTATTCAAGAAAACACTTCCTATTCAACAAATATGTAAAAACTAAAAAAAAAACTTACCGCACTTGTCCATGGTAAATGTCGAGTCTTAGAAAGTCGTTAATCCCCTTGGAGTACAAAAGAAGACCGTTCGGGTGAATGGTTCGGAATCGCAGTTTAATTACCGTCTCAAGAGAATTGTGTGCAACTGATCTCAACTGATATGTAATAAATTCTTGGCCATGAAGTCTCACTTGAGTAGAATCAGCTTGCATCGAAGAGATGGTGAAGAAAACCAACACAACTCTGAGACCTCCCCGTAAATCCACCGCCATGATTTCTGCACGAACGCCCGGGAGGCACCTTAGAACTAGAGACGCTGTGGATTTACAGTGAGTAATTACAAGCGAACAAACTTCAGTTTGCCTCTGCGGGAACTCCAAGAAACACGAATCATACTGATTTGCATGCAAGAGGAAAACACAATGCAAGTGAAGGGAACTGTTTTGGTCGAAGCTCTGGAGAGAACTAAAGATTTGGTTAGTAAGGGTTTGAAAATTATATGTTAACCAATGGGATGATCGCTCGTTAATAAACAATGATTGATTTTTATCCCTTTCTGAACACCAGGTGTTTTATATGACACTTTCCCGACGAGCTTCAAGGATTTCTTTCCGCAAAATCAGTGCAGTGAAAATAAGCTTAATAACCCCTGAGTAGTTGGAGAAAATTGAGAAAGTGTAATAACAATTTAAGAGTTATTGATATCAACTTTAGCCCATCAACCGGACACTTAAATAAGCGTTCAGAATCGCCCTGGCTTTGAATGGATACGCTTTCAAACTGATTCAAACGTTTTTTAACCCGACAAAAAAGAAATTTCATTATAATCAAGAATGCATTAGTGATTAAAACCCGCATTGATAAAATAGACAAATCAGCTTTCGTGATAATTTCATTCTCTTGCGCCACGCTAAGTTCGGTCTGTCAACGAAACTGTCATCTAAGAGGGGATTTTCTAATTCTATACACTTTTCGATGAAAATTAAATAAAGGTTTTCATTTATGCGTCTTTAACTGGTTCTTTATAAACAATATTGTAACAGAAGTTATATAGAGCTATTTCACATACATTCACGATATTACGTCGGAAAACCTGGGTTGCGTAAATCCATTTATATCTTACTTTAGTATGGAAGCAAAATTTAGTTTAATTCGCCTAACCCTTCAGTTTATTATTTCTTGACCGGCCCTCATTTTGAATATTTTATTCGGAAATTTACCTTCATTTAATAAGACGAATATTGAACAATGTATCTGGTATGATAACATCTTATCACAAGTTTCCATGAAAGGAAAGAAATTCAAAATCTTGAACCCGATCTGTTTAGGTTCTTAACCCTTTCGAAAGTTATTAACATATCGTAATCCTCCCAGCTATGTTGAAAGCTTTGGGTGCAATTATTTTGACAGAATAGTTTTTGTCTGAGTTTGAATCCGAATATCGAAGTAAAGATTTATTATAGTTACCCTTCTTCTTTACGATATTTCCTACGCTTGGGTTTTTGAGCTGCTGTCACGCACAAACATCAAAATTTTAACAAAAAAATTATTTGTCGCTTTTCAAAGTTTTAACGAACGTATCGTTTTTGAGGACGCTGGCGTCTTATTCAAAATTTATTCTAGTCATATCAATGAACTAAAAGCAATAGAAGACATTCATATATAAACGTTTCTATTCCAAAATTGTAATTTTTTTTTATCTTAGCCGTACATGGAACATTATATTTGTTGACCTACCATCGTAAAAAGCCAGCTAAATTCGGACTAGTTTTTTAAACCATACCTTGTTGCAATATTCTTTAAAATGCAAATGCTTTTATTTATGAACCAGAAACTAAGAACAAGTATTAAGTGCAAGTTATAGTATTATGAATTTTTGGGTAACATTTTTGCCTCAAATATGACATTCTTGGTTGTTTCTCGCGACATATTTTGTTTCAAGTTGTCTCAAGTTACCATCTGAAATCTTCCGAAGCAACTAAGGTCAAAAAGAAGAAATCCTCTGTAACTATGAATATCATCTAAGTATAAAAACATAAAACGTTGTTGAAACTAAATCACTTAAAATTAAATTACCGCGCGCTATATCAGTACAGTGAAAGTTGATCTCTGATGCATAAAACCGTCCCCCTAATTTCTTATGGGGGCAAAGCCTACCGCTTTCATACAAAAATTGATAATTTTAATTGTAGAAATTACCACGTGGGAGGGATTTATAAGATTACATTGACTCCTGATAACTCGAGCCTTCAAGCGAAATAGAAAAAGGTTCGAGTTATATCGAGGATAAAATTATAAAGAAAGTGACCTGAAGGGGAAAATCATTCCGTTCGAGTTAGCGGGAGGTTCGAGTTACTGAGGGTTCTAGTTACCGGGTGTCAACCGTATTCATTTTTTATGTAACATGAGGTTTATTTTAACTATTTTTTCCCAAACAATGTCTGCAAAAATAACCTAGCAGAAAAGTTTGTCACGTTTTGACAAAATACTCTTGGAAGCGTTCACGTTTTCTCAAAACGAAGAAAAAACATGCGAGCTACTTCGCAAATCCCAATCATCTTCGTTATCAACATTTACGTCAAGGGGGGAGACTCTTAACTATCACATTGTTACTATGTGAAGTTTCTAGCCATCATATCTTGGAAACCTAAGCTTCAGCAGATAAGCTGCTTGGGCAGGTTCATTCCATGGGAAAGGTTTTCAAGTATTTCGAGCCACAACCACGTGAACGGAACAGGAAAAAGTCTAAAACACAGATGGCATACAGTTTTGGTTATTGAAAAAGGCGCAAATATTTAACAATCGTTAAGATGCAAAATGTGACGTAAAGATTTCTTGAAATTCGTCATAACTGCGTATATTAATACTTTATCTAAAGTAGTTTTTCTTTTCTTTGTGTACATTATAAAGAAGGCTGAATTAGCTCCGATCCGTTAAAAAATCGGACTTCTATCTTCTTTCCTTCGAGTTTTAGGGATTTTTCTTTTCATTGTGCGGTTGGGGACTGACACACAATGTCGATGTTTAAAATTCATATGTTCTTGCTCATAAAAAAAAAAAATCTGCAACACAGAGTATGACAAAATACCATCCGCAAAAATCACTTAGCAACAACGCCAGATCTGAATTTAGTGGCCTTGCTGGTAATAACACATTGGGTTTTAACTGCATGAACTGTTGAAAACGT
>Ga0126336_10001976_pt1 | contig 11343 bp, 11 predicted proteins | sample SidCmetagenome_FD_92530 | JGI IMG/M metagenome (GOLD analysis project Ga0126336, IMG submission 92530) | Coral microbial communities from El Islote,Puerto Morelos, Mexico - Siderastrea C C metagenome | ecosystem: Host-associated > Invertebrates > Cnidaria > Coral | place: El Islote,Puerto... | reverse complement strand
TGAAAAAAGAATGATCACAGAATTATCACTAAAAATGCATTTTCAAAGAAAGCTCAAATGCAAATATATTGTGTTGCTTGCTTGTTATCGATTTATTTTTAATTTATTTTCCGGAATATCTTCCTCGGAAAACACCATTATTCAGGTCAACTACTGATTCCTCAGGTGAAGAAATGAACGATTTTAAACCCACTCAGTGGAACGTAAATATGTCCCTAATAATCGAGCCTTTTTTAATATTTTCGCAGCAATTATTTTCAAAAGTGGCATGTCATAAACATTTCGACAGCGATAACGATGAAGGCTTTTACAAAGGCACGTGTAAGGTTCTCGGTTCAAATGTGACAAATCATCTTTAAAAGAAATGCCTTAGATATTTAATTTATCACACCTTAATTTACAACATAACGACTGTGTTATGCAAGATAATTAAGGGCTCACAACAACATCCTTTGTGCGCCCCCTAAAATGCAGCCTTTACCATTTCCATGGGAGAGAAGATCATACCTTTTCTTTTCGATTTCTGCGCCTTGGATGCCTAGTGGTTGAAGTTGTTTAGCAATCTAAAATTAAAATTAACATTAACTACTTATCGAAAGCTATAATTATACTTTTTGCATAGAAAGAATAACTAACTGGAATATACAACACACACAGAAAACGCCAAGGCTAACCCATGATCTAAAAAACGAAAAAAAGCAAAACCCTGAGTTGCCCAAAATTAGACGATCAATTTCGCCATCACCAGTTGACTCACTCTTTCACAATATCGGTTGAAGTCCAAATATATACGCCCGTTATTCTTCTCCTGGTTTTTAGGGATCAAAGAACAGCTGCCGTTAAACAATGAAGCCTGAAGATGAGAATGGACAGTACTCAGCACCTAATTTTTACCTATATAGTCAGAAGCCCCTCAATATCCTCTTAAAAATATTATATTATCTTAAATTGAGTAGAAATTACTTACTCTCGGCAATTGTAACCTAGCAATGTTTTTTTGGGGGGACAATCAACTGAGATGTGAAAAGTAAAAATTTTTGCATACCTCGTTAAGGAACTCGTTTGCTGGAAAGTCGTTGCAGTTTTTGTTTTTGACGACTAGCGATATCTTGAGAGTGTTCATGGTTTCTACAAAAAGGGAGGAAATTGTTAACAGAGATCGTTTACTGGATAATTCAACTACACTTTGAAAAAGTCATTCAAATGTTTTAAAGGGCAACTGGTCATGTTCCTCCTTGGAAATAACCTCAAACCCGTTACGCCCATGCACTTAGAAAGAACTCGTATGATAGGGAGTATGAAAAAATTCGAGCAACGCTCACACGGCACACACGACGGGACAGGTCGCATTCACAGGTCCTCAGTAGTGTTACTCAGGGCGCCCATCCCTGATTTGGCTTATTATTTTTTTCAATTTACTCACAGGGACTAGTCGCACATAATACAGTACACACTAGGGGACAAGCACAATTGGGACAACAGTTTGAATTTTGCAAGGAGAGAAAATGGAAATGTTGTGCAAGTGGAACGGTTATTTCCATTCCAATCAGTTGGAACAGAAAAAAGTGGAATACTTCCACTTGTTCCAGAACATTTCCAGTGGATCCCTGCGTGCTATTTGCATTTTAACCAGTTGAACCGAAACTTTTGGCTCATTGTAGAGCGCCCTTCGTCCCCGGGAGTTGGTCCCTTGAACTAGTCGCTTTTGAAAATACGTTAGGCGCTGCCTGAGAACTCTGAAAAAATAACTTACCAACCAAAAGATAAATACTGGCACTAACGGTCCCCAGATAGTTATTTGCAGAGCATGTATACCATCCATTGTTATTAGACACGGCTTTTGAAAATTTCAACTCTTTTTCACTGGACAGCACGGTACCATATAACCCGCTTCCCTTGTACCACGTAAAAACAGGGGCAGGATTTCCATCAGTGGGACAAGAAAGCGAAACAAGGCTTCCTTCGGCAGCGCGAACAGTATGACATCTTTCTGAAGCTGAAGGAGGATCTAATGAAAAAAAATAACAGAATAGTGAATAGTAAAACCGTACTTGGTAACTTGTGAAAGGAGGATTTCAGATAGAATACTTCTAGATCAATACAATTATTGTAGCAAAATAATGTGACACTTAATGTAAACTGAATTTTACCCTTAAAAATGTAAATCTTGTTACTTTTTTCTTCTTTTACCGGTCATTTTAAGCCACACTGGGTCTTTTTTCTGATTGTATGAAATACTATTATTGCTTTTTACTTCGATCATAATCTATTCATTATCAAGTTCGTGGCAGCTCAGGTTGTATCTGCCAATAGGACACTTTAACGTGAAATAAAAAAATGAACATTTAATGCTATGAGAAACAAAAGTAGCAATTCTTTTGACGACTGACATGATTTTTATCGTTTGTCGCTCGATACAGTTACCAGTAGATCTCAAGGTTTTGGCCGCTTCAGTGCTGGACTCCGTTTGGCGAACAGGGGCATTTGACCAAAATTGTGTTGGTTCCCATTGGATTCAACTCTCCACGTCCAGAATTTCATCAAGGAATGTTATAGTCTTGTTCATTGGCAAATGACAGAACACATTGGTAATGCCTGTAAGGTCTATGTTCAGTGCAGTATATAATTTTACTGTGTCTTTCAAAATCTGAAGTTCAATGCTCAACCACCTTTTACGTTTTTCACCTGATTGCCAGCGGCAATCGTAGCAGTATTTTAGAAGTTCGGTTAACAGGGTGAAATGGTCGGGGTAAAAAGGCGCTAAGATGACTCTACGATTGCTAGTCAGAGTAGGATAGCATGCATAGGCTAGCACCAGGCGTCACGGAAGCCTGCTACGCAAGCCAGATACATGATCAATGCTGGCTTTTGATCCACTTTGTCAGTTTTAGTTTTTAGGATTTCTTGGTTGTCCATCTAATTATTATTGAAAGCACTAGAAAACACATTCGTCACTCATCAGTTAAGCGGCCTTCACACGTCAAACTAATATTGGCCAACTCGTGTGGGCAAACTCTAATTGGTGTATATGAATGACACAACAACATGTTGGCTAACTGTTGGAGAGAATAAAGACAAGTTCTATTTAGTGCCAACAGTTTGCCAACATCTGGCTGTGTCGTTCACACACACGAATTTTAGTTTGCCCACACGAGTTGGCCAATACTAGTCTGACGTGTCAAGGCCGCTGCAGGTTTTGTAGTTCAGAGTTCAAGTATTATTGAAAAGTGCATCAAGTCAGACTGGTCTTGATCATGACCACTTTTACATAGTCTTTAACTGATTAATGAATATGTTATATTTAACTGCAACTATAGTTTGCCATTATCAATATTTCATACAAAACAGTATCGACAAAAAAGGGAAAACTATTTCAAAAAATGAATAAAATAGATCACGGAACATCAGAAGTGGATAGAAAACATATCAAATGTTGTCGAGAGAAGAAGAACAAACAGGAAGAAGTAAAAAACAAGATTCATAGATGATAAAGTGATAAATGTAAGGAAATATAACCATAGATAAGTTATTGTTAAAATTACAAAAATGTATACTTACAGAGTACTGTCACAGTGATTGTTTCTGTGGGTCCATCACCATATTCATTGAATGGAGTGCAGCTGTAAGTCACCTGCTTCATTCTCTCATTGACTGAGGTTGTGTATGTTGCCAAACTACTACCATTTGTGGTAGTAAACAAACTCTGCTGCTCTCTGAGGAATCGATACTTTGCAGATGGGTTGGCCTGCGCACTGCAGGTGAGGTTGAAGCTTGTATTTATGACAACAGTGTTGTTAGTCAAACCGGGTGTAGCTAGATTTGTATTAATGTGAGGATAGTCTGCAAAAATAACGCCAATCGTGTGAACCATTAATGAGTAATAACTAGCTCTGCAAACATCATAGTATGCTCAAAAACCAAAATTATCCAGAGGTTACGTATCAACGTCCACAGTCATAAATTTCAAGATGTTAATAATTGCTGCTTTGCAGTGCTTGAATTTAAAAATAGTCTTTGAAATTATAAGCACTGAACTCCGCATCCGAACTCAGGCAAACCTGGAGGTCAGTTTTGTTTTGAAAAAGAAATGGCATGTATGGCAATATTTCCCAGCATTTACAGCTTAATATAAGGAGGGGGCAATAAGCTGGAATGCATACCAGATCCCCTGAAGGGGAAGGCCAATGTACCATCCATTAGAGGTTCCAACGGGATTCGATGTTTTCAAATGGGGACTACGCTAAGTCGGCACACATTTCACCGTTGCTACACCCCCTCCTTCAAAATGGGGTACTCTAGGCTTTATATTCAATAAATGTATTGATACCGCATAAAGGGACAGTTTCTGAGAATACAAGCAAAAAACTACTAGAACATGATATTAAACGAAAACATCTGAAACTTTGGCTATTTATACTCCTGAATTACTTCCATCCAAGATGCAGATGATTTCACTTTATTCAATCGTTTCTTGACATTGAAGTTTACCCCAGTTTATAAAAATTCTCTGAGGATTTTGTACAAAACAGGCACTAAGCCTCAGGAGAAAAGTAATTTTCATGTGATCTTTTGAAATGGCAAAACGAGCATTCTTTCCAAACACTTCCAAAAGATCTTAACAAACAGTTTATGTCTTTTACTAGTGTAAAAGCAAGGTTGATTGCTCGTTGTACAAAATGCTGTTCAAAAAGGAATTAAGACCCAATCTCAATGTTCAAAAAGAACCGCTTACAACTTATTTCGCTGGTTACCTACACTTTCACACTAACAAGCTACAGTAAATATGGCAATGAAATAAATACAGACAATCAAATAAATAATAATTATGTGCATGTATACTAATTAAAGTAATTCACTGCAAGCATAATTTTATGACAAATTTTGCCAAGATTGATTGTGTAAAGCTTTAAGCGCACTAAAAGACAGTCTTGACTTACTTTGAACAGTGATGAAGATATCCCTGCTGGCTGGATTACTAATGCCATTATCGGCAGTACATCTGTAGTATCCTTCATCATGTATACCAGTGATAAGCAAAGGTATATCCACATCATTGTTACCAGTAACATTTGTCCAGGTGATGGAAGGTGCAGGATACCCATCAGCTGAGCAGCTGAGAGACACTGTATCCCTGGCACTTACTGTTTGGTTGGGAGATATGTGCGTGATGTTTGGTGGATCTATTAATAGAACAATGCAAAGTATGTATCATAACTACTGTAGGTGTTTCCATATCCAGAAATATTTGGATATTTTTAAGCTTACAGTGTGTTAGGAGTGCAAACAAAATCACTCATCCACTCAATTGAGACAAGACGTTATTTTAGCCTCTAGGTACTGCCAGTTTTATCCTTGTACTTGTCTGGTAAACTTAATTTTACCTCAGAACAGAGTTCATAATTATTTCGCATCTGGATGACCACAAAAATATCTGAGAAGTACTTGTCTAGTGGACATGTGGAATACAATCGTCCATGGAAAAAGACTTTTTTCCTTTATTGCTCATTTCCTAGAAAACTGGTCTAAGAAATTACTAAATAACCAGGAATACGATGCATCTGCTTGAAGTCTTCTGGGAAACCACTTACGTTGCTTACAAATGGCTTTGTTTTAATGAAATGACATAGATGTAGTAGCTAGCAATAGACGTATCTTTTTGGAAACAAGACTAACGTCATTGGGTGGTGATCCGTGGATTGACCTATATATCATTTTTGATAATTCTATGCCAAAAGCACAAGTATATGAAGCAACCAAACTACAAATTTCCAGGTTTAAGGCATAAAAATTGCTGGCTCATGACACATCATACAGTACTAGTGTACATGTAGCTAGAAACAACAAAGAACAGCAACAGCAACAAGGAGGAAATGGACGTAGCCTGTGGAAATGAACCAGTAGCAGGCACCAAAAGGGAGGGAAAGGGGGGATATTTGAGCACACGGGAGTTCCTGCTAAATTGGCACGAGTTGTTTGTCAATAATTATGTCTGCGTGCGTGTCGATATTCTCCAATCAGAACATTGCCGACTTTCATCTGATTGTTTTCTTGCCTGCAGTCTACAATGGATGGTGCCAAAAATCTAAGAGTGAGACACTTGTCATAATCTTAAAGGAGAATAATTTTGAAGCTGGAAAGGGAAGGTTGCTGGTGATTTGGCACTAGTGCGCAATATTCAATATATCCTACAAACTGCAATCCAGTCCAAGAACTCAATAGACAGAACAGAAAAAAGATCTCAAGAGCAGGAAACCTCGCTAACATTATTTCACTTGTAAATTAGCCCCAATGACTACACACAGTGACTCGATTTCTTGTCTTCTGCATTTCTGGTTGACGCAGAAATGATATTAGATTTTCCTTCCTCGATGTCCTACAGTTGGTCAATTTTCTCTGTTGATTACAAGAAGATGCATTCACTGCTGTTTCCTCTAATAACTCGTCCCATTAAGAGAGTAGTAATCTCTCAAAGCAACCTTCAGGATTCATTGACGTGGTTGGCAGAAACAGATTGGTACCAGTATGATCTGAAAACTCAGAGTCAATTTCCAGATCACTGGCAGAAATGTAGCTAGTATTTTTAGCCATGGAAGCTATTATGTGTCATGGACCAGCTATTTTCTTTCCTTGAATTAGACTGAATTATTTCTACCCAAGCACAACAATCTGAGCTCGGACAGATGAGCTCGGTTCAAATGTTGGGAGGTCTAAAAACAAGGCCAGCCACCTTAAGAAAATATCGCGTTGCAAAGTTGGTCGTCCGCTAGGCGTCCAAATTGAACCATGAACTGATGGCGTTTCTCAAAGACGCTCTCATTTTTTCTTGCAACGTAAACTGATGGAAAAACTCACATCAAAACAAAGTAAACTTAAAGGTCTTATTTATACATTTTATTATTTAAAAGAGGATGCAGAAAAAATATTAATTTTGCAAGCACGTCTCGCATGGTAAATTTGTTCTCACTTTGTCCTCTTTTTTGTTTGTCTGTTTTTGCTTTGTTTTGTTTTTTACCCGAAACAATATGAAGACTCCCACTTCAGTTGGAAATACAAACTCAGTCACATGACCACATTTCAAAGGATTTTCATCTCTTTAGTTGACGGTAAATAAGAAAATGACTTTCCTTTTTTTGTCAATTTGTCTTGAATTTTAATTGTATGGTCTTTTAATCCTCCTTACTAATATAACCTGGTATTTATAATGTTGTCAACAATGTAGAGACGGTTTGCTCACGCTCAATAGCGGTGAATGCAGTAGTTTTAGTCCTTTCATAAGATGTACAACATCAATATACCGGGTCTGCAAAATGTTTTGCTACTCTATCCTTGTGGTTTTTGTTTTAGGGGCTTTATTCCTTTAGAACTAGGTGAACGTTTGAGAAACAATCACTCCTCAAACCATGATACCTCACTTGGCACCGTTGGTATGATGCTATGCACTTATTGACTGAGTGGGAGGGCTGGACGGGAAAATATTTGGCTCAAGGTCCATGCGCCATGACCAAGAGCCCCCTTTAATACACCTTTAATACACCTAATTTCACTGGAAGATGTTTAAAAGGAAAATTAAAGTACGTGCTCGTGCTAAATGAACAAATGACGGACGGCCTTTTTCGGACCAGCTCGCGTCAACCCTTCAAGCCCTATACACACCTCAACTCGGCAATGCGTTTTCTATAGGACTGCGCAATCGGGGCCGTACGGTGGAGTAAATGTATTTAAATATTTTTTCTGTATTTTCTACAGTTGGAACATGCTCCTACTAAAAAGTATAAATAAGACCTTTTTATTACTTTCATGCGCTTTTTCAATCAGTTTTGGTCGCAAGATTACTGATACATGTATATTTTGAGTGTCTCTATAAGAAACGCCATTTTATGGCTCAATTTGGGCGCCAAGCAGACAACCAAATTTCACGACTCGGTATTTCTTAAAGATGTGAATACGAAACCAAAACAAAATACATTTTAAAATATTTATACATTATTAGCTTGGTAAGCTTTACATGTGGTATAACAATCAGCTGAATTGATTTTTTGCAGAAGCGACAGGTCGTTTCTTAGCTGCAGGCCCTCTTGACTAATTAATGAGCTTTGTAAAGAAAGCAGTTTCATTAGCCGAGTACTCCCTACACTGTGACGTTAAATTTGATTTGCCATTACCATTCCATTACCAGTGTTCGTGTTTACGTACCAGCATTTCTTGCTGAAACATGTAAAAATCATTTTTAACTTGCTCGAACCAAAACCTCATAACACTCACATTGTACAGTAATGAAGGTCTCTTTAGTTGCAGGACTTCCAACACCATTATCAGCCGTACATCTGTAACCTCCTTTGTCCTGTCTACTGATGTTCAAAAGCACGCTGACAGAACTGTTATCAGAAAGTCTTGTCCAGGTGATGGTTGTTGTCGGATTACCAGTTGCATTACAGAACAGAGTCACTGTATCAGTTTCATTTACTGTTTGGTTTCCAGAAATCTGATCGATGTGTGGCGGAACTGGTAAGGAAGAGAAACGTAACTACAAGTACGTAACGGTTAACAATAACATTGATTATGATGATGATGATGATGATGATGATGATGATGATGATGATGATGATGATGATGATGATGATGATAACAATTAAACGAGGAAAATGTAAAGTAAGCTTTTTTAGAAAACGTATCAGATAGTAAACACGTTTTTGTGCAAATAATACGACACAGTAGCCAGTAGCCCGCAATCAGAGCTTCCTTCGTGGATACATTACCCACCCGATAGCTAACGACAGGAGATAACTGATGTTAATACAATATTTCGGCTCTATTACAGAGTCATAGTCATGTGTGATATACGTTTACAAGAAGGCAGCTTAAATAAACCAAAACTTGGTTTTCACAATGATTTCAGTTCTCGGTCTTGCCTTCTTTATTCTGTAGACAAAACTGTCAGATGGCTCTGGATTTTGGTCAAATCTCCGAGATTCCGACAAGAATACTTACAAGTTGGCAATTGAATATCAACGGTGTTTAATTTCCGTTGATATTTAAGCTGCCTTCTTGTTAACGTATCCGGACACATGACTATGACTCTGTAAACCCGGAACTCAGTATATATGTTTTCGTCCGCACAAGCGTTTTTATATCGTTTCACGTGTCCCAGCACTAGTACGTTTTTCTTTGAAAACAAGTATCTTTTACACGTTTTCATTAATCAGTTTCCTCACTAAAACGTTGAAAAATGTCGTCAGTGATTTCTAAGTTCCCGATTTTACCTGTCTACACACTACATTGAACCGATTTTCAAAACGATACGTTTTCAGCCGTCCACACTGAAAACAACGCGTTTTCAAGGCTCGGTGACGTTTTCTAAAGTATCCTCTTTCGAAACTTGTTCGAACACCTCCGTTTTCATCAGCATTTTCTGATCATTTTATTGTGGAGGAGAGGAGAAGACGCCTCAAGTTGCGTAGACAATACCTTAAAATTTAGATGTAATGCTTGCCAGGGACAACCACATGTTCATAGCAAGACCATGTTATGGTGATTAAGAAACTAAGCTGGCTAAAGCTTACCAAAGACATTCACTTGAATGTCGCGTCTCCACATTTTAACACCTCCACCAATAGTAGTCAGCTCACAGGCAAATGTGCCATTATCATCAACAGTTGCATTGAAAATAACCAGAGCAACTCTTTGTGAATCAATCCAGCTTGCACTGAACCGATCCTTGAAACCTTCTTGTAAAATAACTTGCCCTGATCCTGGCAGAATTTGAGCAACCACATACGTGTTTAATGTCACTTGCACCGCCACAAGAGGATTTAAATCTGCTGCCAGACTAAAGTTCCAGCTAAGTGTTACATTAGTGGATCCTTGCAGAAACTGATTGCTGTAAGTGCGAATTAAAGTATTATCCGCTGTAGTCTCGACTGGAGGAGGCTCATACCAAGTGATAGTGCCTGCTCCATCTGAAACCAAATATTGCAAATTAAACATCTCTTCTGATACGGGTTCCGACTTCTTTTGTTAGTACACCATACATAGACCTTTAATATCGATTTTTTTATATGTTTACTCAGTTATCGCAATCTATAAGCTGGCTTCGTAATACAAACTTTCGCAGCTAGTAATTCCCAGGGGAGGGGTAAGTTGGGACTAGGATGGGTCGATTCCATTTCCTCAACGATTCTGTTTAATATGAACCGGCTCCAATTTCGAATGGAACAAGCGAAAATCTGCCACCTCAGATTGACAGACCCACAGAAGCTTCGCTAACATTCTAAACCCACGACAAGAATCTGGTCTTCTGCGTGGTTATAGGTTTGCAAGAGCATCCTGAGGTCAAAATTAAAACAAACGAGCAAAACTACCATTTTTGTGAGAATAGGCTAAATTCGCTGAATGGAAAAAGATATTGAGTTGGACATATTGGGCCGACTGAAAGAACGAAGTTTAGAAATGCTTTACATGTAAGACAGTAATATTACTGTAATTTAGTTGTGTTATTGCAAAATTTGTCTAATAAACGTTCAATAAAAAAAAGTTGCTGTCTATCACAGTGATAATAAAGACCATTGATTGACATCATGAAAGTAGTAGGAGACTCTCAGAATAATAATTGAATACACTATATTTTTATTTTTCTAATAAACTGTATAGGCTATCTACACTAACGTCTTTTTTCTAGTAAGCACGAATATTTCTATATAAAAATTGGTCAAATTCAATGGAAATCAATGAAAATCGATAATAATCGATAGTCGCAAATTTTTAGCTTATCATTTCATCGAGACTCGGTATTAGCCGATTTTTGTTGGTTGTTATCGAATATCGATAAATTAAACTTTAATGAAGCATCCTAATGTGTATTCTTTTCTAGTTTTAATTGCCATGTCATTGAAGCTGCTATGTATTCAGACTGCCACAGATTAACATTCTGACAATGAAACAACTGAACGGGAAGAAAATGGACCATCTCGTCGCCTCATAATCGAACGTACAGGAGATCAAGAACTCGATAAATATTGAGCGATTTAGTTTCATGACATTACCCCGACAGTCTTCACTTTGCACTTGCCTTCTGATTGCCGTCCTAGAATTGCGTCTCAAGTTTTAGTGATCTCGAACTCGTGTTAGAAATTCTGTTTAACTCGCCTCGCCTCGATCTTTTGAATTGATTTCTACCAACTGATACCAGGGTTATGACTACTTTACCGGGTGTTCGGTGTATAATCAACATTCGCTTTGCAGCTGTAAAAGTTTGGAATCACCTTGATGAAAGCATTAAATACCTCCCCCTTAAAACGTTTAAAAACAAAGTCAAGCTAAACATCTTACAGTCTTACTGTTCATGAG
>Ga0126336_10001975_pt1 | contig 11344 bp, 8 predicted proteins | sample SidCmetagenome_FD_92530 | JGI IMG/M metagenome (GOLD analysis project Ga0126336, IMG submission 92530) | Coral microbial communities from El Islote,Puerto Morelos, Mexico - Siderastrea C C metagenome | ecosystem: Host-associated > Invertebrates > Cnidaria > Coral | place: El Islote,Puerto... | reverse complement strand
ATGCTATTTACCCAGTCTGTGGGTGTGTCGACTCTAGTGATGACACCTAACTCGAGCATCTTGTCAATCTCTTCCTTGTAGAGGTCCCGTAGGTGGACTGGAACTGACCGTGGGGGGTGAATGCCTGTTTCTGTCCCAGGCTCTAGGCTTATGTGATATGGTTTCATGTGGAACTCTCCTAGCCCTCCAAAACGGTCTTGGTAGTCAGTAAGGAGTCACTTGGCTGGTTGCCGGGTGGGGATTTGGTTGCCCCGTTGCTCTCCAGTTTCTGTGTAAGGTTGCAGTTAAATTGAACAAGTTCTAAGTCACTGCAAGTTTTGCATCCCAACATTGCTGGACTAGGGACTTTGGTAACCTCGAAGGTGACTGTCCTTATGTCTCCTCTGTGATGTATGTACAACTGACAAGAGCCAAGGTTCTTTATATTGTGTCCTCCATAAGTGGTAATCTTACACTGTGGTGGACCAAGTTGCCTTTGTCTGGGGTCTGTTGCCACTTTCTCATAGTCTTGTTTAGAGATTACATTCATCTCTGCACCTGTGTAAAGTTTGCATACTATCGGTGTGGTGTGCCTGTGGGTTGGCTTTGCAGTTAGCTGCATTTCAATTAATGCTTTGGTACGGTCTTGGTGTGACTGGATGTTGACAATTTCACCTGTGCGATCATTTGTGTCTGAGCAGTGTTCTGCAGTCAATGTTCCCAAGAAAACTCTCTGATATAGGTCAGATTCCCCTGGGTCACTGCTTTCACCATGAAGTGTGTTTACACCTGAAGGTTTTGTTTTGAAGCACATGTGTTGGTAGGGTCCAACGTTATGGCAATTATAGCACTTTGAATTGATGGCTGGACATTTCTGCAATTTATCATGTGGTCTACCATCACACCTCCCTCATTCAGGTTTGTGTTTGTCTGTTTGTCTATGTTCTTCCCCTTTGTGGCCTTTTTGCCCTTTTGATGGTTTGTTTCGTGGCTGGGTTTTACCCTTGCTGGAATCTTTTTTTGTTGAGGAGGTTTATTTGACTGTGGTTTGCCACGGCTTCTAACTGCATTTTAGTAGCTTCTTCTGTGCGTGCAATTTCTCTAGCTTTCTGGAGGGTTAGTTGGTTGCCTTCAGCAATACATTTCTTTCGTACAATGTCGGAGTCCACTCCGAAAACAAGAGCATCACGCAGTAATTAATCCTGCATGTCTGTTGAGTAACCACTATTTTGGATCAACAGTTTCGCTTCAGTAAGAAATTCGTCTAGGGGGCGGTTATTTTGTTTTAAGCTTCGGAGGTAAAAGCGATTTAATATGTAATTTGACTGGGGTTTCACGTGTTCCTCCAGACGCTTCCAGTATTCTTCTAACTCTTTTTGCTGTTCCTCGCTCAAGTTCCATGTACTGTACAGATCTAGTCCGTAATCTCCCGTCCATAGGAGTAAGTATTTACATTTCTGTTCGTCTCTCCTTGGTTTCAGAGGACCATCGAAGAGTAATTCACACTTTAGTTTGAAGCGTTTCAACCTTTGAGCCAAATCGGGACCTAGAGTCCAATCGATTTTCGGTAATTTGAAGCCGATTAAATCGCTCATTGCTCTTCGCTTTCGTCCAACTCTTCGTTAAATTAGCTAAAGATAACACAGTTTCTTGCTTGTGTTTCTTCGGACCTTCTAGTCACGAATCCTGCTTCTGACAACCATGTTATACTTTCACAACGTTTATTTCAAGTCGATCAACATGGCGGCTCGGTGAGAGCTTACACATTTACATAAAGCACTTGGTAAAGCGAGACACGTGGCACATACTGTGACAATAAATGTCTGTTCGGCATGGTGTGCTATTTTAATACTGCATGTGAACAGATGCAACAGTTTGTGAAAAAGCTGTTGAGAACCTTACAAACTAGAAATTTCACTCCAGGAATTTCAGGCTAGAAGGGATGTGATGCACCTCCCAACACTCGAACCAATCTCTGATATCATGCCTGACCATTAAAATAATTATTTACGACATACTTTTTAATGCTGTAATTCTTTAAGTGATAGGAACTGGTAACTGCATATATAACTTACAATTTTTGACAGAATTTTGTATTGAGCACAACAAAATAATGCAACAAAGTCAAGCACATAAGTGATGTTATATTTAAACTGTATGTTTTATCAATTCTAAGTTGTAACATTTTAACAAGTAAACCGAGAATGGAGGTATTAAGCCAAATACATCCCAAGGGCCGTATAAAAGGCCCGAAGGATGTATATGGATTAATACTGACGTTCGAGGAATTTATCTAACTTATTTCGTGATATAAAGCCCATCCTTTCACGAGGACAAAGGCTGGCTAATTAGAATCAACAGCAAACAAATCCTATTGTTCTCTCTCTGCATTAGATCAACGATTTTCATTTTCCCATCTTGTTTGAATACAAATGGCCAACCAATGAAATTAGCACGTATGGTTTTAAGTGTGAAGGGTATGTAACCCTTATTCCTTGTGCGAGGGTTGTCCAGCAACTGTGGTTTAGGCATATTGCACATGCGTCTCATCCAATTATCCCATATGGATAGCACCACCAGTTCACTTTAAGACTAACTTATGCAATGTTAGCAAGTCATGCACTATAGTCAAGGTCTAATGGTCATTGCCCAAAGATCCTTTAAGGGACTCGCCCAGTCCTGGCCTGACTGACCTGTGCTTGGATCCAAATTACACTACCGTGTATGGTGACGTCCACCTTTCGAATTATTTTGGTTAGCGAAATCGTAGTAATTTATTCGTGGCAGTATTCCACTTTTAAACGTATTTTTTTTCCCAAAATTTGAGAGGTCTTGTTAGCATTGATGAAAGTGGCAAGTGTAGTCCAGTTTGTCTAAGAAGGGCAATAAACCCCTCAAATGAAATATTTATCTGTAGAACTCCCTCATGATCATTTGTATTCATAAATGCAATTCATTCAGTTAGCCCCACTCTTCCCTGCTACTTTTATCAAGCCCTCCCCGGACTTTATGACAGATAGATATTAATGAGGGTTGTACGTTAAATAAAGGATGTTGAATAACAAAAGAAAACGCATGAATCATGAAATGAATGAAAAAATATATTATTATTATAATAATTATTATTATTATTATTATTATTATTATTATTATTATTGATGACTATAGAATGAACATGCGTTATACTAATTATCTCAATCCTCGTTTATTAGCTCCAGAGACAAGAATGACTTAGATGTTATAAAACAAGAGCACAGGTGTGTAGACATTTGCATTGTCACTTATTGCACCACAGGACATTTTTCATGTACATGGGTACATTTACACTAGTTACACTCTACAAAATATTGTATCTGGACCCATGACAATGATTGTACAGACCCACCTCAGTAATGACCCGTTTTTTACCGTTTACACATTCTGTATATATTTTAATTGCTATTGATATTGGAATATGGCTGGGATAATTTCACATTCCTTAAGGAACTGTGGGGACAGTACACACAGACTTCTTTAACAAAATTAATTGGTAACACAATGTTAATTACACCATATAGCAGCAGCAACATTTCCTTACATGTTACAGTATTCGAAGGTGAAATGCGTAGGGTATGGATGTTGCATAACAATATATGTGAGATATGGAGAACAACTAAAGAACAAGCAGAGAAAAATGACAATCTCTATAAAATGCTGGAATTATATTCCAAACTGCACATAAATGAATGTACTTAGTGCCATTTCTGTGTGCTTAGCAAAACAGCAAAAACTAGATAACAGCAGATTTCTAGCACAATTCACTCCCCTCGTACAGGAACGGAGAAAAACGTGTGACAAGTCACATAAGCACAAATTAAAGGGATGCCAATACAAAAGTACAGTGGGACAGTCTTTTTACACTACCTTTTCATGTTGTCTGGACCGGTTTTCCTGAGGTTGATGTTTATTTTGTCACACAAATAGCAGGTATGGGATGGAGAAGCATTAAGAAACATTGATAATACAGTGCTAAAAATGGGTCTAGCTGGACCCATATGCTTTAACCATTTGGAGGTTGCACAGTGCCTATGACCTCAAAAAGGCTAAAACACAGGTCTGCAGTGAAGATCATTCAAATAAGAACATTTTAAGCTCAGTGAAGAAGTACAAGATATATGTTCAGTATGTTACAAGCATGAGACCAAACCCATGGCCTCCCGTACACTACTGAGCTACTGGGAGACTTGTGGCAAGCTAAGTCATATTTACTAGGTTCATTATGACACCAGTCAGCGATATGTCTAAAGTGACCTCTGCGATGATAAACAAAAAAAAGTTGGTAAATTTTTAAAAGAACAGTGTCACGGCTAGACGTGTATTGATGCATGTCAGCCTCTCACGAGAATAGTTTTCTCTCTTACATATCTCCACAGATTGCAATTTGAAAGGTATAGGAATGTAGATTTCTCTGATCTGTACACGATGATTTTTAGGTCAAGAGTACTAAATAGCAATGAATTGTTCCTCGTTTTACTCAGGAACCTTGACCGTTTGGTTGCAATGTGATCCAAACAATGTCTTTGCAATTTGTACACTACTAACCTCTCACGTAAATAATTTTTTCGCCTACTTATCTTAACAGACTTATAACTTTAATAGGCCATTTGAAAGCTAAGAGAATGTATATCTACTGTACACAACAACTTGGAGGTGAAGTTTGGGTTGTAATGCGTCCCAAACATCTTTCTAATTAATTACTTTGTCCTAATTAACCTCTCACAAAACCTTTTTTTCTACATATCTCAACGGATTTTTAAGTTTAATGCAACATTTGAAAGCTAAGAATGTAGTTTCCACTTTACACAATGATGTGGATGTGAAGAGACATTAAATAACTGACACTATATTATACCATGCTTGACTAAGTGTCAGCTTCAAGCTTCAAGCTCCTGTCCTTTAAATCTGTGTAGAATTCCCAGTACAGGGACCAAATGACTAACAAATCCACATTCACTTGTGCTCACTTCCATTTTGATGACCTCCATGGCCTGACATTGCATCATGAACAAAAACAGTGTGGACGTTACAACTACGTCAAAGAAATATACCACAGAATCTGCCTTCAGTAAAGGAGGTGCTTTATAGATGAACTTCATTGGGAAGGTTCTGGTAAACCACGACGTAAAAAGGCTCCACTGTACCTTCACAACGGACAAATTGGCCATTTTTTAAAAAGTGTTTGGAGCGCTACTATGCATCCTTTATTTTCGTGGCACTGTTTCTTTTAGCTCAGTGAAATCCCTGATGAAAATCATATCGGTGACTTTCCATACACTGGAACCTCATACCCCCTCCCAGTACATCTCTCCCAGTACATAGCTTGGTGGTCAGAGAATCTGACCAGTATACAGAAGGTCAGAGGTTAGATTCCTGTCAGGGACTCAGATGTTTTTCAGTCTTTGTCCCACATCGCTTGTGACATACTGTGCCATACTGGGGTGAAGAGAGTTAATGTGGGTGCTGTCTGCAGAGCAGTTCATTCGAGATAGCAGATCTGAGTGGATGATCACATGACTCAACGTAGTCCCCAGGGTCTGAGTTACTGTCACCTTGGATTAGTCGGGAGCCCAAAATGTGAGCCCAAGGGCATTTTTGTCTGATTTTTGGCAACATAGCTATTTTTACTAACTCGAGTATGCTGATTTGGAATATCATTGTTGCCAAGCTCAATTCTTGTGTTAAGAGGCTGTTATGGGGCATTTAAATATGACGTCATTGTCCAAATATGGAGTTTTCTTTCCTTTAGCAATTTTAAGTTTAATAGATCCAGAAATTCTTTTGAAGCGTTTTTGATGTACTGTAAAGATGATGCTAAGAATTTCTGACAGTTTTTTACGCTGTTTCTTTGAATATCGAGCAGTCACGTGACAATTGACCACGCCCTGTTATATAAAATTCACCTTATTACAGGTATAGTTTTGACATATTGTTGAAAAGCAAACGTGATTCTTGTATTAATAAATAGTTGCAATTGAAATAAGAAAGAAAAAGGTTATCGTCATGCCACGCTGAATCTACGAGCTAGCGAGCATCAACAACGACGTCATGACAATGACCATATAGCGAGTTTTTCATTCTTTTCAGCTTTATAGTAGGAAAATGGAGATAACATCATCGTTGTTACACTTGGGGATAAAACTTTATTGTTCGTCTTGTATATTGCTGATTCTAAGCCATTTCACAATGTACTTTGTCATGGGCTCATGATGGTGACTTTGGTTGAATTCATGTAAAAGTAACGAAATCAGATTAATGGGACGTTGCTCCTTACTCTTAGGTTTAAATCTGTCTATAATATTGATCAACAATATTGTAAATATTATTAATAAATCTACTAAACTCTTTCAAAAACAGTGAAGTAATATTCCTTTTTATTCAAGCGTCTTTAATGCGTTTTAGAGCGTGGTGATTCAGCAATTTGTGTCGGCCTTGGTGCATCCACGCAGTCCAGTGCACACGACGTGCGACTCTCTACGTGTACAGCGAAGAATTGCGCAGCCAGTGGTGCATTGGTATGAAAATATCTTCAAACAGGCCTTCGGGTTTGGATCTAGTGTCATAAAACAGGGACCAGTAGATCTTCTGCTAGGGTCCAGTCTGTCTCCTCTGAGTTCGGAAGCACCGGTCTCTGAATGCGCGCCTGGCCCCACACCGCTGTTTGGTATTGTCGTCTCTCCAAGTATTGCTTGAACGCGTCGCTAATCTAGCTAATCTTTTCTGTGCTACTGATGTAAACAAGTAGCACGACACAAGCCAAGTCAAATGAGTCCTCCAATGTCTTATACATTTGACAAGCAAACTTTTCTCCGGATGCGATGGTGTCAGCATCGAGACGTCTTCGCCCACCAAGGAGAGAAGATCAAAGTGCTCTGTGATAACCGTCCATGCAGTCTTCTTTGAATGTCCACAGATCAGTGAATGAGGTGCTGTCACAGCCGGTGATGGCGTAAAATTGTAACAATGCACTTGACGAGTTACGAGGAAGATTTCCTGAGACCTCCTCCAAACTTTGGCTTCTTTGAAGCTCCTGCCCATGTCCACACCTTTGATGAGAGCTTAGCGAGATGCGCCAAGAGAAGTAACAACACGTGCCCGTGTCTTATGCCCGACTTCATGAAGAACAAACCTCTTTTCGGCTTCTTTGTGGTTGGATCTCAAAACGGCTGCATCAAGGCTAGGGTCCGAGCAGAGAACATCCTCTTTGTTTGAGCAACCGCCAGATACTACCATGTAGTGTCAGCAGGTGCTTGTACGATACGTTTGTCTGAGAGAAACTGTGCTAAGTCTGCCTTGTTGTCTCTTAGTGCCAGAAATGCTTGCCACTTCATCGGCAATAGAACCTCTCTTCCTTCAATAACTCTGTGCACAGGCCGCGGCGTGTTCTTGGAGCGTTGACTTCTTGTCGTTGCTTTGATGGAGTGCCTGCGATAATGATCGAAAAACACGTCGATCCTCTGGTATCCAGAACCTTTCTGTAACACAGCGTCCAAGGAACACCTCGCAAAGCCTCTGAAAGTCTTTGCTTTTTGTGATTTTTCAATAGCTGCCACCAGAGCAAAGCCATCGATGAACAAAGCAGCATTTCCTTGAACTGTAACTGAATCCGGGCGCTTGAACTTTTTTATCAGAACGTCTGCTTAAATAGACTTGTTTCCCGTTCGCATGGTGTGGTTCATCTCTGCGTTAGCACATGCTGGATTATAGCTTGCATGTTTACCTCGTGCCTGGCTTCATAAGCTGTCACTAGACGACATGAGATACTACGGTCCGCATGCAGAATCTTTCTCTTCTCGGAGCTAGTTGCATCACTTTTAACTTCATAAAGGTTGGCAGATGCAGGCGGATTATTCTTGGGAATAGGGTCAACAAAGTTTTCCTTCGCCCCTTCTTCCCGTACCCATTCTTCTTCTTCTCTGTCTGCAGACAGCAGCCCCAGTTCCACGAATCTTTCAAGCTGGTTCTGTCCCAAAGAACGAGCTTCGACGAGAGACTTTTCAATTTCTGGAGTCGCAATATCTTTTGTGGCAATGTTCTGCAGTGTCCCATTTGTCTGTAACGAGAACACGCCAAATTTTTGTAGTGTAGAATGTGTGGCAGTCTCATCTTCATTATCTTGCTTCTCTCTCTCGTTAGCACTCTCTTTGTGGATCAAGCAGTTGTCGCAGTGTATGGGATAAAGCCCATCTGCTAGCTGCTGAGGGCGTCTTTGTGACACCAACGATGCCGCAACCCTTCTTTCCAGTCGCACTCCGCATTTGCACATTGGAATTTAACGTTGTTTTTAATCTCCAAAACAATAAAAAAAGTCCAACAGGCAAATGCGACAGTAATACGCGTATGCTTCAAATAAATCCACCCTTTGTCTCTTCATTAGTTTTCACCTTTGCATTAGCTGTAAAAAGTTTTTACCTTACCTTACCTTAATTAGGGTAGGCACGGGAAGGTTTTCCAATTGCCAAGAACTCGTGCTATTGACGATATTGAAAGGGTTGCATGTTTTCAATTGCAACTTTTGTTAAAACAAGAATCACATTCGACTTTAAAAAAATGTCAAAGTTATATCCGTGATGAGGTGACTTTTATATGACAGGGCGTGGTCAATTGTCACGTGAAGGCTCGATTTGCATAGAAACAGCGTAAAAACTGTCAGAAATTCTTACAATCATCTTTACAGTACACTAATAACGCTTTGAGAGAATTTCTGGATCTATTAAACTTAAAATTGCTAAAGGAAAGAAAACTCCTTATTTGGACAGTGATGTCATAGTTGAATGCCCCAAAACACCATCTGAACCCAAGAATTGAGCTTGGCAACAATAATTTTCGAAATCAGCATACTCGGGTTGGTAAAAATAGCTATGTTGCCAAAACTCAGACAAAAATGCCCGTGGGTGTCACATTTTGGGCTTCTGTGTACCTGACTATAGGTGGGTAGGTAGGTAAAGTCGCACTTGAGCCAAGGAGGCCCACATGACCGGAGCTTAACGGGGTTTCTGTAGCATGAAGCAACTGAACGTATAGCTAGTCCATCGCAGGGCTACCACCAGCAGTATGTCACCGGTACTCATTTTATACAGCTAGGTGGAGAGAGACAATGTGAGGTAAAGGTTCTTGTCTAAGGAAACAACACGATGGACTAGATCTCGAACCACTGACGTTCAGATCTGAAGTTCAACGCGCTAACTACTACACCACCATGCCCCCACACATGAAGTTCATTTCATCATGGTTTGCTTTAAAGTTGCGGTCACTATTTGTTACATGTGCTTGTTGACATTCAGCTCCCGGTTTGTACTGTTTACAGCTTTTTAGTAGCCAAACTCCATTTTTTCCTGCACACGCTGCTTTGTAAAGTGCAGTTAAATCCCAACAAATTAAATTGAGAAAAAGTCAAAACTCAAAGCTTGTTTTGGAAATCACTCTGTGCTCTCAACATTTTTGTGCTTGTGAATGAAAATGAAGGTGATGCCAAGCAACATCTGGGACAACATGGATACTCTGTAATTTCCAGGCCTGTAATTATAAAAAAGAATAGTGCTTGCTCAGATCCAGGGGCTTATACACATGGACATGTACAGCAGTTGTATTTTTAATGTCTTAATTCCAAACTAGGCACCTCTTTAAAGTGGAAGTATGTACCTGCTATTATGAAGTGTTTTAAAAAGTGGGTAAAAGTTGCTGTGGCTAATATGGTATTTTGGCTGCCTCTTGCATTCTCTGTTTTCAGCATTGCCTGGGTGGGAGGCGGGGGAGGTACTGAGTGTACTCAATAAAGTTTTGTAGGGGAGGATCCGCCCCAAAGCTCAAACACTCACCCTTTAATATACTGATTTTTACCTTTTATGTACCTAGAGCAAAACTTGCCCCTTTCTTATACCTCAAGGATAAACCAGAACAATAGAATGTCCATTGGTCGCTGCATTTTGTCAGTTACTCTGGTTCAGTTCCTCAAAGTTTCCAAGCTTTCATGCATTTTGCAATGTTATTTCTGCCTTTTCCCTTTGCAGGGGGTATTGGTGACCCTTTAATATACTAAAATAACAATTTTCACTACCTTTTATTTAGAATAATGTTAGCTTAAAAAGGCACCCCTTTTGGGCGGAAAAAGTCAACAACAACAAAAGTGCGGGGTAAGGAGTTATTTTAGGATTGGTAATTATTATTTGGGAGGAGTAAAACTTGCTAAATCTATGTTGTTTGTCCTTTAACAACACTCACAAATCAGAATTATGGCTAGTAGTGCCCTTCTACTTAGGAGTATTAAAGGCCTAGAAATCATTAGGAAAGATAAAAAAGATAAATAAGCACATTGGATAATTTCCCTAATTAGTGTTAAAGCTGCTTCCATTTTTTTCTACAGGTTTGTTTGGAATGAAGAGGATAATCCAGAGAGTACATGGTAAATGCTTGCATGATGCCTCCTGGTGTGCATTTGACTCGCCCTTGTTCTGATGATGCTGTGTCAGAACAAAATTAGATATCGATTTAGCCAAGCCTGAAAGTGGAGCTCCATATTTTTTCGCTGAAAATACTCTCATTGAAGTCGTTAAATATGGCGAATATGGTCGTGAAAGGCGTAAAAAAGAGACAAAATTCATGTCCCCCACTGTGACAGTTGATGAAATGCCAGCTGTTGATCAATCGTGACTCGAACGTGGATAATCACGGGTGTTTTTCCTGGGAAAATGTGTTCGGACTGGCGCAAAAACCATGATTGTGGACAGGAAAAAAAAACAGAAGGCACTAGCCCTGCTATATTTGGCATGAGGACCGCTGCCAAATCCTGCGATCCCAAGCAATGTGCCGACCAAGTTCGTTGGAGGCAATCAGCTTTTGAGTTCTGTAAGCAGCTCCGATGTCAGCTCTTCGCATTGATTGGTTTCGATTTTTGATTTTTTTCGATGTTTTGTTACAGTTACGGTTCACAACTTTTCGGTTTACAAAGTGTTTCTGCTTCGCAGCAGAACACAACACAGATGAAGTCCTCAAAGGCAAATTTCGTAACTTGAACTTTTCGTCCTCCACCAAAAAGACAACTGAGTATTCCTTTGAACTTTTCTTTCCTTTTATAGATACTAGATGTTTTTTCTCAGGTGTAGAACTTTAGTACTCTCGAACAATCATTTTGCTAAAAAAGCTTATGCTTTAAAAGAAACCTCTTTTTCAAAAGGGGCGATGGTCATGCGATTTCCCGCCAAGAAAAATGCTGGTTGCCCAACAGCACTGCACAATTTCCCGCCAAGAAAAGATGGCATTCTCCTCCCTCCACCGGCTTGCCATGGGACTCCCCTTCTCCTCCCCCAAAGTCTGTATGGACGGACGTGCT
>Ga0126336_10001974_pt1 | contig 11345 bp, 19 predicted proteins | sample SidCmetagenome_FD_92530 | JGI IMG/M metagenome (GOLD analysis project Ga0126336, IMG submission 92530) | Coral microbial communities from El Islote,Puerto Morelos, Mexico - Siderastrea C C metagenome | ecosystem: Host-associated > Invertebrates > Cnidaria > Coral | place: El Islote,Puerto... | reverse complement strand
CTCTAATTTATAGATTTTAATTGTATCATTATATAATATATATCTAGTGTTAGGACCTCTATGTAAACCACTTTTAGTGATGGAGCTTCCTAATAAAAGATTGTTATTATTATTATTATTATTCTATGTCAAGGTGGAGGGGTGGAGGTGATGTCATAATCCCCCAGAGGCTGACGTTATCGCAAAAACCTAAAAATAGATCGGTTCTATGTCAGGGTGGAGGGGTGGAGGTGAATCGTAACTCTCCAGAGGTTGACGCCATCAAAAAATTAGTAATTAGTCATTTGGTTTTTTATTATTAAAACAAAAAATTAGTAAATGAAACACACATGAGAATGCATTTGATTGAAATAATCATGTGGTATTTATTTGCTCTTCGAATACTAGCCCAGCGAGTAAAATTCATCTCAAAACAACGAATGAAAGTGGAAAACGTTCTTTGCTTGCTTTTTGATGTTTATGCGGAAATGACCAAAGATGGTGTGATGAACTGGGGGCGATTATTAATTTTCATTGCTTATGAAGAAAACTTTAATAAGGAAAGAATGGAACGTGTTACTTAATTTTATTCAATGCAAGCACTCATCTTCATTACCGAGTGTTTCAGCACTCTTGTGTCTATTTCTGCATCTGAACTTACAGAACGAAGGTGTTTATAAAGAGATTTTCAACATTTGTGTCAGCATTATAAAGAACATCTTAATAAGTAAAGACAGGAGCTGTTTTGGATCAACACCTTCTCTTTCTCTCGAAAACATACTTCGGAAAGTTCGTTGTGTATTAGCTTGTTGTGGAGGAAAAGTTATCATACAAAACTCGGAGCTTGATGGAGGAGAAGAATGAAAAGAATCTTCTCACGAAATTGTACTACAACATCAGTAAGGGGGGATCTCTTGAAAGTGTAGAGAACTTGTTTCTTGCAGCTAAAAAGAAACACCCTAAGATAACTCGAAGGTAAGTTCAAGACTGGTTAAGGACGCAATGTGTAAACACATTGCACAAGCCTGTTAGGAAGCGATTTAAGCAGAACAGAGTTATTGTGGGTGGAATTGATCAACAATGGCAAATGGACCTGATCGACACAATCTATCAAGAAATAACATAACAACTTTAAACTACATTGACATTTTCTCTAAGTTTGCATGGGCTATACCAATTAAAGATAAAACAGGACAGTCACTTGTGGATGCGGTTAAAGTGATATTAAAATCAGGACGAAAACCTTTGAAAATACAAACGGATCAAGGGAAAGAATTTACTAACAGGGAATTCCAAAAGTTTCTTAGGGATGAAAAAAATTCTTCTTTCACTACTTCCAATGCGGAAACCAAAGCAAGTGTAGTACTTTAAAATATGTTGATGTCCTATCAAAACTTTTTGCAAAATTATAATGATTCATACCATCGTAGGATTAAAACAAAACCGAATCTTGTAACTAAGAGTAACGAGAGCAGAGCTTGGCATACTTTGTATGATGAAAAACCTGTCAAAGTAGTTTTCAAGTTTCATGTGGGGGATCAAGTTCGAATTTCAAAGGCGAAGCATACTTTTGAGAAAGGATATCTTCCTTCATGGACAACAGAAGTTTTTAGCATATCAAAGCGAATACCCAGAAACCCTCCTGTTTACAAATTACAATTACATTTTTACGAAAAATAATTGGTGCGGGTAGTGAAAAAGAAAGATGACATGATTAAAATTGAAAAAATTATACGTAAGCGTAAACGAGGAAAAACACTGAATATCTTGTAAAATGGATGGGCTACTCTGAGAAATATAACAGCTGGGTTTCTAGTAAGGATTTGAATAAAGTATAAAAGAAAGTGAAATGAACTATGTGTGACATTTACTGACTTGACATCCGCAATGGCGATGCAACGACAGTTTTATATGTCTCTTCCCAGCAATAGTTCTATGGATATTTACCCCGATAATACTCTTACAGAGTATAGGGTTAAGTTGCCTGAACGGAAAATACTCCAAAGAGAGCGGGAGGTTGGTCTCGCGAGCGTTACTTTCCCCCACACATGGTTTAATATTCGGTCCCCCACGACCAACTTTCTCTATGATGATGGACGAGGTGAATGGTTGGGAAGTGCAATACCTAACGGCTACTATCACTCCATATCAGATGTCACTGATGCTATTATGAAAGAAATTAAAGAAGCGAAACAGGAAAATTCTAAGATACAATTTTCTTTCGACACTGCATCAGAGAGGATAAGCGTGCTTTTGGAAACTATGACTAAGCTTTGGTTATCAATGGATTTAGGAATCATGTTAGGGTTTGGTGGTGAAGTGACTTTAACACAATCTTCAACCACTCCACAAATGTCAGACATTAGTGGTGTTGTACAGTCACTGTATATTTACTCCAATATAGAGGATAGTCAAATTGTTGGCGATGTGAGAGCACCGTTGTTGCGAATAGTGTCCGCTGAGGGGAAATATGGAACTGTTATTACAAGAAATTTTGACAACCCTCAGTATTTACCCCTTGCAACAAAAGAATTTGAGACGGTGGAAGTGCTTATAAGGGATGATATGGGGAGAAAAGTTTCACTTGAAAGAGGACGCGCGGTTATCATTTTGAGTTTTAGATTGTAACAATCTCCTTGTTTCACTTCGTAATCATGAAAAAAAAACAGTTCAAAAACAAGCGGGTGGAAACCTTCCAGTATTTCGTGGAGGTTCATTTCAAAGAGGATATGGACTAGGTTCCTTTTTTAAATCTCTTGCAAGAACAGTGATGCCATTTCTACAGGAGGGGGCGAGAACGATTGGAAGAGCACTACTACATACAGGTGCAAATATTGCAAATGATGTTGCTTCCGGAAAAAATATACGAGACTCTTTAAACAATCAACTGAACCAAACTGTAAGTAACATTGTGAAGGGTAGAAATCAAAGTGGAAGTGGCAAGCGGCAACCTATAAAAAGGAAAGCACCAAGGCAAAAAATCATTAAACGTCAAACTAAGAAAGCGCGAGGATCAAAAGCAGAGCGAGATATCTATATTGGTTAAGTATGGCTTTTGTACATGCTGAATCTTTCCCCTGTATGTCAATTGGATCTTTTCACAACACCCTCTACACAGATTGCAATACAGAAGGGAATGTGGATTGATTATCAACCAATCTCTAGCTTAAACAGTGCTGCGCCGATTGAATTTAAAATCGCGGGAACTGATGACTACCTCGACCCTTCAAAAACAATGCTGGTTGTGAAAGTGAAAATTACTAAACAAAATGGCTCAGATTTTGATAGTGGTGAGAAAACTGCGCCAGTGAATAATTTTCTTCAAAGTCTCTTCAAGCAAGTGGATGTTTTCTAAACAGAATACAAGTTACACAATCAACTGGAACTTACTCCTATCGAAGTTACTTTGAGACTCTCCTCATTGGACCGGCAGCAAAATCATCTCAACTCACCGCAGGTCTCTACTATAAAGATACAAAGGGAGGCCAGTGATCCCACTCTGGAAGATGGCTCCGAGAATCTAGGCCTGAAGAAACGATACAGCTTTACCAGAAAGAGTATGATAGTAGATCTCTCTGGTCCTATTTTCTGTGATATTTTCTTCTCGGATCGACTTAAGCTTCTTCTAAATCAAGTGGATGATAGCATAAAGTTAACACCAAACCGAAGCAGTTTCTGTCTGATGTCTGCAGAAGCAAGTGCAGATTACAAGATTGTTTTGCAAAGTGCAGTTTTGAAAGTCAGAACTGTGAAAGTTAACGCAGTCAATAACCCAGTCATCCACTTTGCAGCAAAGAGCTGAGCTGCAAAGAGCTGCAAAGTGGGAAAACAGCGAAATATCCACTTTGGAGGGTAGAGTGAAAAGCATTTACCATTCCCTCAAGCAACCCCTCCAAAAACAAGGGTGATTTGTTTAATGGTAACATATCAAAGAGGATTGTATTAGATTTGGTGGAAAGTGAAGCCCTCAACGGACACTATAAGAAAAACCCATACAACCTCAAGTTATTTGACATGTCCTCTGTGAGTGTGACAATTGATGGTGAGCACGTTCCTATTAAACCGATAAATTTGAAGCTTACATCTGCAGGTGGTCGTAATTTCATTGAGGCTTATAACACGCTGTCCTCTGGAACAGGGATGATGAATCATGATAGTGGTAATGACATTTCAAGAGATGATTATTATCAAGGCTTTGGGCTTCTGTGTCTAGACTTAACACCTGATGCTTGTTCAGCTTCAGAGCATTTTAACGAAAGGAATAAAGGAAATGCGTCACTCGAGATGCAGTTCAGTAAAGGATTGCCTCCTGCTGTAAACCTTATTGTGTATGGTGAATTTGAATCACTTATAGAAATCGATCAAGGTCGTCACGTTATAAATGATTTTGCAAGTTAAACAGTAACAGAGAGTATGGATACCAGAATGATAAAAGAACTTATTGCTGGTGATAGAATAACGGCCAAAACGTATGTTGGAGTATTTGCTGCAAATAAACTTCCAAAGAAGATTGAAACTTTTCCCCGTGAAATAATTGCAAATACAGACCCGAGTTATAAACCAGGGGAACACTGGATTGCGTTTTACCTGAAAACACCCATGAGTGGTGAATTTTTTGATAGCTTTTGAAACCCGCTTGGTTTTTACCATAGGAACTTTGAGACTTTTCTAAACGACCATGTTTTAGAATGGACTTATAATAATCACGCATTGCAAAGTGAATTAAGCAATGTGTGTGGTGAATATACAATTTTTTATTTAATGCATCGCTCGCGTGGTGTTAGCATGGATGATATTGTAAAACCTTTTGCAAAAAATAGGTTATTAAATGATGAGCGTGTATACAAGTTCGTAGCCCGCTTTTTTCCCAAGGTGTAAGATTATGTGTAAGATTTTTTGTTATAAAATATATGGATTTAAAAATGACAAACGCATTGTTTCTCGTCAATTCTTTTATTATTAATAAAACACAAACCCTCTTCTACATGTAGATTAACATTTCAATGTTCATGATTCTGCTCGAAGTAATAACAACAAATTCAAACGCTTAATCATATAAAAGCCAATTTATATCTCTCCTGACATTAGGAGATCCTGTCACATTTCTTTTAAATGAAGCAACACTTTTTCCGCTTGGTTTAACAGAAGATGGTGGTGTTGGAAATAATTGTTTAACTTTCTCTGGAGGCGATGGTGTAAGAGCAAGAAGTTTCTCAATTTTATAGCGAATGATCTGCTTCCTTATATCGTCGTTTCGAACAATACTCTCTGGAGTGTTAATCTTAGCAAGTGCTTTAGCAAACGCGTCTCTACCTAAAGGTTTAAGACCCATTCTTAAGCGAGGAGAATCATTGACTAAGTCGGCAATGCTTGATCCTGGCAATGTACTTCCATCAATTGTGACCATCAATTGCTAACCAAGAAAGTAAACCTTCTGCTTGAGTTCTATAGGTTCTTGGAACCGTTTGCAAAATGTCTGCTTCAGAGATGGGTTTTATTCCCAAAGGAGTCGAGGTTTCCGGAATCGGTTCCTTTGTCGCTTGATTTGTTAACACCTCATTAGTATTAGAAGATTCTTTCTCTTCAGTTGATTGAAAGCGCACCGTGGGAACACTTCGTTCTATGATTTCAGATCCAGAAACAGACACAAGAGTGCTGAAACACTCGGCAATGAAGATGAGTGCTTGCATTGAATAAAATTAAGTAACACGTTCCATTCTTTCTTTGTTAAATTGAAGTTTTCTGCATAAGCAATGAAAATTAATAATCGCCCCCAGTTCATCACACCATCTTTGGTCATTTCCTCATAAACATAAAAAAGCAAGCAAAGCGCGTTTTCCACTTTCATTCGTTGTTTTGAGATGCATTTTACTCGCTGGGCTAGTATTCGAAGAGCAAATAAATACAACATGATTATTTCAATCAAATACATTCTCATGTGTGTTTCATTTACTAATTTTTTGTTTTAATAATAAAAAAACCAAATAACTAATTACTAATTTTTGATGGCGTCAACCTCTGGAGAGTTACGATTCACCTCCACCCCTCCACCATGACATAGAACCGATCTATTTTTAGGTTTTTGCGATAACGTCAGCCTCTGGGGGATTATGACATCACCTCCACCCCTCCACCCTGACATAGAACCGATCCATATTTAGGTTTTTGTGATGACGTCAGCCTCTGGGGGATTAAGACATCACCTCCACCCCTCCACCCTGACATAGAACCGATCTGTTTTTAGATTATTTGTGATGACGTCAACCTCCACCCTCTCCACCTGGCGCAGAACTCTCCTTTCTAGACTACTGCTGTTACGGCATTTCAGCGTTTCGTGGCTTACTAAAACTCCTCGCTTCTTGTGTTACAAGGAGCCCCTAAATTATTCGCTAGTCGCAACTTGCAAATTCACAACTCGCAAACTCACAACTTGCAAAAATAGCCGAACTCAAAGGCGACTGAGAAAGAAAAGAAAAGTATTGCAAAATATCTCAAAACCATTCACTTAAATTCAGCAGTTGAACTGAACCAGAAGTTAAGAAGGGAAAACACTTTGAGGACCGCTTACATGGCCATTTTTGCAGCGATTTTAAGTTTGATCTCAAATCGTTTGTGTAAACTACCGATCTTTGGTTTCTTTGTTTTTTTATATACTTTTGCAACAATAATATATCTCATGAGATTTAGTAATCATATGATTCACCATACACCTATAGAAACTACTTCACTTCACTGAAACACCTTCACTGCGATGATCTACACATAATTCTTTCTTTATCCGCAGTTCAAATATATGAATTTCATATATTAAATATATGAATTTCGTATATTAATATTCATATGTTTAAAGTTAATTCTTTTTCAACTGCGCGAGCGGCCGGTATCCTGCGAATGTTGCATGTAACATGAAACTACTACAGAGAAAGCGTGTTTATTCTTATGATCAGTCACGTGACATCCAACAGTTAGTACTCGCGGGGGAGGGAAAGTCTTACCTGAAATACACCTAAAATATACCTAACATCACAGCTTTCCCTTGAAATAAAAGAAATAAAAACTTGCAATATTAAAGATGAATGTCTCAACGTAAAATCAATTCCCTCTGTCTCTGGATAACATAAAATTATAAAACTTTAGAAACTAAAAAAAAAGAAAGTAAGTCTTTCATAATCCATAAACTGGCTTAAAAGTCAAGATTGATGGGTTTACTACTCGTCTCCTCATCATCATTCGATTTTCCAGAAACGTTTTGAAGACCAGAGCTTTTTTTCCATTCTCATGTCTCATTTAGTTATCCGGGCATTCTGATTTGGGTAGACCTTCGTTACGTGTGAGATTTTAGTCTTCATGTTTACCGAGATTAAAGCTGCTTTGTTGGATAATTCTGGTCTTTTTACTGCCGTGGACTTTATATTTGGCGACGAGGATGGGTGACACGGAGGAAGGACCGCCAACGGTTTTAACTTCGCAAAATTCTACGGCTACTACGGCCGCATCTCCAACACAAGCACAAGCTGTTCAACATTCGACGTCCACACCGAAGGACATCAGAATGCAAGCATTTATCACTGATTCGGACTCCAACGAAACTGGTCGTCGATGGAAGAAATGGAAAAACGAGCTGCTAACTATATTCCGATATTTTTGTATCTCAAGCACTCAGGATTGCGTTGACGCTCTTCACATTTACGGAGGAAAACAAATACGGGAATTGATCGAGTCACTTGAAAACGTTCCTATACCGTCATCCGCCGAGAGTCTAAACGAGTAGGAGAAAATCATCCCCAAACTCGACAATCATTTCATTCCTATGGTTAGTCCCGACTATGCGCGTGGCAAATTGGAGAAAATGCGTCAAAACGAAGGCGAATCGGTCGCTCAATATCACGTTCGTTTACGGCTTCAAGTCGCAAAGTGTAGTTTCACGGACCCTGATGACGTCATCCGAAGCAAAATTCTGCAAACCATGCGTGACAAAAAAACTCCGCCAGGAGGCAATGCTGAAAAGATACACGCTACAGCAGTTATTGGAACATGCTGCAAATAAAGAAGGTATTGACCGCCAGCATATGGAGGAAACACTACCCTCTGCACCCTCTGCACAAAATCAGGTCAACAAAGTGCATCGGAAGAGACATCAGATACCCAGCACATGATGACAAGAAGAACAATGCCTGCCAATTCTGTGGGTTGGACCACAAAGGCCCTCGGTCACAGTGCCCAGCCTCTGGGAAAACATGCAGTTCCTGCTCAAAGAAAGGTCATTTCGCTTGCATGTGCAAAGGTAAAAACAAACCAAAGGATCCACAACAGAATCAGCAATCGTCAGCCAAGTATGTTCGGCAGGAGGAACAAGAGGAAACATCAGACTCCGATGTTTCTTTTCAGCACCGAGCAGACAAGTTAAACACACTCCACCATGCTACTGTTCAGGTTCGCTTTAATGGGGTGAAAGGAACGACGGAAGAGGACCCGTGCTCCACAGCAAACATTATGAATGAGCACAAATTTGAGAAACTCCCATCCGCACTCGAGAAGAAGATAACTTTGCCACCTACAGATACCCAGTTCTACGCGTTCGCTGAAAAGGAACCCGTTCCTCTCATTGGTTATTTCGATGCAGAAATTGAAGGCGTCAACACTGGAAAGAAAACCACAACACGTTTTCTTGTTGCTAAGGGAATTACAAAGTCTCCACCTCTCTTGAGTGTTGATACTAGCGTGAAGCTAGGACTATTGCATGTGACTAATGCCTCTCAAGAAAAAGCCAACCGGCCTGCGGAAAGCCATACTGGTACTTCTCCCACAGGCCCTGTAGTATCGAATCTGATGTTAGAGTATCATAACATATTCTCTGGCTTGGGAAAGCACAAGCACATCAAGGCAAAGTTGATTGTGGACGAAAGTATCCAGCCTGTTTCACACAAACAAAGACGAATCCCTTACAATTTAGCTCAAAAAGCTGCACAAGAGGAACTCAGATTAAGGGAACAAGGAGTAATTGAAGCAGTACCCAACAATCAACCTACTACTTGGTGTACAAATCCTGTGATAGCCTCTAAACCTCACAACCCTGAGGCCATTCGTTTTTGTTCAGACATGAGAGTACCAGACACTGCCATTCTGCGCCCTGTTACAGAAGCACTAACTGTGGAAGACATTAATTCAAACTCGAGGGTGCCACTGTCTTCAGTGTTCTAGATATGAATGAGGGCTACCATTAGCTTGAGCTAGGAAAGCAGCAGGCATATGACGACCTTTTATGGAAATGAGAGCAAGATGAGGTACACAAGGCTGAATTATGGAACAATCTCTGCACGAGACATTTTTGACAAAGCAATGGACGACACCATCGCAGGGCTAGACGGTGTGCTCCACATCCGAGATGATTTCATAGTCTTTGGTAAGGACAACACCCACCATGAAAGAGCCCTTGAAAGCCTCCTTCAACGAATCCGAGAATGTGGTCTCACCTTGAACCCAAAGAAATGCAAGATTCGTCTGCCTCAGATCGTATTCTTCGATTTTGTGTTCTCAAAAGATGGAATGAAGCCATCGCCGAGAAAAGCTGAAGCTCTGAAACAAATGGGCCCAGCCAAGAATGTGCGCTCTCTCTTGGGTATGGCCCATTACTCTGCAAGATGTATCCCCAACTTCGCAGAGATGACCACACCCCTGCGCAAACTCACCCACCAAGGAGCCAAATGGTGTTGGTCCAGCACAGAGCAAGCAGCATTTGACAAACTCAAGGACACATGCACTATCTATTGACACTGTCCTCGGATACTGTGAAGCAGGCTTGGAAACAAAGCTCCTTGTGGATGCTGGCCCCAATGGTCTTGGATTAATTCTCCTGCAAAGGAAACCAGAAGGGTGGAAAGCAGTTTAGTGCGCTAGGCGAACCCTGACAGACGTCAAGAAACGGTATCCTCAAATCGACCTTGAAGCGCTCGCCAACCGTTGGGCCTACGAACACTGCTACCTGTACTTGATTGGAAGTTCATTCGTCATTGAAACTGATCACCAGCCCCTGTTACCGCTCTTTAACAAGCCCCATAGCAGACCTCCTATGAGAAGTGAACGCTGGCACTTATACATGCAGCAGTTTGACTTCCAATTGAAATACTGTCCCGGAAGCAAGAATGCAGCTGACTACCTTTCAAGAGACATGATTCCTCTCACTGAAAGTGGCATTAAATCCTGTAATACCAGAAAACAGGTCGTGCACACTATCATCACGGACACAACACCCCAAACCATCACACTAGCTGAAGTCCAAGATGCAACAAAGAAGGACCGGGAGCTCAGGAAGCTCGTCCCCCTCATTCAGACTGGCAATCGTAACGCTTACAAGGCTGATTCAGACCTTGCGAAGTATGCACAGGTGTTCCAAGAGCTCAGCTACCTGGAAGGTGTGGTAACCCGTGGCCATCAGATTGTCATCCCTAAAAGTTTGAAGGAGCAAGTCATTAGCATATGCCATGAAGGGCACCTGGGAATTGTTAAAACTAAACAGCTTTTTCGCTCAAAAGTGTGGTTCCCAGGGATTGACAAGAGCGTGGAAAGGAGAGTCGCTAGTTGAATACCCTGTCAAGCTAACATCAACACTTCACAATAGGAACCTCTTAAGATGTCGCCCACCCCAAATGGCCCATGGCTGGAAGCCTCAGCAGACTTCTGTGGACTTTTCCCACTGGGGAAATGGTTCTGCTTGTACTAGACACCTATTCAAAGTATCCCGAGGTAGAGATAGTTGTAGCACCGCAGCAGGGAATGCCTTCCCAGCACCGGTAAGAATCTTCCCAACCCACGGGATACCAGAGGTCCTGAAAACCAACAAGGGACGCCCTTTTCAAGGCCAGGCTTTCCATGAGTTTGCCACAGAAAAGGGTTTCCACCAAAGAGAAATAACACCCTTATGGCTGGAAGGATACAAGAGTTCAAGTTATAGTACAACAAAAGGTCTTAAGCCACATCTTTAGACGCGCAAACTGTACTTATTTTAGGAAGGGTGGGGTAGACTGAAGCTCGAGCAGGGAGGAGCCATTAGGTCCCGGAAACCATCTCTGCTGGTCTACCCTGCGACACTCTAAGCCCCGTACGTAGTAGAGAGGGCTAGACTAGCTGAAAACAGCTGTAAATAAAGGAACCCTGAAGAAGACAGAGGTCAAAACGGCTGAATTCCTCATCCAGCGGCTTTCCCCTTTCAAGGTAAATAAGGGAGTGGCCATGAAAGGGGAGGGGGGGGGGGAGCGGAGTAAAGTTATGTCCTGGTAGGCGCAGATGCGACGCAATATCCAAATGACGTTAATAATTTATCCACGTGCGTCAATGATTAAGGTCAGTATTCACCAAACCTTTTTTTT
>Ga0126336_10001973_pt1 | contig 11345 bp, 7 predicted proteins | sample SidCmetagenome_FD_92530 | JGI IMG/M metagenome (GOLD analysis project Ga0126336, IMG submission 92530) | Coral microbial communities from El Islote,Puerto Morelos, Mexico - Siderastrea C C metagenome | ecosystem: Host-associated > Invertebrates > Cnidaria > Coral | place: El Islote,Puerto... | reverse complement strand
CATAGCATATGTCGATGGAATTTGGCAAGAAAAAATAGCAATGAGAATACTCAATGTAAAGTTTAGCAGGTAAATTTGAAGTTGAGCATATATTAAAAAAGTTCGTAATAATGTCCAGTATGGCGCCCCATAGCTTTCTAGATCTCCTCTGAAAAAAAAGTATGTTCTTGAACGATGATTTTTACCTTCAAGCTCTCCAATCATCGTAATGAAAACCGACCTTACAAGGGACCAGTGGCCATATTGTTGACTTCAGATCAAATTTCTCCGGTGATAATACATGAACAAGCGACTCAATTCTTTCTTGTCAGTAATCAGAGAAGGGTTATTTCTCCGACCTAACTGTGGTAAAGTATCCATAAAAAGTACATCCTTTTCACTTATAGCCTCAAAAAGGTGGTTAGCGTATCACATATTTCAAAGTCAAAAAATTATAAAGCCAAGCCGGAAACGCTTTTCTATATTTTAAACCAAACAGGCACCGGCTTTTCTTCGTTTCGAAAAGGAATAGGTATATCTTAGCCATTTGTTGAGTTGCCTGGTTTGCAGGCGTTTGTTTGCGCCATTGATCATTTTTCTTTGTTCGGCTGGCATTTCACTCGTTCGATTGTTGGGTTTGTTCCTTCGTTCAAACGTAATCTTGTCCGTTCGTTCATCCTCTTCTTTCGTTCGTTCGTTTTGTTGCCATTCATCGGTCACATGGCTTGTGCGTTCATCCATTGCCTTTAGCCTTGAGCTTCCCTTCATGTGACTGTTTACTCGTTAACTCATAAATAATAAACCCGATCATAAAGTCCTAAATATATTAAAACCGAGAAGAGATTAGTATCTCTAGGGGTTTTAATAATAGAGATAGCCTACCAAAAACACCTGGAAGAAAAAGAGTTAGCCATGGTCAAGCAATGAACAATCGGAACCGAAAGTTCTTTAAAGCCACTATTCAGTAGTCCCTTCCTTCCTTCGCATGTTTTTCCATTTCCAAAGTATCCAGGCCTGTTGCAGGCTTCATACAAAATAAAATGAAATTTATTAACAAGTAGATCTTAAGTCGCTACAAAAAGGCAATGGTCACGCAAAGAGGAGACTTGACCGAAAGCTTTATTATAAAAAGCCAACTTCATTCTCTTCTTACCTTGGCAAGTTTTGCCGTCTCCAGCGTACCCAGGCTTGCAGGTACACAGATAAGATCCTTTTATGTTCTGGCAGTAAGCATTGGCATCACATGGAGCAGGAGAACCATTGCACTCGTTGATGTCTATAAATACAAGAATAGAAATAGAATACAGTGGGATGCCGTTCGGGTACACTAGGTGAAGAAAATATCAGTTGCAGATAGATTATTAACATTGTTTTTCAGAACAGAAGAATAAAGTTGAATCAACATAATTAAAGACCATTCATCAGGGTAGCCAAACGAGTTCAACATGCCTTATTAAAAAATGTTAATAATGATGATGATGATGATGATGATGATGATGATGATGATGATGATGATGATGATGATGATGATGATGAAGTTTCATTGCCATCAAACTTGTGATTCAGCACCATTGAACTTTGTTTTTGTTCTCAGATGTGAACAACAATATTGAATTCGTTTGGGTAGCATGTTTAACAACGTTGTACACACGCACGTTTAAGAAACTGCAATTTACATAGTTTAACTTGCAGCATCACAACATCACTAAACAGGGTGCGCAAACGCATTCAACAAATTTTATTTAGTAGCGTTGAATGATGATAAGTCCGCTTGACCGAGGTCTAAGAACTACTATGCAAATTCGGAAAGCACAAACGATTTGATTTGACTTTAACATCAGATATCACCATTGTATCTTCATGTAACAAAGCACATGGTTCATGGAACACAACATACACGTTAATTCAAGATGGTGTCTTCGTACACAAATGCTTTCTTGCTCATGTGCACTACATCATATGACCGCAATGTAGATACAGTAAACAGAGGGTGGTAAAATAAATAAACCCTATCTGCCTTGCTGGTATATCGGAGATCGGAGAATAATGGAGAGAGTTCTCATATTGTCGCAGCGGCGTTCAAGCTTCGCTTGTCGGCCAGCTGTTAATTATCTTTTGGGACAATTTTTCAGCCTCGCATTGCGGAAATAAATTATTTACGTTTATATCCCGCGATAGTTTGTAAACAGCTCAGTTACATAGACATCATGTTATGTTATGTTGCGTGATGTTATGTTATGTTGTTATGTTATGTTCTGTAATGTTACGTTACGTTATATTATGTTATGTTATGTTGTGTTATGTTATCTTATGTTATGTTGTTATGTTATGTTATGTTATGTAATGTTACGTTACGTTACGTTACGTTACGTTACGTTACGTTACGTTATGTTATGTTATGTTATGTTATGTTATGTTATGTTATGACATCTGACGTCATGTCATGTCCTGTCATGTCATGTTAGGTTATGTTGCGTTACGTTATGTTACGAGAGCATCGAGACAGTCAAAGTGCGTAAAAGTGATCCAGACAATAAAACAAAAGAAACTATTTTAAGTCACGCCTCTTACCGACTTCACATCTTTTTCCACTCCATCCACTCCTGCAATTGCAGCTGTAGTTTCCTCCTTTCAAGTTCGTGCAGGCTCCTCCATTTAAGCACGGTTTCAAATCACAGCCCACTTTTCCTGCAGAGGAAATGTGACAAATAAATTCTCACAGGCAGAAAATGCCAGTCACAAAAAAACTCAAAACATAAGAAACAAAATATAACAGAACGGAAAAGCGATGGAGCCCCAGAGCCCTGAGTTTACTGTCTTGGAGCATTGGAGTCCTGCACTTTTTAGCCCAGGTCCCAGTTGTTCAAAAGTTGGATAGCGCTATCCACCAAATAAATCACTATCCAGTGGATAAGTGTTAGGGAAACCAATTGGATAGAGATTTATCCGGTGGATTGCGCTATCCGACTTTTGACCAACTGGGGCCAGAACCCTGAAGCCCTTTAAAACTTAACTGGGACCCTGTGTGGTTACCCTGTCGAAAATCTTTGGAGGATATTTGAACATCTTCAGAAGGACCCTTGAAGATCTTGAGAGGAATCCTTAATAATTTCCACATATAATCCTCAAAGCTCTTCAAGGATCTTGCTTAATCTTTCAAAGATCCTTGAGCTTCCCGCAACGATCCTTCAGGCTCCTGCAAGGAAACTTCAGGATCCTGTAACGATCCTTGAGGTTCCTACAATGATCCTTATAAAAGGTCCTTGCAAGGATCATCAAAGATCCTGGTGTAGAATCTTGTGCAGGACCATAGAAGATTTAAAAATAACCCTTGTAAGACCCTATCAAACATGATAAGGATTATTGCCATTAAGGATCCTAGGCTGAATCCTGTGTAATCTTACAGGATACTGTTGGCTTACACCTCCTTCAGGATCCTAGAAATTCATGTAGGATGCCTAAAAGATTTCTACCAGGGTAGGTAAAGAGACAATTGACCTTCCGACCAGTGTTTGAAATCACTACCTAATCTAAAAAAACTTTCAATCTCACCTTTACAAGTCTTGTTATTCAGTAAGTCCCAGCCTTTTGGACATTCCTTGAGACATTCACCAGACACACTGTTCCTCACGTACAGGCATGCATTGCAGTCTTTGGCCAAAGGCTTATCACCTGAGCCTCCTCGACATCCTAATATGTGAATGAAAGTAATTCAGACAAATGATGTCCTAGCTCAAAATATGACAACCAATTAACGATAAATTTGGTCCTGTTGCCTCGACCCGTGGTACTTGGATAAGTCATATCTACCGTTTTCGAATTCACCACTCCCCACCACCCAGTTGGTGGCGTCACTTTTCATAATTCTTCTGGACGGTGTAATCACATCAGTAATGTTAAGGATGCTAATAACATCAATTCTGTTCCAGGACCTTAAAAGATAATTGAAAATAAAACTATGAAATGATAAAATTCTTTAACGAGGGGAGTGGACACCAGTAAAAACAGCCTTTTTTCACATAATTAATAAAATATTTGACAAATAAAATATAATTATTATGTACATATTTTCTTACCCCGGATAGGATCGCACAATTCATGACAACGCTGAATGCACATGTTTGTTTGGTTGTTAAGCACAGCGTCTCCCCTGCAGTTGGCTTTGGTCAGGTGACGCGAGATAATGTGTGCGTCAACTACGTCTAAAGGGTTCTCTCCATTCCCAAATGTATAGAAACGAACAAACAAGGGCTCTCTCTCGTCTATCATCGTCAGGTAGACGTCACCACTCTCAGTCGTCCCTTGGCTTTTCCCGTACTCAATGATGGTGCTTTGTGGTGTTTCTTTTAGACAAACAAAGTAAGACTGGTAAAGAATGTCAGTACCTAATCCAACTGCGTTGACGTCAGTGGTTGAGACCATGAGCCTTTGAGACTGTGAAAAAAAAATTAAAGGAAGGTAAATTGAAATTTTAGCCCTCATCGTTCGGGATTTATTGAAGTATGTATAGAAAACGTGAGGGCAAGTCAACTTTAACTTGAGCGACAAAAAAATTAACATCAATAGGGATGTTTTTGTCTCCAGATATCATAGACTAGCGCCCTTAGGAGGCATAATAAGTATAACAACGTATGTCGGGATCTGAGAACTTCTCGACACATGGGTACGCTTATATGACGCCTATATAAATTACTTGTATTTACTTGCATTATTCTTCTACAAGCAATTTAAAAATTGCTTGTCGAAGGAACAGAATTGAAGCCACTTATTTGACAACACACAGACAAATGTAGACGACATTATTTGTAACAAAGTGGAACGCTCACCTTAAATATCCCAACGCCGTAAGGAGATATTTGAATATAGTACCATGTGTCTTTGTTATTTGGAACTGCAGCAAAAATGACGAATATAGTTCCTCTAGAAGAGGCACTAAAGTGAAGACATTTTCCTTCTTGGTTGCTTGGGTCAAAGCGTAACACGTTGGACCACTTCACGTTGCATGGGAGGTAGCCAATCACCTTGTCCAGTTGAAAGATGTGATCAGATGGCCATTCGACGTGTGCTATCAATGAACCAATCGTATCCGTTGTCAAACTTGGAAATGTCTTTTTGGAAACGTTGAAGTCTTCTTTCTCTAGCGTGAGAAATCCACTGTGTGCGTGGTACGTCAAGACTAGTCCAAGTATGCAAATCTTGTTAGGTTTTCCGTTCCCTTCATTACAACCTGTAACCAAGTCCAATTGATCATGACTTTCTCCAACAAACCATTCACCTTCGTAGAATCTTGCGTACTTTTCTGTACGCGGAGATATTTTCACCGGGCCGTTAAATGATCCCAATAGCTCTTTTCGTGTATTAAAAATAACCATGAAACGTTCCTCATCCTTAGTCAGTGCCTCCCATGTTGGTTTGCCAGCTTGTTCTTGGAAGTGGTAGTTTTCAGTCTGACACCCAGGCCATCCAGCAGGTAGGGTCATGTCAGATGCAGTAATAGGACCCTAGAGAAAAGAGAGAAAAAAGAGAAAAGCTCGTTCATTGAAATCGGTACATAATTTTCCCTAATTGCTATGGAGAAAATGTGCCTGAAGTGCATCATGGAGTATCAGTGGAGTACTATCAGGGTTTATAACATAGCTGGGAAGTTGTGCAATCAAATTCTCCGCACGTAAGGCTGCTTCATTTTTAGAGCGCGCTGTTGGCGTGATAACCTGTTGCACGAACAGTCGTAATCACTTCGGTTTTCGCTGTGCATTTCCACTGGCTATCTTATAAAAACACTTAGTTCATGTCTGTCTATCGGACTATGATGCACTTGGGAAGTTTAGAGAGCACTCGAGAAGCAACAGTTACCACTTCGAGCAACTCTTATGCTTTTGTTGTGCTCCACAAACTCCCCGCGTACATCATAACCCGATATACGCACCCTAAAGAATGAACCAATTGCTGAATGATACAACCAGCGGCTTATTTCTGATTATCCTGCATTGCTCGGGTTTACTTAAGAGCAAAAAGGAGGCTCAAAAATGACAAGGTCACCATATATAGGTGACTAATACCATTTAAAGGTGGTGCGTTCAATGTTTTGCGGGTGTTATTGAACAAAATTACGGAAGCAGACGTCTTCTCAAACAATTGTAGCAATATGACCTAATCAACATGCTGGCTAAGAAAGGTGACCTAGCTCGGTGAGTGTAGGAACTGGTTGCTGTCAATTGCAATCAGAGTCCTAGACGGAATGAGGGAATGAGGGATAAACAAGCACTGCTCCAGAAGAAGGGTTCATGTTGAGACCAGATTGCCACTCTGAGTATTAATATAAAAAAATCCTGACAGAAGGGTCTAGCCAATGTTTTTCGGTAGATTTTGAGTTCAACTTTCATCCAGTAGACCAAGCCGTACTTTAGATGACCCTGAGACATTATGGGATAACCAAGAAAACTCTGAGAGTGTTCTAAACTCCAAAGAGTTATAGATCAAGAGTAGTATATGACAGATGCCTTGACGAATTTATTCATTAATTCAGCAGGCCTGAGTTAATGAGATAACTCTGGTTGTTAATGAGATGCAAGCCATCTTGGTAAACGTTGGGGTTGTAATGGGATGCATGTCGTGTAGGTGAATAGAAGGGTATTTGGAAGGAGACTAATTGTATACGTGTTATTGTTTTTGAGTATAATGTTTAATATTTAATGAGTTGTTGTATACGTGTTATTGTTTTGGAGTTTTATGTTTAATATTTAATGAGCCAGTGTTAAGAGAGAAGTGTGTGTTGTAGTGGGGTTGTGATTCCGCCCAACCATACGGGTGATATCGCAAATATATAGGCAAGAGAACAAAGGAAAAGGGGTAAACCAATCAGGAGCCCCTAACGTCATAGACAAAGCCGGTTTTTACAGGTTGATCATGTTCTAGGGACTCAAAACGGGCACTTACAAGAACAACCGGACAAACAGATTTTTGGGGATTATTAGTAAACTGTGAGAGCGGTTAAAAGTTTTCAAACTTCAACAGTTATTAAGATAGAATTTATTCATTATTATGTATTTATTGCATAAAGAAACTATATTGGCTTTTGTTGCAAACGAATAATAAAAAGTCAAATTGCATGGAGTTAAAAGAAAAGCACGAAAAGCCCTTGACAAATGCAAAACAGACATGTTTGACAAGTCAAATGGACAAAATATATTTCTTGTTGTCAAGAAAAAATATGCATACAGAACCCATTGCCATTAGAACAAAGGGAAACAAATTGGCTTTTAAACAATAGACTTCATTTTCTTTTGTTGTCACTTGCTAGTCCTTGAGCGTGGTAAATTACGTTGTTAATAGTTTACTTGAAAACAAACGAACATACAACCAAGCATCGACTAAAAGTTGGAAAAGGTGCATTGCGAAGCCGAAGTAAATTGTTTAACTACTTCGAATATTGGTTAGCGCTGAGTATTAAAAGATTTAACAGATCCTTTTACTCTCTTTGATCATCTCTGTTCTCTTCATTCTCAGTTTAAAGTGTTTGTTTATACAGACACACACACAGAGAAAAAATTAAAACTCCTCTGTTGTTAGCAATATGAAGAGGTAAGCGCGTCGCTTCAAAGATATCAAAAGCATTTGGATTAACGTTCAAGCAATGCAATCCTTTCAATTTTCAGCTGGATAAACAGTAACGATTAACGATTACGAGATTAAAAAGTGAGCAGACTGGCTGTTCAATTAATGGCATCGATACTTCTTTATTGTAGTTGCGTTGTAAAAGGGTAAGATCAAAATGGAATACAGTATTGCGTCGAGTCTGACAGACAGGTTTTAGACAAATATTGATCGAATACTCCAAATTTTAGTAGAACGCAAAAGCTCTTGTCGAATGCAAAACAGACATGTTGAACAAGTCAAATGAACAAAAAATATTTCCTGTTGTCATGAAGAATACGGATACAGAACTCATTGCCTTTAAAACAAAGGGAAACAAATTGGCTTTTAGGAATACCTTAATTTTCTTTTGTTGTCACTCGCTAATCCTTGAGCGTGGCAAAATTACTTTGTTAAGTCTTAATAGTTTACTTGAAAACAAACGAACATGATACCAAATACCAATTAAAACTGCTTAGCGTAGCCGTCAAGTAAATTGTTTAACTACTTCGAATATTGGTTAGCGCTAAGACTTAAAAGATTTAACACATCTCTTTGCTCTCTTTAATCATTTCTGTTCTCATCGTTCTCAGTTTAAAGCGCCCTTTAATAATGAACTGCTTTGTTGTTTAGCACGTGACTCTTCAAAAGATCATCAAAAGCATTTTTACATGGAGTATAAAAAAACAAGTTAAAATATAACTTCAAGGTATTTTACACAGAGAAACCTAGCGAACACTTTGTTTCTTTAAAGTTCTCTCTATTTAAAAACTAAAATTTAAGTATCTTAAACCAAACAACTTAATTTGTTTTTGTAATCAATTAACTCATCGGTTAAGCGTGGTAAATGTTAGCAGAATAAAACCCTAAGACAACACAACACAGCTTTGTTCCAGTGAGGTCAGTGACGTGTTTCTTAGAAAATTTACCTCTAAGCGAAAAGCATCTGTATTTTAGCAGACGCGTAAAATGTTCTTAATTTTGGTTCTTTAAGTAAGCGTAGATGTATGTGATTTGATATTCAAATCAAACGCAGTTAACTATGTGTCTTTTTTTGCTTTAAAATACTTTTTACAACAAGCGAGAGTCACAACATTTATTATATTCTAACTAACGGTACTATCTTTTTTTACTTCTAGATTGAGTGTCGATTGCAGCTCGAATATTCGCTTAAGCGAAGCGCCATGAACAACAATAAAAGCGCTTTATTATCTGGCATGCATTTAAGTGTGTATCACTCCAAAATATTATTTCTGACAGTGTGAATATTCGTTCGATAGAAGTACCTTGAACAGTTAATCTATAAAAGGGTTGCATATTTCCGAAAGCATTCACGGCACAACCTTTAATTTAATTTTGCTAAGGTGTCTTTTATCGTTTCCAATATCCCGCGCAATGAGATGATTGGTTATTTTGTCTCGTTGCTTATTAGCTATTTAAACACGGAGCGATCCTATAAAAGGGAAGGCTCCGCCCCCTTGAAACGCTCGGTTGGTTCCAATCTACTTTTGTAATGGTAGACGCCGACGTAACGGTCACGCAGTTGATATCAAGTAGAATGTTCGTTTGTTTATCTGAACAACGAATGAATAAACCTAAACTAAAATAATCTCTAGATACGAAATGTATAGTGTACAAATACAAGTAAGCCGTGAAATCTCATTTAACGCTAAAATGTTGTAATTTATACGCGAGTCTGAGGTTCTCAACTCGAGATAAACACTGATAAACCCACATAATAATTCATGACAAGTTCTGTGGAGTTACCAAAACAGCTTCCTCACCGCTAAACCATTAATAAACCAAAGTCAAAGATTTATACAAGTTTATTTCAAGACTTGAAGTGGAATATGAGCCTGTGAAGACGTAATCTGCTGGGATCGATATTTTTCAAACGCGGCCGCAATTACAGTTGGTTTATAATCCGCTGCCGGATTCTATTATTTATCTTGTTTATAATACTCTCACCTTTTGGGTTTCTTTCATCGCCTCGATCTTATTATAAATCATTATACAGAATTAATAGTTTACCCGAAAAATCTGTGAAGAGTTAGACTGCTACGTGGTTTATTTTATACCTCGTTTTGTTTTGTAAAAGCCGTATTCATACGGATCGAGTTGTTTATCGGTTTCGGTTTGCTTTTATAGCGTCTGGTATTTCGCCTCTTGACTTTTTTTGTCTTCAGAAAATTGTCATTGCAAAAATTCGGGGTGAACATACAGGATGTTTTCATTCGTACGATTATCGAAGAATTATCCACCCATTTCGCCGAGGATAAACTAATTATTTATCTTGTTCATCGGCTACCAATTTTGCGAGTAATGCGAGAAAGCAAGTTCAAAAGCACGTACCGTTTGGTCTGGCAAGTGAGCCAATCAAATGCCTCCATCGGCACCCCTTGGGATTTGTGATTAACAGGCTGAACACCTCAGCCTCAGTCTTACAGATTCGTTTGGTGTTTGAAAACCAACGCACTGTTTTGCGCATACTAATTGCTCCTAGTTTGTCTTAACCTCGTGTCGATTTTTCCTTGCTTGCGTATCTCTCAGGAAACTGTACAATTTTTTGATTGCTCAATTTCAAAACCCTTAACACTTATGCACAAGGACTTCCACTGAAAATAACGACTCTTGCTTACAAAATCTGGTTTTAACTGGAAAATGTTTGCTTTTAAACCAGTTTCTCACGAAATAAGAAGTGATATTTCAATAAAGACTATCTGTATTGTCAAGGAACGGATTTGATTGGTGTCTTTCAATCGTAACTGTTTCCTCTACGTTCGCATTTACGTTATAAAAGTAGGAACACAGTCGGCTTTTATCATTCACTTCCAGCAAGAGTAAAGATGAGTAAAGAAGTCCAGTTCAACAAAGAAGTCGCACGCGCTACATTCAACGAGAAAACGAGAACAGATCGCTGCCTTAAAAGTAGGTCAAATGCAACTCTGGTTGACGAAGAAGAGATCGCTTCCCGCTCTTCAGAATTTCAGAATGTGTCACGTATTGGAGAAGCAGCTTGGCAGCGTCAAATGGAACTGGTGACAGAGTCCGACTACAAAGCTGTTGTACATGATGCTATAAAATCAGTTGATCAAGACAACATTACAGCGGAGCCCGCGCGCTACCGCGCCAGCGGTGCATCATAGCTAAGGAAATCTGGTAATCTATCCATCCGAGAAATTTTGGTTGTGACGTCAGCGTACGCCCGTACAGACTCTGGGGGAGGGGGAGAGGAGTCGCAAGACAACCCAACGGGGGCAGTGGAGAATGCTTTTGGCCAACCGGCGTTTTTCTTGGCGGGAAATTGCATGACCATCGTCGCTTTTGAAAAAGAGGTTTCTTTGAAAAGTTTAGCAAAACGATTGTTCGACAGTACTGAAGTTTTAAACTTGAGAAAAACATTTAATATCTGTAAGTGGAAAGATAAGGTTCAAAAGAATACTGGTGGAAGGCGAAAAGTTCAAGTTACGAAAGCTGCTTTTAAAGGACTTCATCTTTTATAATTAGTTTGTTTTTTTCACAAAGGAGAGCTTGCCCTTTTCTGAAACACAACCAGGTAAGTGAAGTTTTTAAAGGGCTTACGGTACATTATTTTGAGTATTACGGTCAATGAAATTACGTTTTAAAATGGAAATTTAATTTATGTCATTAGAAATGTGTCATTTACTTTTGGCTTTAAAAAATTATTAGAAAACGCGCTCAGATTTGTGACAGATGTAGTCTTGAATATTTTG
>Ga0126336_10001972_pt1 | contig 11346 bp, 8 predicted proteins | sample SidCmetagenome_FD_92530 | JGI IMG/M metagenome (GOLD analysis project Ga0126336, IMG submission 92530) | Coral microbial communities from El Islote,Puerto Morelos, Mexico - Siderastrea C C metagenome | ecosystem: Host-associated > Invertebrates > Cnidaria > Coral | place: El Islote,Puerto... | reverse complement strand
TTTTTCTGTTGGAAACCTTTTGATGTCCTTTACAAGCTGAGGTATGTATGATAGGTTGTGGCACTGCTGAGGGCCTGTGACATCATCCAAGATGATGGCCAATATGGCTGCCATCTTGGATTTTACCCAAAACTAGGAATTATCCAAAAACGGCAGAAATTGAACATTTTTGATGCTAGCTATGTAAAAAATCATACAATTAAACACCTAGCTCCTTTTTGTGATCAAATTGTGCTTTTTTCACCAAAAAATGGTTTGACCATGCACCTGCCACTTAAGATGTCATATCTCGCAACCATAGCAACTGCTTCTCACCAAAAGTAAGTCTAAATGTGTCTAAGGTATATGCGTACAGCTACTGAAAACAGCAGGTGCTGATGAAAAATTGTCTTGGAAAAATTCAAGAAAAACCTTCCCAGAAAAAAATGCGATTAATCCTAGGAAGTTGCACTGGGTGATGGGCACTGCTTGAACTGACTAATGACCTCTCACTCTCACCATTTCTGTATAACCTACAATTTCGGTCACATTGCATTAGAACACTTCTCTCAATTCACCTGTCTGTGTGTGTGGCTCTTCGCTAACTTCCCGTCAATGTTGAGTGAACCCATTTTGGATGTTACAAGTCACTGTTATCAACACCGGGGAGGTGGACAGTGTCCGAGATTGTAGCTCCCTTTATGATTTTCCCTTCAGTTGATAAAAACAGTTGCTGGATTATACTCGGTGAGTCTATACAGTATTTGCTGTCTCTACAGTGAAGTGTGACCCATAGGTGCATTATGCACTTGTCATCGGCTTCCCTGATGGGGGGGGGGACCTTGGGCTATATGTGGGGTAAGTGGGGACTTAGTGGGAACTTTGCAACAAATATGAGCTACTATGGTGGGGGAAATGTGGGGACGTAGATTTATGTTGCCCCAACTCTCGGGGAAAATGTTGGGACTTTGCTTCTAGCAAAGCGAGAGGAGATTGGGAGCAAGTTATGTTTTCGCTCGATTGATGAAAAGATTCGAAAAAGATTGCAGGTGAGAACGACAAGGTGTGTGTCAAAGTCTATCGGTTATTTTTGTCTGTGCATGAAATAGACCATCCGTCAACTATCTCTATGAACAGAACAGTAGAATAGCTAACGGAGAATTCAGGAGAGAGAAAAAGACTGTTAAAAAGAACTTAAAATGAGGCGCCTAAGTATAGGTCTTATCTTTCGTGAAGTGAAGTGCGTTGTGTTTAGAGATGAGCAGCAAATGCGCCATGATTATAGAATGTTCTTTATTATCATTTGCCTATACATAACTATACAGTTGTAGTGGGAGAGGTTTATAAAAGCTCAACTATTCGGGGCAAAAAATAAACGTTGAATTCTTCATCAGAATGTTTATTGTCTCGAGCGTTGGATAACTGTTCAAGAACTGAAATGAATTTCATCTTCAAGTCTGGTTGGTTGTGTGGCTTCCCCCTAACATTCTAAAATACTGGGGACTTCAGTTGCTAGAAAAAAAATCCCCCACCGGTGGAGAAATACAAGAACTTTGAAATGGACAATGAGCAAAGTCCCAAGAAAAGCCATGGTCAAATGTTGAAACACTTAACGATCCAAATGATATGTGGTTAGCGTGGAAGGGCATGCTCATGGCATGTATCGACAAACATGCACCACTAAAATCCAAACGGGTTGGCAACAAAAAGTCCTCATGGATTACTTACCAACTGCGGCATGAAATGCTCAAAAGAGACTTCTTGATAAAGAAAGCAGCTTTTGACGGCAACCCTTTGACATAGGATCAATATAAACGTGCCTGGAACCATACAAATAACCAAATTAAGAAGACCAGGCGAAAATATTTCACAGATAACCTGGATTCCAGTAAATCAAATCCTAAAAAAACGGTGGAAATTAATTCATGAATTGTCCTCACGACATCCAAACAAAGTAAAGAATATATATCAGAAATTAAAGTTAGAGAACAAACTATAACTGAACCTTTTGAGACACAGTAAACACCCGCATATAAGAACAAGTCGATTAAGAACATCAGGCTGAAAGTTGGCCAATAAAGCACCATATATATAAGAACCAATTTAGCCTCATAAATAAAACATGTTCTTATCTAAAAAGAAAGAGGATGCCAGAATAAGAAAGCAATACAGTAACTCATATTAAAGTACTATGGTGTGCTGGACCATACAAACTCTAAGAGCCATACAGTACCTGACAGGAAGGATGGACTGTGGGACTATAACAGTATGTTAGTTAAACCTCTAGTAATGTATAATGTATAGTATTTCTGAAACAAATTTTAAGAACATTTTAAGAACATTTCCAGGCTGATTTCTCACCAAGCACCTGGTAAATAAGAACTTGATCAGCCTGAACCCCGAAAACATAGGTTCTTATATGCGGGTGTTTACTGTAGCCGAAGAATTAAATTTGCACTTCTCAAGCATCGATGATAGACTGGCCTTCGAAATACCGTCATCTAATGTACAGCCTGAGTCCTATCTTGAACCAACTAAAACTACGTTTTCCCTGAAAGCTCCAACGGTGCATTTAGTCAAAATACTGTTGACTGAATTAAACGAAAGGAAAGCCGCAGGCCTAGATAATATTCCAAATAACTCACTTCTAAAAATGGCTGGCAATATAGTCGCACCATCACTCACACAAATATTTACAAAGTCGATTAGCACCGGTATCTATCCAACTGAGTGGAAATTGGCTAGAGTGTCTCCTATATTCAGGATGGGAAAAAGGGACCATACGAAAAAAAACTATCGACCAATATCTATCATTCCGACAGTTGCAAAGTTTTCAAAAAAAAAATATACGACTAGCTTTGCGAGTATCTGTGTTAAGGACAACAACTTACTAACCCACTGTCAATCTGGTTTCCGATCACCACACAGTACACTTACTGCGTTGATCGAAGCCACAAATAGCTGGTCGGTCAACATCGACAATGGACTTGTTTATGGTGTAATTTTCATTGATCTGAAAAAAGCCTTTGACACCATTGACCACACTGTTCTCATACGTACGGAAACTTTATAAATACGGTGTAAACAGGAGTAGTCTCAAATGGTTTGAATCATATCTTTGCGACCGAAGCCAAAAATCAGTATAAATGGCCATTTGTCAAATACTGCCCCAGTTTCCTGTGGCATCCCACAGAGTAGCAATCTTGGACCACATCTATTCTTAGTCTATATTAATGATCTGCCCAATTGCCTCAGTTTAGCCTCTCCAAGGATGTTCGTCGACGACACAAACATAACCTCCGTTGCCAGTACAATAGCTGACCTTGAAAATGTCGTAAATTCAGAGCTAAAAAATCTTAACCGCTGGCTTATAACCAACAGGCTAAGCCTTAATGTTGCCAAGACTGAATTCATGGTAATTAGGTCAAATCAACGAATACATGTTCTTTCGAATAATCAGATTAATGTCGAAATTGACGGCAAATCGATCAAAAGAGTTGATGAAGCCAAATCACTGAGCTTGTTAATCGACGAACACCTTTCATGGGCAAAACTTATAGAGGAAAAAATTAAGAAGATATCTTCAGCCATAGGTGCCCTTAAACGTATGACCACTCATCTCCGAAGCACCGCTCTCCAAATCTACCAGGCGTTAATTTTACCCCGCTTTGACTACTGTAGCTCCGTTTGGGATGAACTCAACGTTACCTTGAGCGATAAACTGCAAAATCTCCAAAATAGGGCTGCCAGGGCCATTACCAGGTCCAGTTACGACCAGCAAGTGCCAGTTTCCTCATCAACAGGCTCCACTGGGACAATCTCTCCACACGCCGAAAGAAGCTGAAGGCGATGTTAATGTTTAAGACAATTAGAGGGCTTTTCCCGGCGTTCTTGCAAAGTTTATTTAGCATCCGCAGTACACCGTATAATTTAAGAGATTCCGAGATTAAACTAGACCTGCCCAAGCCACGCACGAACTACCTAAAGCGTAGCTTTGACTACCGTGGGGCGCTATCACGGAACAGCCTACCCGTCAATTTAAGGAAATTAGACTCCCTGGGGCGCCTTAAAGAGGAAATTGACCGATTTTACAACAATTGTCAGTCAGGCTCCCACACGGCAATCTTGTAAAACAGTATTGCTATTATTTTAACTTGTAACTTGTTAATACTGAAGATTTTACCGTGGATAAATAAATAAAGTATGTAACAGTATGTATGTATGTAGGTAGGTAGGTAGGTAGGTAGGTAGGTATCAGCCTGGGGACACCCCCCACCCACCCCTCGGGGAAACCGATGACAAGTGCGTCATATTAATAGAGGACTATTTCATTTTGGTAGTGTCTTTAAATGGCTGTTCTGCAGGAAAAGGTCTTACCACAAAGTCGGGGAGAAGAATAAAAAACTATGAGCAGGATTCAAGTGGTTGTTTTGGGTAAGTCTCACACAACTGTTTGATGCGGCACAAATGGAATTCTGGGGAGGCAGCACCAGCATGCTTGCTTCTCTGATCCGTTTATTGATATTAAAAATATTTTCATTCCCAGAAAATTGTTGCAGTCTATGAAGGCTTGTTATAATGTCTAGGGAATATGAGAAGAAACCTTTTTTGGTTCATGTTAGCCGACAACAATTTTTCATTTAGTTGTATACAATTACTAGAAGTACAGTCGTTGATTCTATATATCTATGTGATTCTGTCTCTTTTTTAAAATAACTGAAGAAGCCTTTGCTCCTAGCCAACACCTTAATTACTGTAACTTTGCAGTTTGCATTTATTGGTTAATGTTAGGAAGGCTATACGAGGGTAATATGACATTTAAGCTGTAAATGGAAATTGTTCAAAATATTTGACAATGAAAATCCGAAAACGAACAACTGACAAAGTGTATCAGTTTATATACATCTATTTTACAGACCGCAAAACATCATGTTAGCTATGAAAAATGTTTTGATCACTTTTGTCGCTGAAGGCACTCCAGGAGAAAACCAAATCATTAAAAATATTCATTTGCTCTTGTTTAAGGACTAATAGCTAGAGAAAAGCAGCCATAAATTTAACGAGCATGATGCACTGCGGTCTATGAAACATGAAGCAACCTTTTTTGAAATAGGTATATATGTTTAACAAAGTTTTCCTTGTTCGAAGGACAAACTTTCTAGCCAAGTCGTCACAAACACCTTTTTGGCCGCACGCGGACTGTCGAAATTTCACTCCCTGAAATGAGTTTTCAAACCGCTAAAAACGGCGCATTCTCTCCTGATGTATGAGAGAAACTACCAAAAATAAAATAAGAGAGATAAGAGCTACTAAAAAACTAGGGGGGAAAGTGGTAGTGGTCAATTTTCACTTAACACTTCTCTACAGATTCCCTACGAATTTAACATTTCTATTTAAAACTGTTAAACATTGTTGAATTCGGCATGTTTGATGCATTTGGCCACCCTGGTCAATGATGTTGCATGATGCTGGATGATGCTAAATGAAGTTGAATGGTGTTGAACAAATATTGATTGCTATCAATCATTCGTAAAACAAAGTTAATTTACCAACTGTTTGTTCAAGGCCTCAGGAGAGCTTGATTGAAGGTAATGATATTTGAGTGATCATCTTATGTTGTGTTTAACTGTTGATTTATTAAACAGGTGGATATTATGCAGGCAAGACAGCTTTACTTGAGAGATTTGTACATCACCTGTATGATTTTGGTACATTTCGAGCTCCCACAATTGGAGGTGAGATGAATACTATCGATCATTTGTCTGTTCCACTGAACGTGTGTGGCAATCTGAATCGCTCTGCATTCTTTAACAACCTTTAATTTTATCTCTAGCTTGTTCTTGGACTACAACAGCATATGTGGATCATGAGCCAGTGGAGTTTGTGCTTTATGACACTAACGGCCACGAAAGGTTTCGATCACTTTATCCACTTTTCTACAGACATGCAGGTGCTACTGTTGTTGTGTATGACATAACAAAGCGATGCGGTCGTTCATTTGATGAAGCAAAGGCTCGGGTTGAAGAGATTCAGGAAATGGCCAATCCAAATATTGTCATAGCACTGGTGGGATGTAAAGCAGATCTTGCAAGTGAAAGGGTGGTAAAATATGAGGTACGTTGGGGCTGCAGTGTTAATTCATGAATCCTCTATAATCATGTACCGTGTACATTAGAATTCGTTAATATTCTGCGAGTTCTTTTTTTTGTCCTAATGATTGAGGAGCCGGCACAATAACAACGTCTTTGTATGCTTTGTGCGATAAATGTAAACACTTTGCGAAAACGTCAACTTTGCCTAAATAAGGTCAACACTTTGTACGAACAACGTCAAATTTGTAAGAACATGCATTTCTTTGTGAAGCATACAAAACAGCTGAAACCATATTATCGAGGGCGCAAAACAAAAATGACGACTGGAGTTCAAACAATATTGCCCAATCTATTAGAGAGCTTTTTAGTTTACTACGTCCTAAGACTTTGCGAAACGAAGACGTCAATTATTACTATTTTTATTAATCATGGAGTAATTGCAGAATACTATCCATTTGGAAGCTAATTGGGCCCTAAAAAGATTGGATACTATGTACGTGGTTGTCTACGCGTGAAGAAATATGCCATCACTGAAGTTTCACGTTAGGACAGGTCATATTACTAGAGTTTTCCGGATATTTGTATGGCGAATGAGCCAGTGCCTCCAATACATAGTCGAGAAACATCCTTTTCCCTTTGATTGACCTGAGTATAGTTTGAAGTTTCGGTATGTCTTATATCTCAGAAATGGACGATGGACAGTCATTCAGGTCATGAAAGTAAAAAAAAATTTCGTGACTAGGGACTTTCCCTGTCTTTAACATAAATGTTTGCCTGAGTCTGATAATGAACTATCTCCACCGTCAAAAACATTATACAATAGTGTTTTTTTTGCCGTCATTAGATAACAGCCTTTTTGAATCCCAGAATAACAGAAAAGTTTGTTTTCCTTAAAGAAAACTCGTTCCGAAAATGTTCAGAGCGAAGGTACTAGACAAGCCGGCAAAATTGGTTTTTTTTTTAGCTAACATGGCTGGCAAATGACAAAGGTGAATGCAATTTTTTCAAAAAGTACTTAAATGATGCAAGTACTTGAAAGGTGTATTTTTAAACTGACATCAACATTTACACAAAATAAGAGAAGACTCAAATCAAGGCCGTACAATTAGTAGTTTTGGTGGATGACGTGGAGCAAATTGCTGCATATTTAGATACAGTTCTTAAAGCAAGGAAATTAATTAAAGGTAAAAAAAGAGTGTCAAATCAGATGATGTCATTGACCTTGAGTCAGACTCCTCCTTTAAGGTGACATTAGTGATTCCACTGAAAATGGCAACTTAGTGTCAATATCAAGGTAAACATTTTCTGCGCACCATGTTGCCCAGTTTTCGTAGGGGCCCAGTTTTCGTACAAAAAAACTTCATTCGATTATTTTCGTCGGTCGTTCAAATCTTCGTCAACCGAAGAACTCCAAAAACAATACGAACATTTCAGCTACAAATTACCAATTTTGGCGCGCTTTTTGACGAAGAAACAGGCCAGTGTGGACAAGCTCTGTCGAGGTGAGTAAAAGGGGTCGGAAAAGTTTAGCGGCTAATATTTGCACTTTTCTCTGCACAGTTAAGGTATTGTAGATAAATAAATATCCCGTTTTGTAGGGAATTTTGCAAGAAACTTTATGATTTTTAGAGAGAGGATAGATAAAAGATGAAAGTAAATAAGAGAACTTTCAACGCGAGCTTAAACTTGACTGCTTCTGAGTTTTAGCGGTTAAAATCTTCGCAAACATTTCGACCTACTGGGCCAGTTTTCGTACACTTACCGGCGCCTTTCTCAAAACCTTTTTTTTAATAAGTTAAAGAACTGAATTTTTAACTTTACTGCTCGAAAACTAATAAAGTGCAAGTGTAGCAAAGATTACACAACGACCATTGCAAAGTACGTTAAACTTAATGTACTTGTTGTGTTAACAACAAAATAACAGCGACGCTTTATATCCAGGTCATGCAAAGGTCACGCAGACATTCTAAACCGTGAATATAACTAAAAAAGGTAGATGCGTATGCATAGAATGTTGACATACATCTTAAAATGTCGTTAGTTTATATTAATTGCCGGTCTTATGGATCTTTTTCATTTTTTTTTTATTTTAATAAACATGAAAAGAAGCTAACAAAAGCAAGTGTAAGCGGAAACCGAAGTAAAACTTTGGCTATTTTAAGCAAGCATAGGACCAAGTGCGTTGCGGCTTTCGAAAATATGGAGGAGAAAGCCGTTTTGGAAATAAGGATTTGTTAATTTTTTTAAATATGATGTAAGTTGATGTAGTTCAAAAGAGAGATAATACACAAAACATTCTCCCTCGCTCAGTATATCGTGCACTTCTGGGAACGAGTTTGATGCGCGCCTTGTGCAGGCCTACACGCTTTGTACACCAAACATTGCATGGTCGCTAAGCCGATTTCTATCCACAGATCGAAGAGAAAACACGATAAGCATGCAGCAGAGTGGCTGACATCAGTTTGTGAAAAATGCTGTTTTGTGAAAAAAAGTTGTTTTGTCGATGTACGAAAAGTGCACCAGGTAGGTGTACGTAGACTGGGTAACTTAGGAGCTTTGGGAAAATGGCGTAAGTTTGAAGATACGTCGATCAAGCGGCAAATCTTTGTACATATTAAAGGTAAGTAAGTGGGCTATCTCTAAAAGAAATTTCAGAAATTTTCATCTCACAGACAAAAAGATATAAAGCGATTACATACTAAAGTGTTCGAAACCTGGGCAACATACTGTACTCCAACCATTTTATTGCTACATTGTTATTATCTTTAATTTACTATAGTATTGTCTGTGCTTGGTTTTATACTTGTTTGTTAAGGTCATAAACGTGAGTTATTCTAAAAAAGGTTTCTTTAATTTCAGGAAGCAAAATCGTATGCGGAAGACAATGGTCTGCTTTTTATGGAAGTGTCAGCAAAAACTGGTATGAATGTGGATGAATTATTCTCAGCAATAGGTGAGTTTGACGGTGTGGTAACATGCTTACCGTATTTTCTCGATTAAACGCCGGGGGCGTTTATTTAAAACTCGGCCTCGTAGACCCGGCGTTTATTCGGGGACCGGCGTTTATTTATTAAATGCATTTTTAGCCATCCACTTTCTAATATCAGTACCGGTGGTTTATTGAACCAAGATCCAAATTTCAACAAAAAGGAAGTTATTAATTTAAAAAAAATTACTGACAGGAACAGTGATTGAAATCTTCTCAATGTTTATACATTTCTCCGGGAAACACGGAGACCGAAGTGTATCGGTAACTTCTCGACAGCAAACGTACTGTACTGAATTTAGAACAACGTGGTGGCGAGGTTCCTGCCCCATTAGTTCTGAGAAAGGCAAAATTATAGAACCATTCAATTAACTGCTGGAGAAGGGCTGGAGAGACTCTCGGGATGATCCTCGTCTGATGGACAAGCCTGCAGAAAAGTAACTATGATTTAAAAGAGATTGACACGATACCTGATGCGTCGTTTGTTTCATCTGTTTTAGTTAGAAGTACTTTTGTAAAAGGTAGTTTGGTTTGAATATCAGTGTATAAATTCAAATATAATGGTAGAAAGGGAGCTAGTATGCATTTACGACACATAATTCTGCTTTAATATACCCATCTCGAATAAACGCTGGGACCTCAAATAAACGCCGGGACGCCAAATAAACGCCGGGGGCGTTTATTTTAAACTCGGCCCTGTAGACCCAGCGTTTATTTGAACCCGGCGTTTATTTGGGGTCCGGCGTTTAATCGAGAACATACGGTAATTCAGCTTTTTTTTCTTCGAAAAAGACCAGAACTTTCAACGCCACATTCCCGTGGAATTACCGAGCAGTTCTAACATTGTTTCAAGCCCCAGTCAAACACCAGTATTGTAGAACGACTATTTTTGCCTTGTTCGTAGAAGTCAAAGTACTCCTCCAGTAAATGTTATAAACTAGGGCAATAGCTCTACTTCCTTGTCGAATTTAATATGAATGGACTTAAATGCATCTAAGAACCACACCCATAAACGTTTTGCAAGTTTAGTTAAAGTGCGGCTTTTGTTTCATCGCCTTCGATTTTTTATTGCTTCCCTCTGGTACTGAAATACTATTGTTCGAATCACATTAGCTAAATAGCCCGTTTGATATGCTGTTGTTTTGTAGGCTCTTCTGTACTTAAGGCAAAAATTTCAGCAGCCAGGTTGAGGCTTGAAATTCAAAAAGACAAAAAAGGAAAACAGATTTTGAATCTGGCACGGACAGGGCTGTTCAGACTTCCAGATGCTGTCTCAGAACTGAATGAGCTGAAAGTGCTAGACCTTTCATTCAACAAGCTGAGGGAACTGTCTGAAAGTATTGGCGACCTCGTTAATCTGTCCCAGTTGTTTTTGAATGGCAACCGTTTGTCATCACTGCCTGCAAGCATCAAACGACTGAAAAAGCTTCAAGAGTTGGACCTAAGTAATAACAAACTGAAAGGAATTTTCAAGGATATTGTTGACCTAAAGCATCTGAAAAGACTGTGCGTGGAAGGTAACCCCCTGAAATTTGAAGACATGAGAAGCCTAATAGAGCTAACGAACAAGAATTTGAGTCTTTTGATGGATATTACAGGTGAGACCTTACTCATACAGTTGACATTACGAATTGACGTTACTATGTTACGAGTTTCGTTGAAGGAGTGATTCGTTTGTAGACAGAACGAAGGGTTGTCAGTAACAGCAACAAGCGGATTTATTCCCAACTGAAGTAGTCTTCACAGCTTACAGTACTTCTATGCCACACAGAGTCTTCGTCTTACACAGCACACAGCTCGGCACACAGCTACTTCACTAAGTTTGGCACACAGCCACAGCAACAAACTGTGAACTTACAGCTTACACTGTTTCTGAAAAATTGCTTGAGTAGATTGACAGCCACTTACTTATACTATTATACATTGTAGTCACTATCTGTCTTTTCATTGGCTAAGAGCCTACAGTTAGTTCTGGGAATCAGTGCAACCTACAGATTATTCACTAATCTGCTAGCAGATTAGTGAATAATCTGTAGGTTGCGTGCGCAATGCATGATTTCCAAGAGCAATGTGGGAGGCATCTGAAAGCGAAGTAAATTCGTGGCTCGTTGATTCGCTTCTTCAACCGAGCAAGAAATTGAAAAATTGCTGAAACAAAAAGACTTGGAAAACAAAAGAAGGCTGACAAAAATTGCGAAGGAACTGTTCCACGAATACCTTAAGGAAAAAAGCGTTCAGAAGCCGGAAGACAAGAAGGACACAAACGTTGAAATTGTTTGCCGTTATTTT
>Ga0126336_10001971_pt1 | contig 11349 bp, 12 predicted proteins | sample SidCmetagenome_FD_92530 | JGI IMG/M metagenome (GOLD analysis project Ga0126336, IMG submission 92530) | Coral microbial communities from El Islote,Puerto Morelos, Mexico - Siderastrea C C metagenome | ecosystem: Host-associated > Invertebrates > Cnidaria > Coral | place: El Islote,Puerto... | reverse complement strand
CTAGTCTAAATCAAAAAATTTAAAACCATATTTACTTGAATAGACCCCTCCCAACCCGGGTGAGAAGTAAGTCTTTTATCCAGGGATTTCGCCAATAATCATGTGGAAAAAGTACCACATACTCTTGAACTCTAAGTAAGACTGGAGTCACATGTCAATAAAAACAAACCTCAACTTTTAGTGGCCCTGGTCAGTTTTAAATCGCTACTGGCAACCAGGAGACTGTTAATGTTTAGCCCTGAAGTCGCTGTTTTCACTGATCCTTTTTTATCTATACTAGGCTAGTTTATGTCAGCAGTGATCAGTGATGCAGCTTTTCTTACAGTGAAGGTATGCACATGGAAGATATCAATCATATAATTATCCCAGCTTACGTACTATCTTACTGTTCAGTAAAATGAACTGGTCAAATGTAATAGTAGTAATGTGGGCTCACATAGGCAAATGAGCCTCGTTTGGAGGCGGGAAATCTGATTGGTTGAGAGGGGTCACATGACCTAACCGGAAACGACGTCATTAGGAACCGGAAGTGACGTCATTCCAACATGGCGGACGGAGGTCACGTGGTTTGGGGTGGGAAACCGCTGACCCAGGAAGGGGAAAAAGGGCATCGCGGGCTCAGATCAGACAAGAGACAACATTTTGAAAATTCATATGATTTAATCCAGATTTTTTCCTTTGGTTTTACAAGCGGGAACGTGGGCGCCAGGACCCTAATGGTCAGCGGCGCGTCCCATTGTTTTCTTTGACAGAGTCCAAAGTCCAAACCAGGAACCGTGTGGGGCCTGGGTCCAAGGGAAGAAAAAGAGGTCCTGTAGGTCGGCGGTGTTCCTTCAACAGCCCCAACAATCAAACCTACGTAGGGCCTTAGGTTTATGTGAAGAGGAAGGATCCAAGGAATCGTGCAGGCGCCAATGAAGAAACGCCAAGCCTTAGGGTCCAGAGGACAAAAACGTTCAGAAACCAGAAAGCAGTGGTGTTCCCTGGTGTCCATATGACCGCAGAGGTGTGTGTCAAGCATCCCCCACGTGGCGCTCAAATGGTGTCAGAACGAAGAAGGTGACGAACAGGTACCATCATAAATGACTCATTGGTACCCTTGAAGACGGATTACGACGCGCCGTGGATCGCGTGTTTTTGCATTGACATCAGGGCTGTCAGGGAAGAGGCTCTGAGAACAGCAACAGTCCGTCATCTGCAGACTCAGAACAAGAAGGGATGGAATGGTGTGCAGTGTCCAGCAAGCAAGCAAACAAGCGAGCAAGCAAGCAATCAAGCAAGCAAGAATGTCAAGGAACACCTACGGATAGCGCCAAGCCTTTTTTTATTTCCATTTCATTTGTTATGAGTTCCATTTCATTTCATTTTTATGAGTGTTCCATTTCCTTTTTTATGAGTTCCTTTTATTGTTCCATTTCATTTCCATAAGGTTTCATGGGTGGCAGAATAGACCACGATAAGAAGATTCATTATGACGAGATGGTGGCAAACCTCGCCGGACCAAACCGGGTCATGCAACACTTCAAACATTAACGGTCCAGAAACGGTCCGTCATCCGGATCCAAGTCATAATTCAATCCATAGGGCTCCAGATGACGAAAGAGGGTTTCAAAACCAGAAGAACAAGAAGGTAGTGAGTGGGTAACAGTGTCCTATTCATGAAGTCGTATCTTGGGATGCTGCTCGGTATCCGTAAGGGTAGGTTTGAAAGGTGCTTGGATCAATGACTCTCTTGTCGTACACCAATTGGTAACACTTGTAGTCGGGTTAAGTACTCAGTTTGTAGTTTTTGGCGTCTCGGACGATCTGGTAGGAATTGACGACTTGGGTTTGGCGCGGTTCCTTTTGAGGCTTTTGGATTTCGTCCAAGACGTTCTGACGCATGACCTCATAATTCAATTGGGTTTTGCCTTCGCTGTTGAGTCGGAACCACCGCCTTTTGCATTCGACGTGCCCGTTCTTGGTGGTGTACCCGTAATTCTTGGGACCGCCCGACACGAATTCTTCAATGTAATCGTCGTGATCAAATTCACTTGTTAAGTCGCCGAGGTAATCGCCCAAGACAGGGGCTGGGTTGCCCCACCTCTTCTAGGTAAATGACCGAGTCGGTGTCATAGTACAAGACACGTTACCCCAACAGTTCTAAGGCTTCATAGAGGCGGAGACGGGCCCAACAGGTGGTGAACGCGGCCACAAAAATGTTCAAATTGGGAGACATCGGGATGTCTTTGTCTTGATATTGATAATGGACTTCGACCATGGCGTCGTTGATGATGAACACGTGACGCACGTCCAAGGTATCGGTATCCAGGAAACGGTGAAGGGCTTGGGGATCGTCAAATTGTTGGACTTGGGTCTTGTTGAGACGTTGTCCGAACTTGCCCCACATGGAATTGAGCATCATTTTGGCCAGCGTGCGCAAACCTGCATTGTGTTCGATCTTGTTGTACTCCAACTGGATGCCCTCGTGGTCGTAGTACTCGCAAATGTACTGCTGGCGTTTGATTTCGTCGTCCCCCACCCACGAAGGCCACCCGCTGGCTTCTTGTTTGATTTTTAACCAGGTGTTGACGTAATCTTGGAAGAGCCCCTCACAGGTCTGGTCAAACTGCCGCACCTCGTGCAGGTACTGGATCTCGTACCCCAACGCCACCGCTTTTTGCAATTCGGGACTACACCACGTTCCGGTCAGGGCGCGTTGTTCGTCGGAGTGGTCACACTGGGCCGATCTCTCCAAAGGACGTTTGGCCATTTCTTCTTTCACACAAGTAGCACACAGAGGAAAGGTGAGTTTACCCTCATGGCGGTAAGGCAACACGGGATGGTACAATTCACGCGTGGGGAGGACTCGACATTGGATGACTCCAAGTTAGATGCTGATGTCGGTGTGACCCGGTTGCGAGATGAAGCGAGGATGTCCTTTGGGGTACACACAGGTTTTGTTCGCCCAAGGGTACAAGGAGGTGTAGTCGATGTAATGGATCTTTTGACCCGGGGTCACGCGATGGTACAGTTTGACGGCATTGGTACGACCCCCACAGAAGGCGTCACGCGGGTTGAGAGGCTTGATGAATTGCAAGGAATCCACGTACGTTTGGATGTCGGGAGAGGTTTCTTTGAGGTGTCTCCATTCGCATCCCCACATTTTCACCACGTTGTACCCTAGGGCTTGAAGCTGTTTCATTTTTTGTTTGGTTTGCTCGTACACATCCCGCATGGTCCGAGCACAGAGACGCAGATGTTCTTCGTGACGATTGGGATAACACTGGGGGCACCCGTGCCAGAAACAGCCAAGGAATTCATACACGGTGTGGGTGTCTTGGCAGTACCCATCCACAAACCCCACGGTGGGGATGCGATACTCACCGGCATTGCCTACGTGTTGAATGTAAGAGCGATGACTGGGATGCGGATTGTCAGGATAGGCGCCAGCCATGAGATCGTGATCTTCCAAGTCTTCAGGGCTGAGTAACTCCAGGACTTGCTGACGCTGTTGGTGATCGCACCAGGTTAACCATTCGATGGCCACCCCTGATTGATTCATGCGATTCTGCCAGCCTTTGACGGGTTCACTGGCAATGCTGTTGGGAATCATACGATTCATGCGCAGATCTCGGTTGTAGGCCGAGGCGATGGTGATATGTTCAAAGGGGTTGAACCCTGCTTGGGCTTCAAACAAACGTTTGAATGTCAGACAGCCTTCTTTTAAGAGGCGCACGTCCGATTCGCAATAGGCTACCAATTCTTTTTGGAAATCAAACACCACGTTTCGGTCGCGTTGCTCTTTATGCCATTGTTCCAAGGCTTGCTTGGCTTTAGGAGACATGGTTTCGGACATGTAATAGTCGAGGGCCGGGACGGGTCCCACGTACGTTTGGTGGTCGGGCCTGTTGAATTGATGGGGGAAGTACCCCTTTTTCAGTTCCGTCAATCCAAAGGTTTTGGGAAAGGCAGACAGAGGCATCTGGAAGAAACTGAGAGAATCGATAAAACGGATGCGATCGTGTTTGACTTCCAAGAGTTTGCACCCATTACGGAGCTGTTCGGCGACGTGGTTGTCCTGGAGGTATTGGTGGACGACAAAGTACCCATCGTACCCTTGGAAATTATGGGCCAACACATTGACTTGACGCGTGTCGTTCTGCGTGAGGGTATCCAACCATTCGAGGAAATCTCGGAGACAATGCTCGCCCGGGAAACGAACGGGGCGATCGTCGTCTTCGGTTTCGGCCACGACCAGATTGGGTATGTGCCGTTCCTGGGGTTGCATGGCCTCAATGTCAAAAAACACGTGGAGGGGCGGTCTGGCGTCGTCGTCGTCGTCGGCGTCGTCGTCCACGTCTTCCTCCTCCTCCGCTTCATTGGCTCGCAAGGTTTGAAGCCCTTTGCGTTTGCGTTTGCGTTTGCGTTTCTGTTCTCGGAGTTCTTGGGGGCTGGGCGCTTTCTGAATGAAACAACGATGGGTTTGCCCGTCCACGTACTCGCAGCAGGAAGGGGACACCAGGTGCCCGCACCGATGACGGTTAATGGCTTGGTCTCTCACTTCCTGCTTGAAACATTTAGGACAGCGACGTCGATGAGAGCAAACGGTGGACTGAGGGCTGGTCGCCAGTTTGCCGGTTTGGTTTTTAATGCTATGGGCTTCGTAACAAGTGTCTCCAAAAAAGTCACGATGACAGTTCTGACAACGTCGAGTGGCTTTGAGACCCCGCGGGTGAGCATGAAGGAAATCGGGGCACTCTTTTTGGCAACAGGCCTGGCAATGGCCTTTTTGTTTGGTGCATCGATGACGTCCCTCCGTGTTATAGGGTTTCCAACAGGCAGCACACACGTAACTGGAGCCGAAAAACCCAGGCAAACGGGTAATGACATCGTAATGGCCTTTCTCGTGGAGCAGGATCAATTGTTTGGGTTGGGTGTCTCCGAACGTCGTGATGTGGAAGGAACGGTCGGCATCCACCAAGATGATCTGGTAGTCGACGAGGGAAGGAGCGGCACAGAACTTGGTCAGGGCCTCGTTGCCGCAAGGACTGAAGGGAACGCGAGCTTCTTCATGGAGCAACAATGCGAGTTCTTTTTGGAGGTTGCCTCCGTGTCGAATGGAGCTCCATTTTGGGTGTTGGTCCACTCTGGCTTTGGCGGTGGCGAGGGCCCGAGCACAACAGAGCTCATCGTTATTTTGAATTCGGATGACCGATTTGGAAGTTTTTTTCAACACTTGAAGCATTGGGTGGCCCGGTTTGGTACTGCGTTTTCGGCCGGTTCCCCGAGGGGCATGATGGACTTGGGTGATGGACAATTGAAATGAGTCGTCCATTTCAAATTGTTCATTGCTGTTGAGAGCTTGGCCCAAACGATCGAGAAGAGCATCCAAACGAGCCCCTCCTTCGCGCCATTCTCCCGCACGTAATCCCCATCCTTGAAAATTGCTGGTGAGACGATTGGAACTGAGGGTAAAATAGAGTCGGTCTTGATCGTGCAGGGTAGGTGTGGTGGTTAACACGCGATCCACAGCCCGACGTATTCCCTCTTGAAGGGCTTAGACTAGGTTTGATTGATTGTCAAAGTTCCCCGTTTGACGTAAACGGGTCGTGAAATGACGTTCGCGGACTCCCATGCGGCTACTCTGTCGATCCACAAAGGGTTCGAGATCAAACTCAAAGGTTCCCACCGAGGACTCCAGCCCTCCTCCACTTTGTTCAAGGAGTTGGGTTTGAAAAGCCTGTTGGCGTTCAAATTGATCCAGGGCCTCATTACAGAGGGCGTCGTCGTCACTCTCTCCCAAGGCCTCATGGCAGGTTAAGGAGGGTTCCTCCTCGTCTGGCTCTGAGGGGTCGCCTTCTTCTACAAGGACTTCAGAAGTGTCCAGGCCCAGCAAGGCTAACATGTCTTCCACGGAAAGGCCACTAGGGCCCGCTTCGGCTTCATCTTGATGAGAGGCCATGGTTTTGAACAAGATGAATCCACCTGAGGTCGGTTCCCATTTTTATACAGGAAGAAGGTCACGTGGGTAAGGTGAACGGACCAATGACCAAACAGGGCACGGGATGCCTCGGGAGGGGTAGGGAAGGGGTGGGGGGACCCCCTCCCCCCTCCCTAGTTTGTCCCACCAGACCTCGCGGGGAAAGACGACGAACGTCTATAAAACAGATTCAGCGTCGGGTTGGATCATCCCATCATGAATTCCGACCAGGAAAAATTATTAAATGAGTTTGAAGCGTTCGAGCTAGATTTATAAGTGGAGGCCATCTTGAAGAAGGTGGAGACCGACCGTGTGAACGAAGAAGGGGTGACGGAGTTTGCCGAGCAGTTGAAGGAACGAGAGCAGCAGAAACGGGCTGCCCAGACGGCATGCGACGCCCACGTCCAACAGCAGTGGTCGCCCGGTCATTACCCACAGCTGACGTCTGCGTGGTTCATTGAAGGTTTGGATTACTGCTGCAATTATTGGCGGTACCAATTCAAGAGTCCCCGCACACCGCCGCCAGCACCACCACCATCCCCAGACCATGGAACTAGAACGATTGATGAAAAGCCTTGACAACCGACGGGCTCGGGACGCCAGACAGAAAGCCAGGTATAGGGCCAAGTACCGGGACAAAATAGCCGCCATGAACAAACGATATCGGGAAGAGAACCGGGCCCAAATTGCCGAGGCCAAGAAACAATACCGCGAAACGCACCGGGAACAGTACCAAGAGTATCGAAGACGATATCGGGAAAAGAACCAAGAGAAAATTCGTGAGGCCACGAAACGATATCGGGCGAACCATCGAAGACAATATCGTGCGAAAGAAAGAAAAAAAGACAAAGACAAACAGAGAACGGTGGAGAAAGTAAAAGCTTTAGGACCTCTTAAACTGACGGTCACGCTCACCGATCATTTGAAATCGCCTTGTGTGGACACCCCGGTGGTCAGCTACTTGGACACATTTTGCCAATCCCTCGAGGCCGATTATAGAGCTCAGCCCTCGGTGGAGACCTGTTGGAATGACTTTGTGGACTCCCTCGAGCCACCACCTGTGGACCCCTCGGTGGAAACCTACATCGAGTCGTTTTGTCAACTCCTGGACGACTCTTGGACTCTGACTAATTTGGATTCGGGGGGCATCCAGGCCGCGGAACCCCCTCTATGGCCCGACGATTTCATGGACACCTTGGATGTATGTGACTTATTGGAGGACATGTCCCCCGAAGATTGGGCCCAGGTGTTGGAGGATGTCATGGATCCCTTTGATCTGGATGCTTTTGTGACTTAAAAAAAGACAGTACCAGACATTTCAATTTTTTTATTTTCTCAAAACAACAACTGTACGACTAAGGTTTGGTGTCATTAAATTACAATTTCAAACGTTTCTTGGCTTGCATGATTTTTTTGACCACCCGTTCCGTCTTGGTTTTCTTGCCGGGCAACCAATCAATGGCCTGAATCATCTTGGTATCGGCTTTCCATTTGTTTTGCAAATTCCGAGCCTGACTGTAATCAATGTCGTGTTGTTTGGCAATCTTGTCCAAGCGATTGATGCCGGGGTCGCCTCGTTTCAGACGTTTGGCCAAATGCGTGCCGGGACCCATGTACTGATAACCAGGCCAATGAAATTCTTTGCCGGTTTACGCCAACCATTTTTGAAGATCCACCGCCCCTCCTTGTTGGGCTCGTTTCGTTTTGGTTCCCCTTCTGCTAGGGGTGGGTTTTTTTCGTTTCTGGGTTTTCATTTTCTCAGTCAACTGTCGTACTCCAAACGACGTCTCAACTTTTTGCCCCGGGCCCAATCTTCCCACCCGGGCAAGGGTTTTTTTTGTTCCACTTCACGAGCAGGTCCTTTGCCTTTGCCTTTGCCTTTAGTCAAAGCACTTGCCGCTAAATGTTTTTCCCAGGTCTTGCGACGTTCTCGAACGGCTTCTAAACGCGACCGGATATCGCCTCGACTGGTGGAAGGACTTCCTTCCTTGATAGGAATTTGACTGGTGGTTTTGCCTTTCTTCGCAGAAGGTGGAATGGAGGGTTTGGGGGTGGACGGGCTGCCCTTTGATTATGCGCTTCAACCATTGTTCCACGGGCCCCGTCACCAAATCCCCTTCGTCTTCCTCGCCTTCCTCGCCGGGAGGTCCACCCGGCGCACCCACACCGGCCCCTCCCGGAAATTGACGGATGCGTTTGGTTAACTTGGTTAATTCATGACTCAACGGTTTGGTTTGGGCATTGACCAGAGCCGGAGGCAGTTGAGGGTCGGCGAACAAGACATGTTTTTTGGCGGCTAAGGTGGCCACTTTGTTCAACAAGGCATTTTCTGTTAATTCCCCTTTGTAATATTGAATGAGTTGCTCCAAGTCCTTTTGGGGAATCATGTACACCTCTTCCATCCTGGTGGGTGGTTACAGTCGGGGCAAAGTTCACCGTCTTCCTGGTCACGACAGCTCTCACAATGAGTGGCCCTCAAGATATGCCTATACTCCCGATACAACATGTGATATTTATGCTTCCAATAAGAACACTCGTCTTTCCATGTCTCTGTTTCTCGATTGGCGTCTTGTAAAAGACGCACCCACGTGGGAAGCGTTAGCGGGTCGGTCGAGCACATTGACATAACACGTGGTGAAGGCATGAAAAAACCCTCGTCCTTTCGCGAGAGCAACCACTGACGACGTTTTTTCACCGAATGCTGGCGACGACCCAGGTCGCGTAGCACCTTTTCGAAGCTGCGAAGCTGCGCCATGATAGGAGGTGTGACGGGAATGTTGTTTTTTAACAGGTTCAAGACGAGTTCACTCACGGCATTGATTTGATCCGCATTGGCATGTTGTAAAAGGCCTTGACGTTTGAATCGATTGGCTTCTTGTAACACCGACCGTAAAAACGGCCATTGACGTCGAAGACGTTGCATCTTACTGACGACGACGATAACGTTGTTTGGCTTGTTGGATCGTGCGTTTTATACGTCTGTCGGTTTCGAGAGCCACGGCTTTCCCCAACCCCACCATGGCTGGGACCAGCAGGTTCAAAAACCCTCCTTGTTGACGACCACGTCGGGGTCGTCGTCGTGTCCTTCTCCTCACCATCGGTTCATCAACAAACGCTGAAGGGCTTGTTTTGTTTGATGAGATCACGCGACCCTTTATAGCCTTGACGGGTATGTCGTTTCAAATCTTGCCACCACCCACTTCCTTGTTGGGGTCGTCGTCGTTTCGTTCTTCTTCTTCTTCTTCTTCTTCTTCTGACGGCCATGGTTCCAGGAGCGTGGGGCTGGGAGGGGTCTCCTTTTATCCTTTTCCGTCCAATACCCTTTCGACATCAAGGGACGATGACATCTGTCCACGTAGCATTGCGCCTCCACGGGCTGGTACACAAAGTGACGATGGTAATCTTGCACGTACCTTTTGGGTAATGGGGGTGTGAAATCCACGATGGTATCATCCAACGTTTGCATCTTGATCAAAAAGCCTTCCAATCCCTCCAAGGGAAGACCCCGCACATACGTTTTCAATTCGGTCAAGGCTTTGGCATAGGTGGTAAACGCAAAGCGACTCATGGCCACTTTGAAACTGTATTTTTTAAAATCGTTCCATCCTTTGACCACCGTGCCAACGGCCGCCAACCAAGCCACCAATGGACTGTTTTGCAAAATGGGGCCTGCAATCATGCCCACGGCTACCAGGAGTAAAGCCAGGCCATTGAACAAGGCAGTGCAAAACTTGTAATGATTCAGCATTTTTCGATAACACCACCATTGTTTGTGGTAATAGGCATACAACGAATCCAGGCGTTGTAACAGTTCCGGTTGGAATTGGACCCCATGGCGTCTGGACACCGGTCCATTCAGTAAAGACATGACGGTTTTTTCTTTGGGCGCCATCTCTTCACGAGGAATAGCAGGAGGAAGTGCTTTCCACGGTCGGTCGTCCTCCCTGTTTATAACTGGTCACGATGCTATTGGTCATGGTGACATTGGCAATTTCCCGGCCTTGCACCAATTGTTCTTGATGTTGTAACATCATGCGTAAGCGTCGTTGTAAATCCGCTTGACCCAACTTTCGAGGAGGGGGTGTTCCTCGGGGTGTGCCTTGTTGTGAGGGTCTGGGGGGTGTCCAAGGCAAGGAGGGCGAGGGTTGCTGGCGTCGTGGGCGTCGTCCTCGTCCTCGTCCTCGTCCCGGTCGTCCGCGAGGGGTACTGCGTCGACCACTGTCCCCACTTCCACCACCACCAGCGCCGGCAGCCGCCACCAAGCGCGCGCTCCCCCAACTGGGAGGGGATCGAACGTCTGACGACGATAAGCGAGGACTCCCACGATGAGGGGTGCGAGCCCCGTCGGTCGACGGGGTGCAGGACGTTTGACTCCCCACACCGGCAGGGGACACAGCCCCCAAAGCGCTAGGGGATGGGAGAGTCTCCAAATACGCAGTCAGGTCATCGATACCCATTTGATCAAAGGCTTGGTCAATCAAGGTTTGGTCCCGCGTGTCCAAAATTTCTTGCACGGTGCCTGGGGACACTTGATTGGTGGTGGTCGTGCCGACCCCGGCCGGGGACACGGTAACGTACGCTTGCAGAGGACGTCGGTCATCCTCGGCCATGCTCACTCTTTCGAAGGTCCGTTCAAGGGTCTCAATTTATAGACGCTTTTGATAGGTGCGCGTCCATCCTTCGTCTTTTAACATGTGACTCAACAAGCGTTGTTGATCGGAGGCGGGGTGCAAATCCAGCACCAAATACCCATAAGGACGCGTGGTGGCCTGATGAAAGGTCTCCAAACTGTCTTTCCAAGTGGTAAGAAACGATTGAAGCAACACGTTGCGCACCCCCAATTGATCGCGCGGGTTCTTGAACGGCACAATGTAATGCGCATTGCGGGAAATGCTTTTGGCATATTTGCCCACGGGAAACATGTCTTGGCACAAGTAAAGCATCGTGACGTTTTGATGATGCGAATGTTTGGTGAATAAATCCAACACGCGTTTATCGTGGCTCCCTTCATCCATCAAATCATCCAACACGAGCACCCCTTGCCCTTGAGGAAACCATTGCACCAAGGCGTGATGATCGGGAATGCCTTCGTGAAACACGACCCCTTGATCTTGCATGGATTGAAATCGATCTTGCCACGCGCCATAACAATAATGTACTTGGGTTGGTGGGGTTTCAAATAAGTCCTGGTTGTCTAACAAGAGTTTTTCCGTAAACACGGTTTTCCCACATCCCGAAGGACCCACCACCAAAATACTGGAAGAGGTATGAAAGCGAAACGGTTTGCCCGTTTGCATGACTGCCAGACAAACAATGACACACCTGGGGTTCATTTTCCACCTTTTTATTAACAACAACGTTGATGATACGGGCTACAACACACTTGG
>Ga0126336_10001970_pt1 | contig 11351 bp, 11 predicted proteins | sample SidCmetagenome_FD_92530 | JGI IMG/M metagenome (GOLD analysis project Ga0126336, IMG submission 92530) | Coral microbial communities from El Islote,Puerto Morelos, Mexico - Siderastrea C C metagenome | ecosystem: Host-associated > Invertebrates > Cnidaria > Coral | place: El Islote,Puerto... | reverse complement strand
TATCAAACAGTAGTTTCAGTCTGCTCCAGAGGGATAATTTACCTAGACAATATTCAATTTTATTTTGAACTTCTGATGAGCATTTTATTCCCACTGAAGTATTCTTATTGTTTTTATTATAATTTCTCTTTTCCACACTTTTTGAAGTATAGATTTTAATGTTCGCGCTCTTTATTCATCACTTGTCAAAGATTGTGAACTGGCAATCGAAAGCTCGTGAACTTTTTTTTTTTAACCAGAGAACGTTGGAAATCTTGTTATGTCTTACCCTGGTTACTCGTCCATTTTCAATTTAAATGCTGTCGCCTAGAGCGGTAACCTTTAGAAATCGGCTTTCTCTTTTGAACACTTTTCTAATTAAGGTAATCACTAAGCTGTATTTATTGTATGTACACTATTAAAGACGTCCACAGCGTGAGATGATAGATAATCTTTAGGTGTTTTCTTTGTTCATGTATCTGAGTTGTCCTAACCGTCTTAATAATGGTCGACGTACAGCCTGTTGACCTTGCTAGCGAATAAAACCCATGGTGTCGCAGACACACCCGGGTATAAAATATCATGTCAAAGTGACATGGATTGCAAATTATTGGCTTAGAAACGCTAAAGGAAAAGAATTTAAAATAGCCATCGATAGAATTCTTGATTTGCACGTTACGTCATGGCCACCATGTTGATGGTCATAAAGAAAACGTTTCTCATTAGCTCCCTTTGTTAGTACCACCAACATGGACGCAACCCTATTGTTTTGGATCTCTAGGACCTGGTTGCAACGATCCCATTATTTTCGCCCTTTTTAAGGTGGAATCCGGGAAAATACTACTGAAGATATCACTGCTTGTCAAAATTAATACTTCCTAGGGTTAGAAAAGAATACAAATCACGCCTACAAAACCAGATGCTAGCCCCCGGGTGGGGACAGGGGGTATAAACCTCCCGCTTCCCGTACCCTTTAATCCCGGTTCCCGCCCTGTATTTGTTGGCTCCCGCCTCTTTGCATTTTTTTCGATTGTAAAATATTGCACAATGTTGCGTAATTTTTCCCTTTTTCTCCCGCTCCCCGCCACCTTGGGAATCCCGCTTCCCGCCCCCTCTCCTCCCGCCTCCCGTACACCTCCAGCCCCCTTTTCTCCTTGTCTCCCGCCCCCCTGCCCCCCCCCACTCTTAAGGGTACCCTTTAAAATTTTCTTTCTTATTACGAATATGGGAGCCTTGCCCGGGCACACACGTTTCGCCCGTTTTTATTAAGCAACCGCTGCATCGAATCATTGTACCTTAGGTTATTTTTATCAACAACGTCAACATGACCATATATCCAATGCTATTTTAGTCTGGACAAGGTTAGTTAACTGAAAAAATACAGTAAATAGGACATGTTATTAATTGATCTTAAGCGACAGACAATTCGTCAAAGTGTGATACCGAATTCATTCCAGTTGGAAATTATGAAACATGCCAATCTTTTGTCTGAGAGAAGCAGCGCGTGCAAAATAGACCGTTTGATTGGTTTAGCTAGCTTGTCTTGACGATTTCAAATGCATGCATGGAAACACGGAAAGTAAGTCCACTGTCGCTTCAAGAACCCGATCAAAGAAAGGAAACATCGTAAAGAAATTTATGCAGTCTTTGGCCTTGGTCTCTCAAGAGATGCGCACAAAACATTTAGAATACCGCGTTCGGACCTGTCACGTATCTTAGACATGTCACATCAATTTAATCTCCTCTAAAAATGCTAAAGGCATTAGAATTTTGTATAATATGAGTCATTACTGAACAAAAAAGACAACCGAGAATTTATACTAGTTAAACAACAGAGTTCGTCTGTCGAAGGCACTATCGTGTGATAGGTTGCCCAAGGAAATCATGTTGATGTTCACAACAAATATTACCCCGAGAACGTAGTTTGAGGGCTTATACGAAGTTGGAACATCCAATTTGCGAGGGAACCTGTCACACATACGGCCTGAGACAGAAAGACTCTATTGTTTTTATTGTACAACGCTAAATTATGACCAAAAACGGGCACTAAACGCTGATAGTCGTCCGCTGAGGAGAGACACCATCGCGCCAAAATTATTCGTCATAAACAGCAAAACACATACACATAATACTAGAATTGCAAATGACTGTCATTTGCCAGATAGAAAACTGGGACAGTTTTCCATATCACTTCAAGGTCCAAACATTTCGAACGAAATTGACACAAAAATGAGAGATTGTAAGAGATTGTTTATAAACAATATTAGAAGATCTTAACCCAAGTTACCATTGTTGCAGGAGACCGATGTTGAAACTGTTTGCCGAAGAGTCAATTTTACAGTCCCAGCAAACCCTTGACAGTATGCATTGGACTCACTACACCATCTCTGCGGTTTGTTGAAAACCTTACGCATAAGCAAAACCAAATAACCCGTTCAAATGAGTAGCCCAACCATGGGTAGCTGTTTCATGATGAATGAGACTCACGCATCTAATAACTTGGCCACCGGGAATGTTGTGGATTCTACAGTGACTTTTGTTGTCTTGGAGATGAAAACTGCAGTAATGAGAGATGACCATTCGCCCCTGACAACACAAGGATCCTGGAGAACCTTAGTACCATAAATTTGTTTTTTTAAACTTTTATCTTGTAAGAGCATTAAGAGGTGTACAGTGCTCCTAAAACGTATATATGTATAGCTTAATTATTAATTATTAATAGCTTAATCGCAATTTCCTTAATTGTGAACATTTCTTCACTTGAATATTACTATTGTTATTATCATCATCATCGTTCTTCTTCTTCTTCTTCTTTTTCTTCTTCTTCTTCTTATTATTATTATCATCATCATCATCATCATCATCATCGTCACCATCATCATCATCATCATCATCATCATCATCATCATCATCATCATCATCATCATCATTATTATTATAACCATGCAGTATGAGGCAAACCGAGGCACTTGCCTCATTCATTTTTTTTGTTCGTTTTTCAGTCTTTTTTTTTTCGTTTAACACCCTAAATACCTAGGAAGGGAGTTTAATCATGGACATTGCCTCAGTCATAATTTTTTCTGCCTACGGCCCTGCAAAAGGGATTACTACCGTTTTATGCAAATGTACATCTATTTTGCCAAAATAGGTGTGATCTAATTGAGTGCTAAAGCTAAAAAAGGCTGTGGCTAAAAGTGGGATGGGGACGTGGGGACGGGGATGCGAGGACGCGTGTTTGGGGACGTGGGGACGTGGGGACGGGGAGGCGAGGAAGCGTGTTTGGGGACGTGGGACGTGGGGACGCGTGGGGACGTGAGAGTGGGGACGCGGGGACGTGAGATCGGGGACGTGGGGACCGGTGAGATCGGGGACGATTGTTATATAGCAGAAAAGCGGGAAAAAAAGTGGCTATAAATAGATCGCAAAAGCTGATTTCTTCCAACGAAACGGCGCAAACATCGACTATTTTCCTATCAAACCACATAGACCTGTCAATGACAAATAACTTTCTTTCCGGACTTCTTGAGAGTTTAAACTGTGTTCACTGAGATTTTCAATCCATGGAACCCAAACTGTATAAAGAGAAAGTTAATGATATTTCTCTAAAGTTTACAACCAATTTCTCATGAAATTTTTATGATTTCTACCGCAGAAACACGATACTCCTCTAAGTTCTCCCGGGAAATTATCAACAAAGTCAGCTCTCCTCTCTGTTTTTCGACTGGACATGTTATTTTCCACCTTGGTAGCCTTTTCTTCTAGTTACCAGTCTCTTTATTTTGTTCACTGTTGTGTTGGCCGCTAAATTTTAAGAGGGGCTTTCCCTTTTGACGGTGCAAAAATCCAAAACAAACGTGCAGACACTGAAACGACATGAAGTTTAGACCGATTTATTTCTCAGAGATGCCCGACAAAACTTTGTTCCAAGAGAAGGTACTGATTTGGTCTCAGATGCTGATACATCTTTTTCGGCGAGTGCGTGACGCCATTTTTGTCACGATAAGTGTCGTGTCTTTTTCCCTCCAGCTAAAAGCGTGCAAGTCTGTATTATCCGTGATTGGCTGGTCTATGCGGATTGATAGGAAAATAGCCAATGCGTGCGCCGTTTCGTTGGAAGAAATCAGCTTTTGCGATCTATTTATAGTCACTTTTTCCCGCTTTTCTGCTATATAACACGCGTCCCCGATCTCACGTCTCCACGTCCCCGTTTTCACGTCCCCGATCTCAAGTCCCCGCGTCCCCACTCTCACGTCCCCACGCATCCCCTATCTTGCGTCCCCCCGCGTTCCCGCGTCCCACGTCCCCAAACTCGCGTCCCCACGTCCCTGTCCCCACGTCCCCGTCCCACTTTAGCCACAGCCGCTAAAAAAAGATAAGAAACGGTTATATCCTGCTCATTTCGTATAATCTCTCGTGTTCTAGTCTCACATATGAATGCTTACTATTCTCTAATGTTTTCCACTTAGGGTCTTTCATCTTTCCCTTTTTCTTTCTCTTTTTCTTTCCTGTTCTTTTCTGATATTCTCTTTTATTCTTTCTCATGTGCTTGCTCGTGCGATCATTTCACATGTTTGCTCTCATTTTCTCTTTTGCCCGAATTCTCTCTTAAATTTCTTTTCTGTTCTTTTTGGTATTTGTCACGTCATATTCTTTTTCGTTGTTTCTGTTTTTCTTCCTTTTTTTAGCAATTGCTCCAAAAGGAAGTTAGATGCAATTGAATGACGAAGAGCCGATTCTTTCTCACTCTCTTATCGCGTATTCTCTCGTATTGTTGTCCCATGTTCTCTCTAAGTTTTCTATCGCTTATTCTCTCTTATACTATTGTAAGTGCATGTTCTCGTTAGCGCATATTCCTTCTCACATTCTTATAGTAAAGACCCTCTCACATTCTCATTGCAAATTCTCTCATATTTTTGGCAAATATTATCCCTCATACCAGAATAAGAAGAAATATTCCTCTGCACAAGGTGTTGAAGTTATTAGTCTTGCCTTTAGCTCCAGTGAATCCCATTTTTGTCTCTTTTGAGCATATGAATTTGGGAATGTGGACACATGTCTTAGGTTCCATATTGCGTTCACTGTCTCTTGTTGTCCATCATTTTCTACTACAAATCTGGGTTTACCTCGGTGTAAGAACCTGACAAGATTTCCTTTGTTTGTTACCTTTTGTTTTACTGTACGGTATTGTTTACAATGTTTTTGTTTCCTTTGCTTGCGTCATCCGTGCGTTTCACAAGTTCTTACACCGAGGTAAAACCACAAATCTCTGTTCATTGCATATGACCTTTCTTATTCTAATCTCAGATATGAATACTTGCTATGTTCTCATATTCTTCCCTAACGGTCTCATATTTCCTATTATATTATTTTTGTCTTTCTTTTTCCTTTCATCTTTCTCTTTTTTTTCCTTATTCTTTTCTGATGTCCCCTTTTATTCTTTCTCGTATGCTTGCTCGTGCGATCATTTCACATGCTCGCCCTCATTTTCTCTGTGCTCCATAGGGAAGTTTCTTTCAAATCTCCTATTATTCTTTATGGTATTCGTTACGCACATTATTACTTCATTTTTTTCGTTGTCTCTTTTTCTTCTTTATTAACCAGTTGCTCCAACAGGAAGTCTGGGTGCGATTTATTTATTAATTCGTGACGAAGAGCCGAACTATGGAAAGTCGGTGTCAAGGGAGAATTTTAGAATTGGAGCTTTAGGATCTGTCATATCCTTATCGCAGATTCGTTCCAACACTCTTATCTCATATTCTTCATTCGAATGGTCAAAGTTTTGGAGTTTATCCACATACTCAGAAAACAAGCAGCAACGCAGCACACTACTGTCCAATAGCTTACATTTGAATGATCACAATGTCCACAAAATCAAAGGTTAGAAGATCATTGGTGACGTTTGGAGTGGAAAGTTTTAGCCACCCAAAATAGCACTTGTCACCGTGACAGTCTTTTTGAAGTTCATTAAATTGAAATTAAATCCTCGTTGGGTCTTAATTAGTTCGACAGGTGATTTTGCCCGAAGTCGTTCTCAAGGAGACTAAATCTTATATTTCTTTGCGTATGGTATGAAAGATCTAGAGGTTTATATCCCATCAGTTCCATGACATGTTTGCAGTAGTGTTCAATGAGGGTGATTCCACGCGGGTGTACCTTCCATCTTCATCTGTCAGCCCCTTCGGCGGAATCTTGTCTCCACGGAGCCGCCTTCTGTTCGCGCATTGTTTCAGGTTTATGCAATGCTAAATAAAGCCACTTGCTCAAATTATCGTCCATGGGGAGCCCAGCAAACTCCAGAAGGTCTGGAAGTAATTTTGAAGGTTTCAACGCTAGATCTTCATACCTTAATATCTTTATTCGCCTTTTCCATCTCTCGGGCAATGATTTAATGATGTTTAGATTTAGCTCAGGGATTTTGCAGTTCTTGTAGGCGAACTTTCTCGTATCTGACAAGCCAATTCTCTCTTTATCACGATAAAAGTTTGTCGCTTTGGACGAAGGAATAATACCTCGCGAGTCTCAGACCAGAAATAGCACTTTGCAGTCAAATCCACTCGCTGAATCACATATTGAAATGAACTGCTCAATACTCGTATCAGGCATTCTTTCCATCAAAGCTTCAACCACAGTCAGGCTATACTTCTTTTCACAAACCTCCAGTACGATTTTCTGGTCGAACGGATCGGGGCAGGCATCATGAAGATTCCAGCAGGGATCGGATGTGTTGTAACCACAAAACGGTGGCAAAGAAAGAGCAATGCTTGCTTAGGTATCTCGGCATTCTCTTCCCATCACTTTCCAATAATAATGTTGCAAATCATTGGCGTGTGCGGACGACAGGAATTTGCACTGCAAAATACCTTGCATCCACTCAAAGCTATTCTTCTCGTAATCTTTGTCGAACGGCTCTAATTTTCCGTGAAGGCGCTCTGCGGTTTGATAAGGTTCAAACAAATAAAACACTGACGGGTGATGATTGAAGATATTGCCCCTGAAGCTCGAACCTGAACGGCCATGGGCAACAATGATTAGGTGCTGTCTTCGTTTACTTTCGGTTCCCTCGATCGATGACCGTTTTCGACTCTTCACGGTCTTCGGGACGCGCCCTTGAAATTCAAGACGTTGACTGAAAGGTTCAAGTTGTATACTGTCGTCGCTGGCACTGGCATGTTTCTCAATTTGTGGCATGGTAATATATACAGAGAGAAACATGTAGGCCGACAGTACAAATAAAGGGCGACGTCGCAGCTCTTACAAGTTCTTCTCTGATTTGCTGAGAAAACAATAAACCAAACAACAAAACAATGGACCCTAGCCCCGAAAACAATAGACTCCTGCGTGATATCAAGGTCCAATGAAATGAGAGGTTGTTAAGAGCTGCGGGGCTACTCCAAATAAAAACGCTGATGAAACGAAGGACGCAGGGCCTAGGCAACGAAGACATCGCCTAAATCTCCGAGGAAACATAGTTGGCAGGCATTTATCACCCACAAACGAAGGTGACGATGTTTGGTGATGTTTCCAAACCTCACATGAACAATTGCTTTCTTACTACCCAAGTTATTCATCAGAAGTCGGGGTCTTTCTGCGGGTACTGAAGCACATTGTCCTTCTTTTGTTTGTGAGACATTGTGTTTTCGTTCTATTTTGGAGTTGAATTGTTGTCTGTCTTTTGTTTCTTTTGTTTCACGTCATTCGTTCTCCGGTACTCACAGAAAGAACCAGAAGTCGTGTTTGCAGGATAGCTAAGTATGAAATGTTTGGAAGATTTACGAAAGCGGAATTTCTTGTTAACACAAATACGTCCCAAGTGACAGTTGAAGTGAATCCGTAGGCTTAACCTGTTCACTGCTTTGTTTTTTGGGTTTCATTTTGTTTTGTTTTGGTTTTTTTTTTACATATCATTTGCATCTCCGTTTTCACACATTACATCATCACTTTCTTGCTAGCTACTTTCTTTATGTTATGTAACAGGACCACCATGCCATTACAGTCTGTTCAGGCCGTTTTCTCAAAATAGCACTGACGGCTGAAGCCAGCAGTAATAAATACACAAAGCCTGGGTCTAGAAGCATTGTTTGAAAAATGCACAATTTCTCGATTAACGAACTCTTGAAGAAAAGATCAACCCTCTGACGTTTTAGTTTTGATTGGTTGATTGAATGCTGTGGTTCTATTTTAAAACAATAAGAACAGTTTATAAATTAAAAGAAGTTAAGGCAAGGTTTAACAAAATCATGGTTTCCGTGTAATATGTAACTTGTAACTGAATTATTGTAACTGTAATCGAAAACGTAACTGTAATTGCTATACATTGAAGCACAATAAAAAAGTGGTTTTCTGGTAAATAGATATTATTATTTTTTCGTCAATTACGCATAAAAATTCGGTTCACGATGTCAGCGTTCAGACCTTTTTGAAAATAATCCATTTTGAAAAGCGTTTACAAAACCTTCTGTTTTCAATGAAAAGATTTGCATTTTCCGCCGTTCAAGTGTGAACCATCGAAAAAAACACATTTAGAAAGTATGCGTTTTCAAATAGCCGTAGTATTTCGGCCTTCAAAAGATGCCGCAAATAGATGAAACGCGCCACTCGGGGTATTTGGGCACGTGTCCAAGTTAGCACAAGTGTGGACGGAAAACTCTATTGTAGTCTTCGTTTATTCCAAAAATGAAGCCACAGCAGACGTGTGACTTTACAAATACAAAAATTTTATCCGTTACGAGAAGACAAAAACGGAGGAAGCTGAAAACGTATTAGTGTAAAGATAAAAATGATTAGGTAAATCATGCTTTCAGTAATTTGAGACTTTTCTCTGATTTGTTAACCCACCGTTTTTATTAGAAACTGAGATAAAGTGGTTATATTTACATTTTATTTTGGAACAAACAATTCCCTTCGATATGTGACATTAAATGTACACTACATATACAACAAGCCTAATGTAAAAGGGTATTTGTCAAAAACTTTGTATGTAACATAAAAACCAATGAAAATATAAGTTTTGAAGTGACCTAATGTCGTATTAGTTTTTTAACAACCCCAGACACATGTTTCTTGTTTAGGGACAAGAGACAACACTCAAAACAATTCTAGAGAGAAAAGATAACTACGAAAGTAATGATAGGGATAAGGGGAACCCACTTAAAGGGTAATTACAGGTGTATATTCATTTTAAAGTATCTGGGATAACGGCTAACTGTTCTCGTAATTAAAGGAATAAAAAAGGAATAAAAAAAAAGCGAACTTCACGTTTTCATTTTGTCGACATCGCAGTCCATTTTCACTCTCGTCATTGCTAGTTAGCCAGCCTCTTCCAAACGAATTTGAAGCCCACCAAACCAAACAAATGCCAAACACTTTTGCCTAGAGCGGTTTTCCATGCATTGAGTGTCGAAAGTAATGCCCGTTTCCTTAGGTTTTGCTTTACTACTTCTGCGATTGGTTAAAAAAAACGCGCCTGGAGAGAGGGATAGAGGGCCAGTCAATGATGAGTACACTCATCATTGATGAGTTGTTAAGTTATACTTGCACAGCCTTTTTCGCTTCGATTCACCTGACGAGTTGAGGTCAAGCTTTCGGTGTTCTTCTTCAAACCGTTGGCGCCAGTGGACAGCCGTGGTTTCTGTTACCAGGCGAGCATGATTTGCTTCAGTCAACAAATTGATTAAGGCTGTGTGTTGACACTGATGAAAGTTATAAATATCCGGCGTAAATGCTTGTTGGCGACGAAGGTCATCGTCTGTTACAGATACCAATTTGATTTTTTCCTCTTCCATCAACTTGACATGGTTCATCAAGGTGCGAATTTCTTCTTGCTGTTTCTCCACTAATTTGTTCGCCTCATAAAGACAACGTTCTAAATCTTGCAAACGTTGAATTGAGGGGATAAGGCGGCACAACAACTCCCAGATTCGCTAGCTGTCTCTTTCGCTCGTGTATTTTTGAATACGCCCCAACTCTGGATATATTTTCTTGATATCATCCAATTCTTTTTGAAGCTCTGTAATTTCTTTTCTGGTATCTTCACCAGGTTGCTGGTTTTGTGTCATCTTGATCGTTTTCTTATCCAACTTTTTGACTAACCGACTGTTCGCTGCATGATCACTCATACCGGCCCAAGCCGAGTTAATTTTATGTTGAGGTAGCCTTCAAAAGAAAGGAAACTCAGACATGTCTTTCAAGTGAGATTAATATTCGTCCCTCAAGTTGACCAACTCAATTTCTTTGCGTTTATATGAAAAAGGACAGTAAAGCGCTACAGAACGAATCAATGATAATTGAAGTGAATTTCCGCACATTCATATTGAATGGACAATGGCGCGAAAGCCAATGATGACCGAACTAATGGCGGGAAAAGCTTCAGAACCAATCAGTGTAAGAAGAGAGCAGGCAAACGACGCTCATTGGGTATGGAAGCAATCCAACCTGTGACGTCAGTCTCTCACGACGTAACGTGAAGCACAAACTAGTCAGCGTAGGGGAATTCAATTAATTAAATACAATGCAACAGCGAAACAATACAAGCCAACATGCAGTGGGCCCACAAAGATTAATATTGGCCAAAAAACAAACAAACAAACAAAAAAACAAAACAAAAAACAAAACCAACCAGTTCTCTGGAGAGGCTAGTGTCAACCGCATTGTTTAGTGAGTTGGGCAGAGTTAACTGTGATTAACCGAAGAAATCCCAACAGCGACTCTCTGCTGTTAATAATACATGGGAGCACATGCTCAAAGTAAAAAGTTTTCAGCAATGGAACTTTTGTCTGTTTTCTTTTGTAAAATTATGGCGGGAACCGCGCACGCGTCGTTCGTTTGACCGCTGTGAAAGTCTCTCCAACATGTCTCTGCTCCCCCCTTTGGCTCTTCCCCAAGGCCAAACCGTCACCATAAAACACTCGCACGACACAAAAATATGGGGCCCAACATACTCCAATTAATTAAATACAATGCAACAACGAAACAATACAAGCCAACATGCAGTGGGCCCACAAAGATTAATATTGGCCAAAAAACAAACAAACAAACAAAAAAACAAAACAAAAAACAAAACCAATCAGTTCTCTGGAGAGGCTAGTGTCAACCGCATTGTTTAGTGAGTTGGGCAGAGTTAACTGTGATTAACCGAAGAAATCCCAACAGCGACTCTCTGCTGTTAATAATACATGGGAGCTCAGGACTTCACAGCAAGAAGTAATTCAAGGCGCGAAGTTCTGTCAATCTACTAATGATTTTGAGGTTAATTCGGTTCCACGGGTGGTATAATAAATTGACATTCTACTGTAACATGTTAATTTACACATCAAGCATATGCCTGTGCAATCACTGTCGTAAATACATTTCGCCAACTATGTTCTTCGGTCAGT
>Ga0126336_10001969_pt1 | contig 11351 bp, 8 predicted proteins | sample SidCmetagenome_FD_92530 | JGI IMG/M metagenome (GOLD analysis project Ga0126336, IMG submission 92530) | Coral microbial communities from El Islote,Puerto Morelos, Mexico - Siderastrea C C metagenome | ecosystem: Host-associated > Invertebrates > Cnidaria > Coral | place: El Islote,Puerto... | reverse complement strand
TGGGCTTCATGTAGGGAAATATAAGATAATACCCCCGCCTCCCTGAACCTTCCCCGAATCCCCTCTCGCACAAGCCTATCTTTAACCGCACGATAGCAGTATGCTCCCAGCTTTTCAACCTTCCCCCTGACCCTGACAATTTCTCACCCTGGGCATTTCAGGAGTCTCAATGGGCTTAACCGTTAGCCGTAAAACGACCAAAAATGTAGTCGTTAGGGGTAATATTTAAGATTTCTGATAATCGAAACGGAAAGAAATTAATCGTTAGCTGTAAAAAAGCCACAATTTTGTCCGTTAACCGTAAAAGCCACCACCCCATTGAGACCCTCTTTCAGGCCTCCCCCGAGTAAAACGTTGCCCCAGTCCTTAGGCCAAAATCGCAAACATAATACAAATATCATATTATCCACTCCCCTTAGGGATTTTAACCCACTTTTAGTTACGATCAGTAGGGAAAACGCAAACTATTTCAGAGCAAAATATCCAAACCTACACCTTTTTTCAGACTATAAAGTTTCAGAAACCAAAAGACAGTATTTCCTTCCCCCCCAGAAGGAAGCTTTTACATCCCGTTTTAAACACATCTCCGGTCCAGGTCCTGTTGGCCATCTTCATACAGGGTTGTGTCAGCCTTTTTGTTGTGAAATTAATAGGCTACTTTATTTTCTTTATTCTGCAGAACGGGAAAAAATTTTCTTTCTGGTTTCACCAAAATATCGTCCAAAAAATATTCCATCTTTCCGTGGTGCCCGCCTTACCATAAGTTTAGTTTGTTGACCCTTCCAGTCGGACTGTCTGTTTTGTGTGCTGCTGCATGCATTCTACATACTTCTAATTTTTTTTTTGTGCAGAGCTGACAGCACTATTCATCTTAGGGAGTCAAGTGTTATGTACAGCTAAGACGTGCATTGACTGCTGTGAACTTGTCATACACAGGATGACAGACGTGGAAGATAAATAGTTTCCTGTTCTTAAGGGTCAAGCTCTCATAAACTAATTAGCGGCAAGTTCTAACACATGTAACGGTAAGGGTGAGGTCCTTGAAAAGTAATCACGGTACAGCCGGCACGTTCAAAGTTTTGGAACAGGAGACGGGTCCTGAGGGGCGTGCCCTTCGCCCCCGACCAACACATTTTAAAGCCAGCTTTCCAGGCCTGTAGCTTACTACGGACAAATTTCTCTTCCTTCCCGTAGTTTACGCTGGAACTTCGAATTCAGTAAAGATCTAACCAAAACGAAACTCAGTAAATAAGGTTAGTCCAAGGACTACAGTAAGGCTGATATATCCCAGCTCAGGAGCCCATTACTGATTTCGTATAATAAATATTTGACATAAAATATAAGAGTAAAGTGTAAAATATAAGAGTAAATAAATATACGTTACGCCCTCTGGTCGCGGATGGGATGCTACTAGTAGTTCATCACAGGATCCCCAGCATTAAGTGACTTAGAGTATCACCACTCACGCCCGCTTCCCGAATGTGATTCCTGTCCATCACAAGCTACCCAGCATAAAGTGGTTGGGAACTATTATTACATCGTACTCCACTCTGGATGGGATGCCATTCCAGTGCAGCCCACCCAGCGTAAAGTGACTAGGACTATCATTAATCCTCGCTATGGTAATGGGCTCCTGCTCCAGCCTACACAGGATGCTTAGGAAGCCACAGGCGGTCCAGCATAGCGACAAGGAATATTACTACTCCCCCCCCCCTTCCCTGGATGGGATGCTAGTCCATCATAGGGAGCCTAGCTTAGTGACAAGGAGTATTACTACTGCCCCCTCCCCTGGATGGGATGCTAGTCTATCACAGGTGTATTGTAGTCCTGCAGTTTTCATTCTTTCTTACACGCTTACACGATTTGCGCTTACAAATCAATTATCCCCTTTTTCTCCCTTTTCGGCGCCTGCCACGCAAGCTATTTCCGTGCAAACAGTCACGGTCGTTTGCGAAATAGAATTTACATTAAGTTTCTATCGTCGTCACCCTTCTTAATAAATTACAATTAATTAGATTGTCCTCTTTTACAGATTAGCGGGCTGAAAATGGGTTTGTTCCCATTTTTGAGCTTGTCATGGGTGTAACCTTCTAGAAGACCGCAGTGGCAGAGCTATGTAACTATATACACGTTGACCTGTTCAAACGTAACTTAAATGTACAGCAAACTGCACTTCAGGTGACCCATCATTGTTTCGTCTCACAACCAAAAAATCCAGAATCGCCAGACTTTTTTCTCCTTTGCAGGGAAACCGGAACAACGTTCCAATCTCGCAGCGTCGTGTGTTTGGGGGATTCTTGGCGTAAACGACTTAATTGGATTATCACTGTCCACCGCGACTTTTCTAATTTTCTACCTTTCATATTAATTAAAATTAGAAAAGTAAAGCATGAAACTCTTGAAAATCCAGCTTTGTATTCAAGAGATTATCGATATCAAAGTGAAAAAAAAAACACCAACAAAACAAACCAAAAACAAACGGCGCGCACTATTAATTCTCGTTCGGCCACCCTTAAATACAAACTGCATTTGTGTGGGTGAGATTGCGTGCGTATTTCCTCCGTTTTACAACAAAATTTGCCGAAGCCCATTTAAGGAACCGAAAAAGGAAATCGTCGTCAGCGTTTCGATTCGCTTTATTGCGACTTGGAAAGCCCTTGATCTGAGGATTAAGTCGATTTGAGTGAGTTCGGCTACTCAGTAAGTTAAGAAATTGGTGTTATATATTTTTCCACCTTTGAGTTTGAAATCTATTGAAAGAGATGCAAATAACAGAGTTCATGATATGCCGCATACGTTCAAGGAAAAGAACACAACTTCATGCACTTTCCAACAGACTCTTCGACTTGGCCAGTCTAGGCACGAGACGGTTAATTTGATTACAGTCTTCGGTTGCTTGTTAATTAATTGGCTTTGTAGTGCACTAATGTGAGTAATAAATCATTGTGGTTTTAAGTCTGTGTTTGTTTTCAGTTCTGTTTTGTTTTGATACAGAGCTTTACACGTTTTCTGGCGTCATCTTGGTTGGTATAGTCATAGCGAAAATAACAGATAATGCAAAGGTCTTAAAATATCCGATTTTACTTCAGTATTATTTTACATATTTTTGTGATGAATATACTGTTGCTAGAATGATCTAAGGTGGGTGGTTGTTGAAAGTGGGACACAAGATATTTTGAAATGGAGGCAAGTGACACGGAAGTCGACTGTCAACAGTCTATATGCTTTTTTGGAAATTGGAAGGCATTTGTTTTGCGCGGATAACACGACAGGATACAACAGAACGAACCATGTAAACATGATAAGAAAACTACATTTAAATCTCCTCAATTAAATAATACTCTTTATATGCATTACTGTGGTACTTGGCAGTAGACCTGACATTGATAAACATGATAAACGCCCCTATCTTTTAATCCTTACATCCTCTCAATGAAAAGGAAGTGTTTTTTATTTACACGAATTACGCGATAATAGGGGGCACGGCATTACGTACGGCTACGCTGCACTATGCAGAGTGACAAAGTTGTTTTTTTTTTGTCAATAAGACGCAACGTGGAGGCCTAATTAATCACGTGACGCAATTAACAAAGAAAAGAATGAAGGGTAAATATATAAACTGAACTGAGTTGATAAGGTAAATTGGCCACCGTAGAGAAATTGAAAGCTGACGTTTCGAGCGTTAGAACTTCGTCAAAGCGAATCAAGGAATTATGGGTTGCGCTTGGTTTATATGGGGAAAGGTGGAGCTACGTTATTGGTAGGAAACGTGAAAAACAAGAATAAATGAGTTGAATGGAAAGCGTCCGTTGATACCGTGTGGACATAAAGTGTGCCGATTTCAAAAATGAAGAGAGGGTTTCCGTGTTACCCTGGTGTAGGGACAGGCAGCAGGCCGTCATGTGTTGGCTAGAATGATCAGGGAGATTGAAGCGTTGGACGTTTGATACCACGGTATCAACGAACGCTTTCCTTCATCTAATTTAGCCTTGTTTTTCACGTTGTTATGTTCCTACCAATAGCGTAGCTCCACCATTCTTCATATAAACCAAGTGCAACCCACAACAAGACTCCTTGATTCACTCTGACGAAGGTTTAACGCTCGAAACGTCAGCTTTCAGTTTCTCTACGGTGGCCAATTTACCTCATCAACTCAGTTGATAAATCCAAAATTTTGTGTTTCACTTCCCCACCGACCCAGCACCAAAGTTTATTTAGAAACTGACCCCCTTATAAACTCAACTGTCGCGACTGTGTCCATGCGAAAGTGAAACACAAAAAATTGGATTCATCAACCGAGTGATGAGGTGATGAGGTACTGAATTGGCCACCGTAAAGAAATTGAAAGCTGACGTTTCTAGCTCTTTCCTTTCGTCAGAGCGAATCAAGGAATTGTGGGTTGTGTGTGGGTTATATTTAGAATGGTGGAGCGGCTTTCCTATTTAACTCTCGTACATTCAGGTTTTCCTTGAAATTTACCAAGACGACTTTTAGCTACTTTTCATGTACACCTGCGGTTTTCAGTAGCTGTACGCATATCCCTTACCCAGTACACATTTTGACAGATAGCAAAGCCATTTTTGAATAAAAATGCGTATTTTTACCTTCTACGGCTTCTTGGAGAAAAAGCCCCAAATATTGTCAAAGCAGCAGCGTGTTAAATTGACATATTCTACTTGTATAGCCAGTCAAAATTTTGGAATTTCTGCTGTTTTTTGACTTCTAACTTAAGATAAAATCCAAGATGGCTTTCTACTGAAGGTAAAATCTTTTCGAAATATTGTAACATAGGGGGGTCCATCACTCCCCTCTTGTACCATGGAGGGGGTGTGACTTTGCATGTATGTCCGAGGGTTAACCACGGGTCCTAAGCATACACTCAGATCATTTTTACGTACAAAGAGCAGAAGCACAGAAGAGAAACGTTGTTGCGGAAGCAAAATTTACTCAGTTTAGCCTCGCGAAAAAGATATGTTGTCTTGTCATGTTGCAGAAGCAGTTTTGTTTCTTAGAAACAAGAAAATGTTTTAAAATCAAGTCAATGAAAATCATTACTGCTTCCTGGAAGTAAACTTTGCTGCTTCAGGAACATATGTTTTTACTTCAGACGCAGAGGACGCAATTACAAGAAATCATGTTTCCTAGTCTACCTATCACAGCGGTCAAACGCAAAACTACTTCACTTCTGGACTTTTAGCACAAGGAAATAGAGAAGGTTTCCTTTTCTTATACTTCTGCTTATGCTTGCACTTATGAGGGGCGCGGTGGCGTAGTGGTAGTGCGCTACTGACTTAAGAACTGAAGGTCGGTGGTTCCAGGGCTTGTCTCTGCCTCAGTCAAGAAACTTTGCACCGCATTGTCTCTCTCCCCACCCCAGTGTAAAAACGGGTACCGGCGACATATTGTTTAAGGTAACCCTGCAATGGACTGCAATGGGGAAGGGGGGGGGGGGGGTAGAAATACTAACAGTTGCCAACAGTTGCTTCATGCTCGGAAACCGAGGATTAGCTCTGGCCGTGTGGGGTCCCTGTGGCTGGTTTGCGACTTTACCCTTTGTAATATTGCTTCGCACCGGTTTACACCTAAGTTTCTTACGCTTATGCTTGTACTTTTACTTATAGATTTGCTTCGTGGAAACCAGGGCTAAAACACACCTTTCAACTGCTTGTAATTGGTTGTTAGTCGGTAAGAATAAATAAACGACTGTTTAAGCTTGTGGTCTAGATCAAGAGTCGCGGAAATGCTAATCTGACATCATGTTTCTGACTAAATCTCAAAAAACAAACAATGAAGTTTTTATTGGCTCGGCACGTGCTCGTACGTGCTTCAGTTCTAATCAAGGTCGACCAGGCGTTTGGGGGTTTATTGGGCATTATTTTGCTTCGATTTCTGGTGAAGAGCAAACTGTACTTGCTTCACAGTAGTTGTTTTGAGTGTGGGTGCATATTAGCAATTCCTACTGTCTTCCAGGAGTAATCAAGTCGGAAAAAAGTGTCAAAAACAAGGACCGTGCGTTGTACAGCAATTTTCATTGTGCGCGCGACAGGACTTTTGGCCCCAAAGAGGAAACACACAAAACATCTTTTTTCGTGATGTAAGTTTCACGAAAAATTGTTACGTGGGACAAATTTATGGTGCTCCATTGCTACATCGCTTTAGGACCCTAAGGAACCAAAATTGACAAGACACCAATCTTTACTAACCTGAACGTCGCGAATTTGCGACCCCATTCTGTTAGCTTTCCAAAAATCGTAGATGTCCGGTTAGCTGTGTCATTTGTTAGAACCCAAAGCAACAACCTCCATAAAGTCCAAAAACATAGTTTTCCCAGGTGACGAATGTTTTTAGAAGTGACATGGAAAAATCTAGTTTTATTTTTTTTTAATTTCATTAATTCGGGATATTCCAGGCTAATAAAACAGTACCTTGTGAACAGATGTTCTACTGAAGCGATCACTGACCCGGCTTATGTTTGCACAGGGTCCTCACACAAACTGTGTGACCGTTTGTAGTTTCAAAATATAAGGAAATGTATGGAACGACTGAAACAGTCCTTTTAACGTGAAATATCAAGTTCAAAATAAACCTAATCGTACCTCGATCGCTGTGTTTTGTCATCAATGTGCCTCTAAACGGTGAAAGATTTCCAGGGTTTTGTGATGCGGTCGACTGTTGAAAGTATCATGCTATTTTTCTTTTGTTGCATGGTTTCGTATTTTGTGTTGCAACATGTTGCACCGATTGGTTTGGACAGCACCAGCACCTGTGTATGTAATCCAAAAATAAGACTCCTTCCCCTACATCTTCAAGTTGCTACATGAGATTTTTCTTGAAATTTGTCTGCAAGCAATCTGCTCTGTCGTGTCCTTGTTCAAAGAATAATAGGTTACCACGGCAACCATATTTCGACAAGCAGGTTTTCCGATCGAAGCATTGTTTTTGTTGGTTTTGGTTATCTGAAGTTTTGGAGAAATCAAGGAATCCAAGATGGCAGACCTAATTAAGATGGCCGCCGGTTTGGAACCATGACGTAGTTATCCGGAAATAATTCGCACGTCATGTGGGGTCGTCAACTTATGTTGCCGTCCTCAAAGAAAAAATATTTACTGAATGTACCATATACCCTCTATCAGGGTCCCAAAAGGGTTTTGGGCTCCAGGGCTCCAGGGCCTCAAGACGGAAAATTCGGGGTTCTAGGGCTCCATTACTTCACTTCAGGGCTCCATTTTTAGCCAAAAACAGCATTTGTTCGGGCTCCGAGAGAGGGTTTGGGCTCCGGGCCCCCCGACAAAAATTTCAGGGCTCCAGGGCACCAAAGACCCCCCCCCCCCTCCCCCTTTGAAACCCTGCTCTATCTAAAAAGTGGGCTCCGGCCTCTAAGTATTAGTTTTTATAAATATAACCTTTGGATGCAGAGGTCTACACGACGCGTAAATAAACTGCACTGGTTCGGTATTGAGGAAGGTTAATTTTGTTAGCCGAAATATTGGCCGTTAAATAAATCAGCCCTTTGCCGTAGAGCCAGGCTTGCATTAAGTTTTGTATTACTTTTTATGTTCAGGGGTTTTTGGAGTTGCAACGCGCAACGGGGTACCCACCCTCCCCCCTCCTTCCCAGGGACCTAGAAGACCAAAAAAACAGTCTGTTACCCTAGCCGTCATGTCTTCCGGCTTTTTTTTCTGGAATTTGGTACATAAACTAAGATTACAACCATTACTCTTAAAACGGATTTCAATTTTGCAAAAAGCCATCAAAGGGTCACGAAACAATAACATTTTGGTGCTCTTCCAGACAGGAAAATGATCGGACCGAAACAAGTGGTCCATACCAAAACACAAAACAAAAACATTGTCGTTATCGAATCGTCGCGAATCTTGTAGGTATAAGGATTACAATGTTATCTTCTATAATATCTTTTTCTTTCAAAAACAAAGGAGCCAAACATCTTAATTGCAGCTTCCAAGTCGAAAGATGCCAAGGCTATTTTTTTCACAATGTCCTTGAACCGTGACCCTTGAAGAAATCTCCCTCACTTGCGGATTGACATAAGCAATAAATAGAACCTCAAAGAACGCGGTTTTAAACTTGATATCATCGATTAGTCGGCGAGAAAACAGTTCGTTCCTAATTTCATTCGCACCCAATAATTTGTCACGACACACTCGCCCCATACGTGGTGCAATTCTCGCAGCTTTCTTCATGCTACGAATCAAGTTTAACGTCAGATCGACGGCGGAGAGACCCGACAAGTCACAAGGACAGACAGAGGTAACAATACATAAGATAAGAGATCAGATATGAGAAAACACGCCGTTTAGTGGGAAAAGCATTTTGTACCGTCTTGAGTTTCAAGCGCTAAGGTATTGCCGAATGCAAGGAATGGCGCCTGATACGAACGAAATGCGCTTTTCCGGCCAGGCGGTGTTGTCTTCTCACTTCTGTGTTGTCATGTATTCTTAGATTTTAGAATCGTCGAGAGTTTCTACCATTTTAAGAACATTAATAGGCAAACATGTGGGATGGCCTGCTTCTCAGTAGCACGCCATGGGTTTACGATACGAATATTTTGACCTCATAGACTTCGCCATCCGGTTGGTCGCTTTAATGTTTTCATCGCCGTATATTGCTTCAAAATGAATTTCGTTTAAAGCTGAGAAAGATATAAGCACTTGTACCTTAAATGCGCTATTTCTTTTGAAGGAAAACGCCTTTCATTTGGGACGAAGTCTTAAATGTGTGAGGTATTTTAGAAGGCATTCAACCTTCGAGTATCGACTTTTCTTTCATCGCACAAGCAGCTGTAGAAAAATTTAGCAATTAATTATGAAGATAACAGGGAATCAAAGTACAATAAACAACCTAGATCACTTGTTAGAGTCTTCCTTTGATATCCGAAGATGACTTATTCTCCCGAAGAACGATAGTTTTTAAAGCATACAAAACTAGTAATCTCAGATGCTTCGCGGTTTTGAGGTTTTTATTCTCGCACATTGACGACCGTTGACCAGTCTGTGAGGATTTCACATGTTCTTAGTTTTCTCGCTTGTGCGCGTTTAAGCGTGATCCTTGATTTATACCACCTTTTCACGCAAATTCGCGATCGTACATTCTAAAGAAAATGAAAGAAAAATCGCGCTTCGCTTCATTCCTCCCTACAGGCCATAACGTCATTGACCAAAGCTTATTTGTGGTTTGCCGGAGTGCGTGTGATTGATTTAAGAGAAGCTTTACAGAAACATAGTGTTTTATGGGGGTATAAAGATCTTATCCGAATGGAGCTTATTAACAGTGATAGATCATAGCTGTCAACTGGAAGTGTTTTAACACATAGCGGTAGATGCGTGAAGTATTTTGAAAAGCGAGTTCATCTTCATCAAGGACCTCTCGTTTTAAGCCTTGCTTTCACGCAAGCAAGTTAGTCAGTGGTATGTGTTATCATACAGGCAAGATTAGTAATTTGCATCAAGTGTGAACGCAATTTTGCTTGCGTCAAAAGAAGACGAATCATATGTGTAAACGCAGGCAAGTCAAGTGCGAACGAAGCAAAGCAAGCAAAAGGGCAAGGCTGGCATTGAGAAATCCACGACTTCGAGTTAAATTCGACCTGACTTCCAGTTAATAATGATGGTAAGCAGTGACCCTAACCGTACCCGAAAGCTAATCGTTTAAAATTGTGTCTAACTCTACTGAAATACTAAACTACTAAATATCAAATTTAGTTGTTATTTTCTCGTAACTAGAACCCAATTCAAGCAAAATCGCACTCCACTCCGACTCGAACTCGTTAAATCCCTATTCATAAAGGAAGAGAGTTTTGATTCTCGTGCTATCGTGTGCGTCCGTCACCCGCTTCCGCTTGCAAATTTGAGCCTCGCTGGGCATTTTCTATGGGAGAAATATACTCAACTCCGGCTTGCGTTAAAGCACTCGCCGTTCAACAACAAAAACCAGGCTTAATAGCAAATCTTCGAGGGCGCACAACTCAGGGGAAGGAGCCAACGAAAGGAATGGAAGGCCAGGTAAACACAGTCAGGTAAATACTTGTTCGAGTCACAAGACTTGAGAGCGTCTGATATGAGGATTTCCTCTGGCAGGGTCTACCACCCACCTTAGCTGTGGCGAGGGTGAAACTTTGCATCTCAGAGACAAGACCTCGAGTTTAACAACTGCCAGTCCCGGAAATTAATGACAAACGAAAACTAAAGAGCAATACTTTCTCTTAAGTGATATTTTAAACAATTATTTACCCAAGTGGAGGTAAATGGCGGTGGATATTTGCCAAGCCGCGAAGGGGCGAGATAAATATCTACCACTCTTCACCAAGCTTATCAAGGGTTCGCCCTATGCGACACTGGGAGCGAAAATTCATGATGATGATGATGATGATAATGATGATGATGATGAGTCTTCACCAGCACTGAGGCGAATAATTGTTTAGTACATACCAGAACAGCGGATAGCCCGCACCAGATAGTCCCTTCATCCGGAGAAGTGAGGAAAAACTCGCGCGCAAAAGTCAGAACAATGCCGGGAGGTGAACAGCAGAGACTATCCGAGTTTGCGAAGCCAATTGGCTATATACTAATGTTTTTTATGCCCAGGCAGTACCAAGTGGTCTACGTTTTGAGTCTGTAAATGAAATCCTGAGGAGTTGTGACCATTGATGACCACAAGGGTTTCTTATAAGGCTTGTAACTCTTGTTTTAAAATCTTAGCGTGTTACCACCCAAGTGAGAGCTATCAAAGAGCAGTAGTTGCAACTGCAATATTTACTTGTATTACTGCTTATTATGCTTTTACAAGTTGGTCCTGTCATATCGCTTGAACCAGTGGATGAAATTGGGAAGATTGACGGACCATCCAAATGAAAGGTTTCGTAATCTGGAATTTATTATTTAAAGTACAGGAGGACACAACAATCCAAGCCACTGAAAAAGATAATCTTGATCAGAAAAAGGTTACAGCACAACAACAAAATAACAGAATAAATGTAAAGAAGATCCTCGCAGTTATTAACGCAACTTATGCAGTTAACAAAATAACAATAACTGAACGAATAAACGAAGAAAGGTTATTGAACAAATACTATCGCGCCCCCACCCCCGAGAGAGCTTGCAGGCTAAACGAATACTGATTGCTATAACACTAACCCGCAGTTAGCATAACACACGTGACCACACGTGAAACCAGAGAAACGTCTGTTGTCGGCTGTGGACGCAGGGTGGTTATGCGGCATACGTACACATTAACCCTATTTAGCCTGGGGGGGGGGGGGGGGGGCCACTTTTGCCCGGCCGGACTTTACCGATTTTTAACTTTTAACTAAAAAAAAAAATAACCACCAAATCCCT
>Ga0126336_10001968_pt1 | contig 11352 bp, 10 predicted proteins | sample SidCmetagenome_FD_92530 | JGI IMG/M metagenome (GOLD analysis project Ga0126336, IMG submission 92530) | Coral microbial communities from El Islote,Puerto Morelos, Mexico - Siderastrea C C metagenome | ecosystem: Host-associated > Invertebrates > Cnidaria > Coral | place: El Islote,Puerto... | reverse complement strand
GGGGAACTCGCCCTGTTTCCATAAGGGATATATCATTTAACATAAACAATTTTATACCCTCACTCACTAAATTAGTTGCAGATAGTCCAGTTTAGATTGACATCACATACATTACAGAAAAGTACACTTTACTAACAGTGAGCGCTAGGTGGTTATAAAGAGCACGAGGACCAGGAAACTTTTCTTTCACCCACGGGCCTGTCACACACTTTGCACTCATTATTTCAACTTGGCGCTTGCTATCTTAGAGTGTGCATGTAGCACTGCTCACCCACCTATTCCCCAGACTAAGCGTTCCATAGGAATACTTTGACTATCAAGAAAGCTATATGCGAGAATCTCAGTAGCTTAGTACTTCTAACCAAGAAAAACAAAAGAAAGAGCTGAAACCTACCATCCAAAGGTCCGTTGGTATACTAGACATAATTCAAATAAAATGGTCTTAGATATGCTTTAGGGTATTTCGTTCTAGCAGAGAGATATATTGGTTTATTACAGTGAGGACTAGCAATTCTCATTTATTTCTGTGGCATTCACAACCCTTGACAGGTTCTTCTAAGATGTCAATGTATGGTTGCTTGCACTTTAATTTGACCTGAACAAATTGCTGCTGCAGTATTTTTTTAAAAATGGCAAAACTTCGAGCTAAAAAATTCGTAAATGTTGCGAGCATCATACACAATTGGGTGGGCGTGGTGAATTGAGATGTTGGTCATGTCATCATCTCTGATTTGCTGCAACTGGCAGTCTTGTTCCAAATTCACTGGTGCAAGGGAGAAATTGATACATATTTCCCCCCAGGAACTGCCGTCTATTTTCCGAAGTTTATAATTTCTGAAAATCCTCCAAAAGTGACATGAAGTTTATGTAAACGGCAGAAGTACATCGATTCCAGTCGAAAAAATTGGCCGTTTTGAAATGTCAATATTTAAACAAACGCAGGGACAAAACCCTTACGCAAACCGCCAGTTCATCACACCATACTATATTTGCGTTACAGCAGACAAATCAGTCATAACTTTGCCTTAACTTCTCAGGATTCTTCTTGTGGGCTAAATTCGCGAAATTTATGACGATGCACGAAAACCTATAAACCTGGAAAATCCTACCACGATCACGTGCACTGGTCAGGATGTATTCACATTTTTGCGTCGCTCTTGTAACCGCTTGTCACATCTTGTCGACACATAAACAACAGAAAAACAACTGCGTGATGCAAAATCTCCCCATGGACGGTTGAAGTAATTGCTTTTACGACTAATTTAAAGGATTATTTACAGCAGATTTGACGGGAATATTTTGTTCATAGCGAAAGGAGAGGAAAAATATAAATAAGCAGAATTGAGACGTTTCGGTTGGATCAGAGTGTTCGCCGTTCGGTGAAAATGAAGTGGAACAGCATACGTACGTATGGAACGTAAGCACAAAGCAAACACTTTGGACCACTTAGAATAACATATTCGTGTACAGGTTAGTATATTTAACTTGTTTCATGCGTCAACGGTGCCAATATCTGCCGATATTTCCTACTGAAAGAAATTTTATGCCAGGTCACTCTTGGTCACGCAATCATCAGATGGCGTGATTTTGTGCTTTCTAAGCACGATTTTAAAAAATTTCCTGAATATTCTAATATCATTTGCCCAAACAAACCTTAACTTAATTTGAAAGTACTGCATCATTAGTCTTCAAAACTTAAGTTTTATCAAATTCCAAGTAAAGGCACATGGTCAAACTCGTCGTTCTTTTTGACCTATCGATTGAGGTAACAAAAAGGAGCCCTTGAACACTAAGATTAGTCTTAAGTTTATAAAATCATAAGGTTTGGACGAAAAAGAGTCATACAACAAATTGGTAGTATTACAGCCTTCCCCGGTTCATTCGTTTTGACACGCGAGTCGAGGGAACTTGAAGGAGTTTTAAACCTTCCTGGTCTCGCAAAATCAAGCTTAGAGCTATGAACGGAGTTTTTCGTTTTTCTCAGAAATAAAGAGTTATTTTAAGGAAAAAACTACACAGAGTTTGTATACTTACAAAGGGTTACCGCCATGCAAAAGAAGAGTGAATTTGATTTTTCAAGCTTTGCCACTCAATGTTTGATTTTTGTACGGATTTGCTTTTAACTTTCAAATGCCAGATGTAAACTGGCAATTTCCAAATTGTCTGTTCCAATGACCATCAGGGCACGTTATCTGCTATTAAATTGGTAGAGGCCTGTTCTTGCAGTGAGCTAAGACATCTTTTTTGCCAAAGTCACGTGACTAATGACTCCATCACCCTAGCATTGATATGAGGGGTAAGTTTCACACGATTATAAATAACACACGATACAGTATCCTCTTCGACCACAAGTTGACTAAGTTATTTAGCATTGAAAATTTTTTAGGTGCAAAGCATGCTGGGGAGGTTCTTATTATAATTATAGTATTGTTTTTATAATCATTTCATCATCATCATTATTATTATTATTATTATTATTATTATTATTATTATTATTATTATCATTGTTGCTGTTATTATTATTCTTCCTCCAAATTTGAAATATCAGTTATAATCCATGCCAGAATTGCAAACAGGATAGCTACACGATACTGCTCAGCTCACACTAATGCAAGAGAAAACGTTCTTCAAAGTGTAATTGGTTTTAGCTAGTTAACCAAATAACCTCACTGGGGTTCTTTTTCCCAACTGATTGGAGTGATGTAACCCCTGGAGCGTAATCAATTATTAACGAATCGATAGCCAATCAAAGAATGATGACGCTTAATGTAAGTACCTTTTAGTCTCCATCAAAAAGTTACACGAAACAAACAATGACATTATTTCATTTATCTTCGTACTTGCTCTGCATTTCACGCAGTTTTATGCGAGGTAATCATGGCTGATGATGTGAAATTTCTACTCTGGTATCTTGTACCGCTACTTGCCGCCATTTGTTCTTCAAAATCTTCAAACAGTCAGTGTATCAGTGGAATGTGCGAGAAAAAGTCTCTGTCCCTTAAAACCGACACCAAGCACAACTCTTCTCTTAATGGGTATGTTTTTGAGACTTTCAACTTCTCCATCTGGAAAGAATGTTTTAACATGTGTTTGAAGAAATGCCAGTGCCTCTCGTTCAACTTCAACGAGATCAACAAAACCGAAAACTGCGAGCTGAACGATGCTACCACAAAGCTGGCACCAGAGGCACTGACAAGAAAGGAAGGGATCAAATATTATGAAATAATGAGGACTTACTTTGACAAGAACGTAAGTATTTTCGTAGAGTTTTCTACAATTAACCCGTTTTGCGATCTCAGTGTTTACAATATAAAAGTAAATACCTAAGGTAATTTGGAATGTCATACTTCGGTATCCAATTTTGTGTCTTTCTGCATCTCGTTAATAATCAGGAAAAAGCGGGAAGCTCGAGTTTTCTGCATGCTTGCCAATCGAAGTTAAAAGCTTTTGCTTTGTGAAAAATATGAGGCTCATCGTTTGGACCTTGGTATTCCTACTTGTTCTCACAATGATAGAATTCGCTTTTGAGCGAACTAAAATTGTATTTGAGTAGGCGATTTTAATGCGGGATGTCGAATGAACGAAGTTGAAAGTACGTTATTTTCAAATATACAATTAAATCTGATAAAAAGATTCTGCAGATGGAAACAGAACAAGTATTTTCAGTTTGGGGATAAGTTGCAAGATTACAACGAGGGTATTACAAGGATTAAAACTTTATTAATATCGATTTCGTGACAGGCTGTCCAGAAATCAAAGTTGCCTTTCCTCGGATGAAACTTTCAATTTTTTGGCCGCTATTTTTCTCTCGAGTTTATATATTCTATTTTAATTCGACAACACCCGGTTAACATTAAAGGGGTTGTAATATTAAAGCGCCACGACATATTAAAAACTCACAATTTACCATAAAAATAAGCGCTAAACGGTGTTCGTGTATACATACTGTTTTCTTTCCACATGCGAAACATGATCTACTATGACTAATAATTTTACAACTTCTTGTCTAGGGTGCTCCTCGCCAAATAACCTGTTCTGATCCAACCTGTCATAACAAGTGTTGTGAGACCGCACCTTGTCAACATGGCGGCACGTGTCGTGAAGTTTGTGACGTCAACAAAAGAAGATTCCAGTGCACATGTCCACCAGACTTCAAGGGACACAGGTGTCAATTCCCATTGCGATCCTGTAAAGACATCAAGGTGATTCACCAAGAAGCAAGCAATGGTATTTACAACATTTTAGGTGAACAGAACATCTCGTTCCCAGTCTACTGCGACTTTGGTTCCGAGCCTGGTGTCGCATGGACTCTGATTCAGTCTCACTCCTTGAAAAACAATGACGCGTTCAAGAGCAAAGCGTTCTTCCTGCATGACATGCCAGTCAACCAAGATGCACCTGAATGGAACAACTACCGTCTGTCAATGTCTCGTATGAAGTCCATCCAAGATGTCGCCACTCACTGGCGAGCCACTTGTAATTTTCCGACCGATGGCGTGGACTACCACGATTATTGGAGAGTGTCCCTGAAAAACTTGGATTTGTTCATGGAGCCTGTACATGGCTTGTTTTGTCTTTTTTCCGAGTTTGTCAACATCCGTGGAAATGAGTGTGCCAACTGCACAGTTTTGTGTGGTTACGAATCAGTGGTCTCTCTTCACATGGATAGCTGGTATAACCAAGAACATGGCTGTGAATTCAACGGACAGGCAGGAGGGATAAAGAATGAAGATAACTTCGGTTACTACGTGGCAAACAACTCTGCGTTTCGCTGCACTTCCTCCATAAGTTCCACCAGTCAGTTTTGGCTCGGCAGCTTCTAGGCTTGAACAAAAGACATGTCGGCAACAAATTGAACAACACTGACAGAATTGAAATTTGCAGATAGATATTACCAGTGTCGATTTACTCGCTGATTATCTACTGCTATCATAATGACTGCGGTAATTTTAAGTTTCTACTATAGCTGCCTGAATGATTCAGTGATCATGTTAACGTCTTTTGCATTTTCTTTTTTAATACAAAAATATCATATTGGAGATGTATAGACGCACAGTTACTACTAAATGTCTGCAGCAGAAAGAAATTTGTAAAATTATCTTTCACCGATCACCTTTCTTTTTCGTTTATTTAAAAAACGTTCTCTTCCCAGTTTAATCATTACAATAGCCTTTAAATAGCTGTAGAATTTATACTTGTAACCAAAGTGAAAAGTTTGTCTTCTGTACAAATAAAATGAACCGTGTATGTAAATGAAGCCAACTTAAAGCGTTTTTAACTCTTTTAAAATGAAGCGCCTTGTACATGTAATTCATTGAACGACTTCGTTAAGGATACCTTTGTTTTAAGTAACTTTTTGCAACGGCTAACATAATAAAGCTCTAAAATCTGCTGACAAAAATAAAATCCTCACCTTGATGGCTACATTCTGGTCATAACAATTTGATGGAGCTGGTTCACTGAGTTAGGAAAACCATCCATATCGTTTAGCAAATCATCTTACTTGGGATTCAGATCAGTGAATTTTCATCCTCAATTCCGCGCCATTAGAAGGAGAGATAGGCTGCTCAAACTGTTCAAACTTGTGGTTGACAAGACAGAAATGAAACGTGAAAGGCATTTAACGACTTGATCTCCATGAAAGACTGATTTAATAACAAGTGACTTTACTGGTCAAAATCATCGTTGAATTCCTTGGACATGACTGAGGTGGTTACAGTTACGTCTGTAGCAGTCACAAAATTAGAGATATACAATGAAATGGAAAGAAACAAAACAGTAGCTTCTTTTCGATCGCTAATTTTTTTCTGAACGACTTAAATCCCTGTTGTACCTTCGGTAGAAAAAGCAGGATGGTAAGGGGGCTTTTGCTCGGGAGGTGCGGAGGGGGAGGGGGAATGACAACCAGAATATTTTTTACAGGTAGCAGGGGCTACTAAGCAGAGTTTGAAGGATACACCCCGGATATTTTTTGAGGTCGGGATACAATAGACGACAGACTGCAAGGGCATGACGCAGGGACAGGTTGGTGATAACAGTTTCATAAGAAAACGCCGTCGCTGCGACTAACATCTGACACACGGATTCAAACCTGCTTGAATTGGTGCGTGAGGTTGCGGAGACAACATAACGCCAATTTTTATTGTTGCATCGTTTCCACTGTGACGAGCGACTTGTCCCCGCGACAAAATAATATATATATCTCTATGGGAAAGCGCCATTTATTCCAATTGAATAACGGGGTTAGTTTCTAAACAAACTGTGGTGCTGCGTCGGCGGAGAAGTAAAACACAGAAATGTAGATTTATCAACTGAGTTTACGAGGTAAATTGGCCACCGTAAGAAATTGAAAGCTGACGTTTCGAGCATTAGCCCTCCATTGCAGGGAATAAAAAATGCTGGTTGTTTATAATTTATATGTAGAACGGTGGAGCTACGGTATTGGTGGAAACGTGGAAAAGAAAAAAACAAGAATAATTCAAGGTCATTAGTTTCTCTACAAACCCATCGATCACAACAACTAACACGTTATGCACCAAAGTGCTACTAAACATAACAGGAAGGCGCAGGGATTACTATGTTTTATCAGTCTTTGTCTAAAATACATACTGCATAAACGGACATTTATGAACTAAATCATTTGAATTAAAGAAAACGTTCCTGTATACTACCATATTTACCAGTTGTCTTGTGTATTGTGTATGAAATGTTGACTTTTAGACAGGTGTTTCTACATCCTCTAAAGCATGCAAAACAACGGGGTAAGACAAAACAATTTTGAAAGTTGTGTAAACTTTATTTCGTTTGAAAACGTAAAATAGCTAACAAAAATACCTTACGTCACGTAAAGACTGCATGCTAAGAAGAGGTCTATTACTTTAACAACATTTTCTTTTTTAGACTCCCAATATTTTGTAATAGTTCTCTGCTTGTAAAAAATAAATTGCATTGTATGCTCTAAGAAGTGATAGAAGTAACAAAGTTTTCTTAACGAGACTTGCATAATTCAAGTAGACTTAAAACAAATAATCACAAACAAGTCAGCTACATATATATATGATGAAAAATGATCCATTATCGTACAAATTGCTGTTAAACGTGACTGGATGTTACTGCCGTATGTGTTGTTTGCATGGGTTGCTTAGCGACGTCAAAGTAAAAATAAAACAATACTAAACTAATCTAAAGACGCCTGCAATGATATTTCTTCAATTTTTTTGGTCTCTTTCTACGTAACTAGGAACAAGGACAGACATAAAACATGTTTGTACTCGTAAAAAGTGTTTTTCCACAACTATTATCTTTAATCCTCCAGCTGCGTGATACTGCCCAGCTCACACTAATGCAAGACAAAACGTTGGAGCTCGATACTGTGGCTTCAGTGTCAACCAAATTAAAATTTGGTTATAGCTAGCGAGCCAGGGAACTGCATGGAGAGTTTTTTCCAACTGATTGAAGTCCCCTGGAGCACAATCAATTATAAACGACTGTTAATGGGAAAACATATAGAAATTTTTGTTAATAATTCACTAAGTTTTAAAAATGAGAGAAAACACTGACCTTTTGGTGTCCTAACGTGTTTGTCTTCGAACAGTATCTCATTTTTGACAAACCAAAAACGTTACAGTAAATTACGTAAAATGTAGTTGTCGTGTAAATGAAACTTTTCACTTTACGACAGGTGCTCAAGGGATCCTACGCAATAAGACATTTTTAATCCATTCCTTTTTTTCGTTTACTGACCTAATTAAAAGACGGAAAATTGTGTATTTTCAAGGGGCTACTGGTTTTTGAAATAATCAAGCCAAATCAGGAAATAATCACAAAGTAAAACATAAAAATAAAAAAAATGCTACGTTAGTCTTTTAAATTGTCGCTAGGCTGTTGTTTTTCATGCCTGTTTGGAAAAACACTGAATATAAAATTCCGCTGTTTGTCTTAATGAGAAATTAGAGGAGGTTAGCATAATTGCCCAAACAATAACTGAAGATATCAAGCTTTTTATATCTCGTATATATATATATATATATATATATATGAAAAAATCTTCAAAAGTTTCCATGACAAGTGTTTTTTGCCATTTACATGGGCAAAGAAAAATTGACAAAAAATTTCAAATCGAAAAATTGCTGTTTGCGTGCATAATACCTTGAACAGGTGTACAATTGTTCTGTTTAGTAAGAAAAAGTCCTCTTTTATCCTTTGGTCTGCCGCCAACATCCGACAGTTTTTAGCAAATCTTAAAGAGGAGCTCGTTTTATGGAAAGTTGTGTTTACTCGCAGCATGAAAAACCATAAGAAGTCGTCAAAGAATGATTTGAATGCACATAATGACATGTTAATTGACGCTTAATGTTTACAAGTACCTTTAAGTCTCCATCAATAAGTTACATAAACAAACAATAATTTCAGTTTTGATTTGTCTTCGTACTTGCTACGCATTTCACACAGCCTTATACGAGGTCATCATGGCTGATGATCTGAAATTTCTGCTCTGGTATCTTGTATCGCTACTTGCCGCCATTTGTTCTTGAAACGGTCAGTGTATCAGTGGAATGTGCGAAAAAAAGTCTCCGTCCCTTAAAACCGTCATTAAACACAACTCTTCTCTTAATGGGTATGTTTGTTAATCTTTTAACTTTTCCATATGGAAAGAATGTTTCAACATGTGTATGAAGAAATGCCAGTGTCTCTCGTTCAACTTCAACGAGATCAACAAAACCGAAAACTGCGAGCTAAACGATGCTACTGCAAAGCTGACACCAGAGGCACTAATAAGAAAGGAAGACATCAAATAAATTATTATGAAATAATCAGGACTTACTTTGACAAGAACGTAAGTATTTTTGTACAGAGTTTTCTGTTAATTAACCCGTTTTGTGATCTCAGTGTTTACAATATAAAGGTAAGTACCTTAGGTAATCAGTTTGGAATGTCTTCAGTATCCAATTTTGCGTCTTTCTGCATCTCTTTAAGAATCAGAAAATAGCGGGAAGCATGAGTTTTCTGCATGCTTCAGATCGAAGTTAAAAGGTTTTGCTTTGTGAAAAGTATGAGGCTCATCGTTTGGACCCTAGTATTCCTGCTTGTTCTTACAATGATAGAATTTGCTTTTAAGCGAACTAAATTGTATTTGAGTAGGCGATTTTAAGGCGGGATCTCAAATGAACGTAGTTGACATGTACGTTTTTTCAAATATACTATTATGCTGTTATCAATTGAGTGTTTTTTTTGTTCCTAATTGAAGATAGGAAAAAAGCAAACTTGAAGTAAGCTCTTGTCCATACTTAAAAATTCGACAACACCCGGTTAACATTAAAGGGGATGTAATATTGAAGCGCAACGATATATCAGAAACACATTATTTACCATAAATATCAGCGCTAAACGGCGTTTGTGTATGCATAATGTTCTCTTTCCACATTAGAATGCGTTCTACTATTACTAACAATCTTACAACTTTTACTCTAGGGCGCTCCTCGCCAAACCTGTTCTGATCCAACCTGTCATAGCAAGTGTTGTGAGACTGCACCCTGTTAACATGGTGGCACGTGTCGTGACGTGTGTGACGTCAACAAAAGAAGATTCCAGTGCACTTGTCCGACAGGATACACAGGACACAGGTGTAAAGTCGCCCCACCGCCTCGATCATGTAAAGACGTCATGATCGTCAAACAAGTGAAAACCACTGGAATCTACAACATTACAGACCAGCAGAACATCTCATTTCCAGTCTACTGCGACTTTGGTTCCAAGTCTGGCTTTGCATGGACTCTGATCCAGTCTCACTCCTTGCTTAACAATGACGCTTTCAATACCAAAGCGTTATACCTGCACGACATGCCAGTCAACCAAGATGCACCTGAATGGAATAACTACCGTCTGTCAATGTTCCGTATGAAGTCCATCCAAGATGTCTCCACTCACTGGCGAGCCACTTGTAATTTTCCGACCGATGGCGTGGACTACCACGATTATTGGAGAGTGTCCCTGAAAAACTTGGATTTGTTCATGGAGCCTGTACAAGGCTTGTTTTTTTTTTTTCCGAGTTTGTCAACATCTGTGGAAACAAGTGTGCCAACTGCACAGTTTGGTGTGGTTACGGCTCAGACTTCTCTCTTCACATGGATAGCTGGTTTGGTCAAGAATATGGTTCATGTGCTTTCAACGCAAAGGCTGGAGGGATAGAGGGTGAAGATAACTTCGGTTTCTACGAGATAATCATCTCTGCGCTTCGCTGCACTTCCTCCATAAATTGCGCCAGTCAGTTTTGGCTTGGTAGCTTCTAGGCTTTGAACAAAGGACATGTGGGCAATAGATTGAACCACACTGACAGAATTGAAATTTCCAGATAGATATTACCAGTGTCGATTTACTCGCTGATTATCTACTGCTATCATAATGACGTAATAAGTTTAAGTTTCTACTATAGCTGCCTGAATGATATCGGGAATGTATAGACGCACAGTTACTACTAAATGTCTGCGGGGGAAAGAAATTTGTAAAATTATCTTTCACCGATCACCTTTCTTTTTCATTTATATAAAAAAAAGTTCTCCTCCCAGTTTAATCATTACAATAGCCTTTAAATAGCTGTAGAATTAATACTTGTAACCAAAGTGAAAAGTTTGTCTTCTGTACAAATAAAATGAACCGTGTATTTATATGAAGCCAACTAAAAGCGTTTTAAACTCTTTTACAATGAAGCGCCTTGTACACGTTATTCATTGAACGACTTCGTTAAGGACACCTTTGGTTGTAAGTAACTTTTTGCAACGGCTAACATAATAAAGCTCTGAAATCTGCTGACAAAAATAAAATCTTCACCTTGATGGCTACATTCCTGTCATTAAAATTTGATGGCGCTGGCTCATTGAGTTAGGAAAACCATCCATATCGTTCAGCAAACCATCTTACTTGGGATTCAGATCAGTGTATTTCCATCCTCAATTCCGCGCCGTTAGAAGGAGAGATAGGCTGCTCAAACTGTTCAAACTTGTTGTTGACAAGACAGAAATGAAACGTGAAAGGCATTTAACGACTTGATCTCCACGAAAGACTGATTTAATAACAAGTGACTTTACCGGTCAAAATTATCGTTGAATTCCTTGGACATGATTGAGGTGGTTTCAATTACGTCTGCAGCAGTCACAAGATTGGAGAAATACAATGAAATGGAAAGGAAAAAAAAACAGTAGCTTCTTTTCAATCGCGAATTTTTTCTGTACGACTTAAGAGTGAATGTCAGTAAAAATCAAAGAAAATTTAGAAAATCGCGGCCACGGTCAAAAAATCAATTTGTCTCATTCTTTGTCTACAGGAACCTTAATGTATGTAAGAAAGTGAAATGGG
>Ga0126336_10001967_pt1 | contig 11359 bp, 3 predicted proteins | sample SidCmetagenome_FD_92530 | JGI IMG/M metagenome (GOLD analysis project Ga0126336, IMG submission 92530) | Coral microbial communities from El Islote,Puerto Morelos, Mexico - Siderastrea C C metagenome | ecosystem: Host-associated > Invertebrates > Cnidaria > Coral | place: El Islote,Puerto... | reverse complement strand
GGGGGGGGGGGGGGGGGGAGGGGGAGGAGGCTCCCAAACAGGATTGCAGGTGCCCACTTATAAACTAGCCTGCGTGCAGACGTCTCCTAAACCTGGGTGGAAAGAAATAAAATTCATTATAGAACACAGCTCCTTGGGAGCAACCGCACAGGAGCAAATAACCTGGAGTGTGTATTTAACTAACAGTTACACTCTCTTTTTAACAAGAATGTTGCTTTTCCGGCCCAGGCTGAATATTCATATTTTTCTGCCGATTTTAGGCTGAAAACATTCTTGTATTATTCTTAAATTATAGCTTATGACATTTCCGTTTTAGAATGTATTGAGGTATCAATTACAAGTGTTCGGTGTCTAGATCTGCTAGTGCAGGTTTTTTCATTTTGTTGGCTAGATTTGCCTTTTAGAGAAAGGAATAATTTTATACGGTTAAGTTAAAAACATGTAATTGTATTGTATTTACAGATTTTCAACACACAAAATTATATCCTTTTCAAAATCTCAGCCTCGGGTTTATTCTTAAAATATTCTTAAAATTTCGCAAATTTCAGCCTCGATATTCTTTTAAAATATATTCTTATAAAAAAAACAGTGAAACAAAAAGTGTATTCATGTCACGGCGAAGTCTTCACAGACCTATTCATTCAGGGTTCAGGGGGTTTTGGAGTGGGTTTATAAACAGGGGGCTTTTATCGATGGGCTGGGCAAAAAAAAAAAGAGGTTTCGGAATGATCTGATAACAAAGAAGTTGAGGCTACTTGCAAGTTATATGCAGAGTTGACCCTTATTCAGCAATTTCCGGATTTTATGTTCGGGCATTAATGAAACATCAGTAAGATGTCATAAGGTAATAGCAAAACGGTCAGTGAAAGGCTGTACTACACTGATTAGAAGCAATCAGCTAGTTTTTGTATGGGAGTGGCTGTGAAAATGGTTTATTACTGCAATCCCCCCGCTACGTGCGCGATCAATTCATCATCAGCCTTCAAAAGTCTGACCAGCTACACTTCATCACTCCAGAGAGGTTTCCCCGTCAAAAGCAATTTTCAAGTGAAAAGATTGCATGTAAAAAAGTTGCTCTAATGGTTTTTGTTCGCAGTTTTTATTCAGTTATTCAATGTTGCGTGAGAACGTTTGAAATACGGAAAAGTGAACAGGGGGACTATCATCAGATTATTTCATTTTAAGCGGGGAAATTGGACGGGAAGGTTCGTAAACGACGAGGGAAGGTAAGTAGACTTAACGGTAGTCTGGCGCATGACGCTCCAACCAATGGAACATGTTTTATGTTTTAAAGCATCATTGTGATGTCACAAGGCAATAACAAATTAAAACAATCTGTGAAAACATGCCGGGGCAGGCTGTTGTTGAAAAATTTTACATCAGTTGTTTTAAGGGGGAAGATGTTAGAAATGATTTACTTTGACACCCGCGTATGGATCGATAATGAACTCTCTGAACTCTCACCATTTAAAGTCGTGAGTGGAAATAAACTCTCACCGCACCAGAGAGGTTCCCAACCGCTTTTGTTTTCCTTTTCAATACCACATCCGAAACATTTATTTAAGGGGTAAGATGTCAGAAATGATTTACTTTGACACGCGCGTTTACGAACTGTTAGTGATGGATCGATAATCAGCTCTCTGAACTCTCACCAGTTAAAGTCGAGAGTGGAAATAAACTCTCACTGCACCAGAGAGGTTCCCACCGTTTTTGTTTTCCTTTTTAATACCACATCTGACACATTTAGTTTTAACCTCCCCTTCACCCTCCCTCTCGTATGAAATCAAATTACCGTGATGTGACCATATTTTTTAAGAAGTATCGTGCACAAAACTGTGTGTAGCTTGTGTCGTTTTAATATCGACCGCGTACGTTCGAGACTTGATCGATAAAAATGCGAAAAGACTGAAAAAACCTTGACTTTATTCCAACCTTCCGTCACCAAAGTCAACAATTTGTTGAGTAACAGCTCTTTGAATGTTAAAAATACCAAAGTTCACTAAAAATGTTTGACACTTTAAAGGTATCTAACCACTGCCGGATGCCTCGGCCAGGTTCAATGGACTTACACACGTTGTAGATTGAGAATCATTCGATAATAATGAATTGACCTGACATGGATTTAGCGTGAAAAAAAAAAAACCCAACAAATTTAGAAGCTGTGGGTAGGATTTGTTGTTTGTTTTCACCGTTTCTGGAAGTTGGAAGAGGAGTGGTTTGTCCAACCCCCCGATGGTCAAAGTGATGTATTTATAGCTAAACGATTTCCAGGCACTATCCAGGTATTTCGACAGCCTAACTTAAACACGAAGCAAATAAAATGACAGCAAGTCAAAAACTGATGAAAAACGTCGGAGAAAAGTCTCAAAACGTTCGCGGTATTTTTAGTTCTTGAAGAAATAACAGCTGCGAGGATAAGACAATTTCGCGACCGGATCAGTTGAACAATTGATCTCTACTCCTCCTGTCACTAAATATAGCAACTATTTTGATTGGCTTTTCAATCATTTTCATTCGCGACTGATGAGACCACAGGAAACTTGACACATGTATCGGTATCGAGTGGCAATAAACCCGCAGTCATGAGAAAACCATAGCTGCGAGCGTATTTGTGAGTATGGCGGTCTTATGGAAGTTGGTCGCAATTTTGATCGCACTTATAAATTACATAGAGGAAAGACATTGCTCGGGATTCCCTCAAGCTGACAAAAGATGTGGGCCTTGCTGGTGTTGGAGATCGGAACGCAGTCGTGAGGTTAAAGCGGATTGCTATAGTCAAAACCTAACGACCATTCCAGCTGAAATTCCTGACGATGTCACTAACTTGTAAGTTGCAGGCCTTTCCTTAGCCATTTTACGTTGCTGCCTTACACGATCTGTAACGTAATCTCACTCGGTACACATGAGATTTCCTTGGACATTCGTTTCAAAGGCTATCATACGTTTGTCTCACTCGAAGGTGTCAAACCGGGCTAAAAATAGCAAGATACCTTCCCTAGATCACGTACTCAATCGGTTTTATTTCTCGATTGTATGCTTGTCCTGCGTTGCAAAAATAATTTAAAGTTCGAGTTGCTTCTTACCACTCTCTATTATCCACTTTTCCTTTCACATCTGTGCGATTTCAATTGTAATCGTACGGTTACCCGTTTGCTAGTACAAATCTTTAGACTACCTTGGCGAAGGCTTCTACCTGGCTATATCTTTAAATTGCTTGGTCTCTATATCAGAGATCTAATCGCTGTGAAGTGTTTACCTCGATCTTTGCAGTTGCATTGCCTAAAGACGTCAAAATCAAATGTTTGAGACAAAAGCTTTTGGAACAGTTACTTGAAATAGAACAACGCGTAGACTATATAGCTGTCATTTGATGTGATCCCCACAGTACGCTTGACACCGAGAGATGTTCTGTGCTAAACCCTTTTCGCTTTTATCAAGGTTAATTAACTTAATTTTTTCGAAAGAGATATATGTTGCTATATTCACCAGAACGTGTGACAAAGTGGGCTGTAGATTTAATTTAACGTTAGGGTTAATTAAAGCTTAAATTGGTTCTCTGTATTTTTACCATCGTTTAACTAAAGTAATGTTTACTTTTTAAACTTGGGATTCGCCGGTAAGTCTGCGTTTTGACAACACCGGGAAACATGGAGTTAAGGAGTTCAAGCTACGTACATGCACGAATTAGTTGAAAGTTCCATGCATCCAATTTAGTTGATACTGAGGGCCAAGTTTAATACAGCATTGTCTTATGAGAGGAAACAATTTGTGTATAAAGTTTTGTGTATTAGTGTATGTTTCGTATAGTTTGTGACATTTTGCTTAACCTTTTCAGGAGCGAAGTCTATACAAAAGTCAATGTAAATGTTCATGAGATAGCAAACGTCGTAGAGGAAAATTTTGGAGTTTTTGGCTGGTAGGGGGCGAGAACGTTCAACAGCAAAAATTGAAGGGAATTTTTGCAATGCCCGTGAACGAAGGCACGCAGTTCTTGTCTGATAACGAATTGAAGCAATGCGGGCTGCAGCTCATCAAATTATGTGGTGTGCTATGCAATAAATTTACTCTTCGCTTACTTGAGCTTGTCATATCGTGGAATACTGTTGTTTATTTTGCTAATCCCTACTGTATATCACCTATTTCAGGGATTTGAGTGACAACTTGATAACCGAGCTTCCCGAGTCGGCATTCGCTAACCTTACCCAACTCACTGTACTGTAAGTATATGTACCTTTTATTGCTGTATTTTAATACGGTATTTTTGCAGTTGTTCAACTGTTGACATGAATATGGCATTCAAATTAATTTAAAGCTTCTACTAAGCAAATAACTATGAATCACGTGCGTTCCGTGATAACGCGTTTGTACAAGAAAATAGAACAATCTATGTAAATAAACACCCAATCAGATTTTATTCGCTTGTTTATATTAGCACTCCTGAACCTGTATGGAGTGCTAGCGCTATTTTCGCGTCAGGCATTCACATCTTTTGTGTGATATGCCGCAATTTCCCGGTATTTCCTTTCGCTAGTGTTGCAGATATAAATTTCAGGATATCTTGCTGGGTTTAGAGCGAAACGAGATAGCTTTAAGGTCAGCGAACGTCCAAATTGCGAGAGTTTTTCGGGCTTGAAATAAATGGTCAAAACTTGACGAGTAGACCATCTGTACATATAAACATCATTTAGGATGAATACAAAGGATCCTTTCTGCTCCACCGTTAAGGAATTACACTTTAAGCCGTGACCTCCACAAAGGGACTTTGTTTAACTGGTTAATTTTAGATTTCCCTTGTTGTTTTTAGAGCTTAAAGTTGTTTTCGTCTCGAAAAAAGTGTTTTTAATTGAACTTCTTTATGAAGAAAAACAAACGGGCATGAATTCAGAAAAAAAATGCCCGGCTTGTCTCCCTAAATAGTGGAAATGGTATACCATACCCTGTATTTATCCATTTTTCGGCTTTGCTAAACTGTCAGTCTCAAATTAAATAAACTTTAGTTGGTTCGTCACCCGCATTTAATGCCTCATGCAACCCATGCGTTCTTTAAGTGTTTGTTCCACTTTTTGAAGGTAGAAAAACTGTTTTCTAGTATACCAGAATCACATGCTAAAATTGTACAGTTTAATTATTGTTGATTCCTGAATGGAGGCCGAATTTTAAAACAGCTGCTCTAATTTGAACGCAAAGGGATTTTTGGACAAAATTTCAAGCAATTAAGTTTGTACTTTACTGTAAGGCTTAGCTTATGGAAAAGTCATTTTGGAGTACTCTGCAATAACGTAGCTTAACCCAAAAATTAACAATTAACAAAAACTGAGGGCAGATCATCGGTAATGTTGAAAGGGAGAGTGATTAATGAATTTAATGATTTCCTCTTTTCAATCGTGTGAAAAATCGTTTACAAAACATCTTGTTTTATTTGCTTGAAGTAAATCAACACAGGGCAGAGTAATGCTTACTTTTGTCATCAAAACAACAGTCTTTGTTGAGCTAGATTTTATTAAGGTTAACCACACATAATATCAATCTATCTCATCTTAACGAGCAGACTTTATGACTACATACTGACATGCCTTTTTCAAACAAATGTCCCAAAATGGAATAAGCTCTTCAAAAACGACACCGTAAAAAATGTATTTTCTCACGTCTTCAGGAAATTGCTGAAGCCACACATCACTTAGCTGTTTGGAAACTTAACCACGTCTCTACCGCTAGGAAACTGTTATGTTCGAGTGGGCGAGCGTTTGTCAACTAGAAGCGGAAAATAACCCTTTCCCTCCCAAAAAGATCAACAGTTCGCACCGCAGGAAAGTCAAGTTCTGCTAAGTAGCTTTCATTCGAATGCCCACAGTTAATGTTTTCATCCACAGACTCTAAAGGTAGACCCACTTTGTACAGCATTACAAAATAGTTCCATATTAACAGACTCTAAATGTAGAACCATCTTGTAAAGCGTGATAAACAGAACCACAGGAAAATACTATTCGCCAGCTCCTATTTTAAACTTTGTAGTGCGACAATGTAGGATTCTATCGAAAGACCCAGAAGTAAGAACCGCTTTGTACAATACAATACACAGCACCACAGGAAAGTGCTACTCGAAAGCGTTCATTTGAATGGTCACACTAAAAGATTTCGTAAAAACAAATACGGTATAATAAACAGCTGCTAAGCTTTAATTTAATTTGTAGATGAACAATCAACTACAAACAACAAATTAGAACAGGACCGCAATACATGAATTATGGTATGCCTCTAGGAAGGAGATGGTTAACCGAGCGGATATGCTAAAATAAACGCCACACTAATTTGTTTTCATTCATGCTGTCTCCGAAGCTCCCCCGTCTCAATTGTTGAATATTGATACCGCGCGCTCTGGCTAAAAAGTTTTTACACTTTTTGTGGTTTGAAATCCGGAAACGAAAACTCCCATTTTGTCTCTGTTTTTATTTGCAAATAAACCCAAATAAAGTCTGACACTACTTTATCACGAAAGTGTTTCACTCTTGAGGAAAACAGGTTTCCTGTAATCTAACAATTCTGTTATAGACTAGGTGTCGTCATTTTCAGCCTCTTTTATTTCCGTGATGTTTTACAAGAATACATATCTCTTAACCTTACAGCTACTTAAATGTGTTAGCGGGATGCACACAATGTTAAGTGGAGGTTATTTAAATTAAGCTACAATTCTCTATATTTAAAATGTCAAGCAGAGGGTTTTGATTTAAACTTCTGTGGAATGTTGCGACTTATCGTTTGACTGAAAATGATTATCATGATTTAAAAAAAATCAAGAAGCGTTTCTTACTGTTGATTTGTGTTTAATTTTTGCGGGTAGTCATTTCCTTTATCGGCTCCTAACCAAAGGTATCTTATTTTTGCTAAACGCTTTAAGCCTTAATCTGGCTCTCAGTCTAATAGCGTGCAGTTTACAAAAACAAGTTCTTCAAACGATTTCGCACGCAACCTACTAGCACGGAGGCAATGTTACCAGAAGCTTCGGTAGATCATCTTAAATGTCTAATGCGACAGTCGTTTCCTGTTGTAGAAGCCTTACAAGGCTTTATGGCAATGTAAAGAAGATTTAACAAATTTCGAACACGACTAAAAAATTAGTTAGGGCAATAGAGAAGGGTTAAAAGAGACGACCTTGATCTTTATCCGTACGATTTATGGCAAACGTAGACTATACATCTTTTGACCCTTTATTATTTTGTCGGTGGCTCTTCAAAGTAGAAGAATGCCAACTTATAAACGAAAACGGAGGCCATTGTTCTTGCTGCAAGAGGCATGTCACATTAGTTATGCTAGCTTTCTTTGTGTAATAAGCAATAGTTTAACGATACACGTAGTTCGTGAGTCAATTACAACTACTGGATTATCTCTTTCAACAGAGGCTATTGAACGAGTAAAAATAGATATAAAATCTCTAATGAAAGATGAAAATGAAGGCAGAATGAGCTCACACACAATGCTTATAGAAGTTAAAAGAGGTTTTTGGCAGAAGATGCTTGTAGAGTGTTAATCCTTTTGTGAGTGAATGCTTCAAAACAGAGTCAAGAAAGATTTGATAAAAAGGCCTTTCGATTGTAGATAATGGCACGTGCCAAAGTCCAAAAGAGTTTGGCAGTAAGGAAATATTCTCACTTTTTGTTTGTTGTTGTTGGGCGTGGCACGACGTGAAGAAATTTCTCGATATGACAACTCTAATATAATTCTTTTTCAATCTGTAAACCGTGAATTGCAATTGTCTTTTTACTAACCAAGCCAACCTAATGACAACAACAAATCAACGTAATGGCCCATACCAAAGTTCAAAGAATCCAGTTGAATAGGAAATACTTGCAGATATGTTTGCTGGTTGTTGTTGGCCGTTGCCAGTGAGGAATCTTCTCGAACAATGACAAATCCAATTTATTATTCTTTTTCGACCTGTAAACGTAAATTTCTTGACTAAACAAGCCAAACTACTGATAACAATGAGTCAATATAAATTCAAAAGCAAGCGATATTGAAATTCAGCACGTGACTGGATCGTGAACAAATAAAATTATCACAGGGTTTTATACGGTTGTTTTGCCCTGACGCGCACTCGGTATATCATTTCTTAATCTAATTTTATGATCGCAGTTGGAGATAAAATATAAGCGACTTTCATCCCAAAACTTGAATTTGCGTTTACCAACTTTGCAAGGAGAGAAATCGCTTATGGTGCATTGATACACACCGGCAAACAACACATCGCAATGTACGAGGTGATAAAAACAAAATGCGCATACATATTATATATCGATTGTGAGAAAATCATGTCATGGTTGATTATTTGTTATGTTTATCTTGTATGTGTATTGGAAGAAGAAAATGTTTTTACATTTTCTTTAAAAAGAATTTTTGTTCGCTTTTCAATGGAGATCTTGACGTTCCACCGCTATTTCGCGTTTTCAAACTTTACCTTTTCATAGTTTTAAAGTGACAAACTTTCCACGAAAATGATGAGATTCGATTTTATTTGCAGTTTAACACATTCCAATACTTGACTTAAAATCTAGTAAGTAGCACATTCTTTTTTAAAGTGGCTTGTTCAATTTAATTCCATAATTGTTGACCGATTGTACAGCAAGTTCCTGTATAAAATGTAAGCCTTTGAGTGGTACTTATTCGACACTACTAATGTGACTTTTTTCAATGAAGATATTTAACAATTCTTAACAGTAAAAAATTTGTGGTAATTCTCTCTCTGAAAGGAAAGTAATTGAAAGCCATAAAGAGCTCTTATTTAAAGTACAATGCTCTGAATTACTTATTTAATTTTTGAATTTGTTCAGTCTTGATTTATTTTTCATGAGATAAAACAGTTCAAAGTCGGATTAATAGCTTTTATGCAAATTACAACGGTTCTGACTACTAGATAACGGTTCTAAGCGTGAGTTGAAAGCCCTGAATTTTCTTGTAAAGTAAAATGCTCGGACTTATTTGTCACATTTCTACAAGTGTTCAAAATCTGTTCTTTGTTCATTCTTTCCGAACGTTGGATAACAGCCACAAAAAAGCGATAAGGTACTTTATCTGGAGTACATTGCTCTCAGCGTTTTAAGTCTTTTTGTTAATTCTTTTTGCGATAGCAGTTGGACGCGTTAACGTGTTTTTACCTGGAGTACAATGCTTTGACAATAAGTAATGTTTCCGTATGCATATGTTTAAAACTGTTTTTGAGCAAATTCAATCTTTCTGTGAGATAGAATTAAACAGTTAACTTTGTGTGGCAGCCGTAGAAGGAACTCACGTAGTATGTTCGAAAGCTTTTATTAATTCCTTTTAACAGATAACCAGCTGTCAGATTGAGCTAAACTAGGAAACATTGTTCCAGAAACATTGTTTTCAGACATGTTTCCTTGGGTGGCTAAACTGGGAAATATAAGTTTCGGAAGCAAAATTTGCGTCTGTGAAGCAAAAATGTTTTTGACTTGATTCAGAAACATTTCCTTGCTTCCAAGACGCAAAATGTGCTCCGCAACATATGTTTCTCGCGCGGCTAAACTGGGAAACATTTGTGTCTGCAGCAATGCTTACGCAACAATGTTTCCTAGTTTAGCCAGGCCCTTAGTTCCTGGAGGAAGTATCAATGCATGGTTATAAAAACACCCCATTTCCACGAGTCAAACCTTTGTGGTAAGAAATAGAGACCCATACACCTTTTTCGAAGCAGAAATTCGCGGGCAGCCTGACCATATGTTTTATTGTGCCTCCGTGCAGAGGCTTGAGCTCTTAAAAGTCTTACCAGACATTAAAAATTAAAGGATTTCTGCTCATTGCAAAACGTTCATACATAGGTTGTATGTTTGTGTACATTTTATAGAAAAAAGATTTTAAGAGCGACAAAGACCGAGGATGGCGAGGTGTCCGGGAAAGAATTGTCTCGAAGATTCAACATCGTTGCCGACTATTTGTCAGAAGTCTTTTTCGTGAAACTCTGCATTATTTAATAACACTACAGATTTAAACAGATAATTCTTTTAGAACATGTTCTAGCTTTATCTTATAGTTTGCGTACTGTCAATACGTGACAGTTTTTCTTCAGTTGTGGTGAATTACTAAAACCCGGGACTAAAACCATTCCTTCAGTTTAATAGCTTTAATCGAGACAAAAATGATAAAACGATTTAGTTCATTTTTTTGACTGTCCCAGAGGCATTTATCTATTATTATTTTTAATGCCACGATAGCAGACAATAAAATAAATACAGGCCTTTTTTTATTCCTTTTAGTTTACGCCTTTTTGATGCTCATTGCTTTTTTCAACCGCAGTCCAAAACCTTTGATGTCTTCCTTGGTTACCGTTCCCGGCTGTCCGTTCGTCTTCCTTTGTTTTTTCCATCAAGTTGGTCCTTCCTTGTTATTATACGTTATCGCGTCTCTTTATACTACTTATTTGGCCTGGAGTTAAGCGAATTTTAACACCCGCAATCTTTGAAAAATTTTTTTCAAAGACACGTTCAGTATTTCAGTATCCTCCAAACAATTTGACGTATTTTCAACATCTGTCTTTGATGAGGACCCCCAAAAGATAAAGGCAGTGATTCAACGCAAGTGACTGACGGACTGCTTCCGTTCTAATACTCTATTATCAACGACTTGTTGAGTGAAGAATGCGCTGAAAAATAAAAGCAAAGAAAACAAGCCTATTAATAGCCCGCAAATTATATTCGGCTTTTTCGTAGTCATGCAAAGCTTGATAGGGGTCTGTTTCTGTCCTCTCCTTTTTACTTCCGAGAACACTAAAATTTAATCTTTGAAAACACTTCCAAATTTCATTTTGATAAACGCAGAAAAACCGACAATAGCAAATCAAAGTCCCTTAAGCATTACTTTCCTGTGTGAATGGTTCACCCCTTGCGATTTCATCCGCAGACTCAAAACTTACAACCGCATTACATAACTCGCGTGCGCTTCAGCTGTAGGAGATTTGAAGGGAACAACTGCTACGTGTGGAACATGTTTCATAATTTATTTCTTTGGTCTTTGTTTTTTTTTGTCATTTTGCTCTTCTTTGCTACCGACTTTCATTGATAAGTAGGTCTCTGAACAATTATTTCTGTTTTGCTTTTTCGCGTTGTGCCTAGTAAAACTCTTGGCAATGAACCAAGATTATGTGGTGTAATTTGTAATTCCAGAAACATTTCGGGCTGTAAACCAAACGTTGCATTCGTGACTTAACTGAATCTTTTTTTCGAAGTGTAATTTTATAGGGGCTTGAGGTGTGTCCCTCATAATGGTGGGTGCTAAGCCGATTATTAGTAAAAAGACAACTTAAGATATGTTCCTCTAATTAAACTTGCCTCTTTAATTTCTCAGGTATTCT
>Ga0126336_10001966_pt1 | contig 11360 bp, 6 predicted proteins | sample SidCmetagenome_FD_92530 | JGI IMG/M metagenome (GOLD analysis project Ga0126336, IMG submission 92530) | Coral microbial communities from El Islote,Puerto Morelos, Mexico - Siderastrea C C metagenome | ecosystem: Host-associated > Invertebrates > Cnidaria > Coral | place: El Islote,Puerto... | reverse complement strand
CCAGGAAACAACAGCCTGATAATTGAAGAATAAATTCCTGCATGCTTTTGGACGATTTTCGACAAGATGGCTCCGGAGGAAACGGATTTTGAAAGAAACCCCGCTCAGAAACAATTTCGTGTTTAATACCGTTAATACACGAAATTCAGAAAACAGCAAGCGCGGCGCGCAAGGCCTTTTGGGTGAAGGTGGGCCTTTAAGCAACTCCTAACTTATTGCACGACTTTGTGTTGCACCGTTTGTCTTGGTAATGGGACGCCTCAACACTTAATCCCATCTTCGATATTAGTAAATAGAAGCAAAGAAGTAAACTGGAACAGGCTAAACAGCCGAAGTGCATTTTCTAGACTGACTGGCCAAACCGTCTCCATAACCGTTCCAGGCCTTCAGAGCGGCCGCCGTTTTATTCATCCCGCAAATAGCGTCATATTTGGAACATGAATAGCCTGAATATAATTGGCAGGACTTCCGCTTGTCGGCGAGGTAAATGAGAACTCCAACAGAGTAATAAAGAAATCTAATGATTATTCTACTTATGTTACACACACATCCACAACTCTTTATTACACTTCAAAGACCTGTTGACATAAAAATTTTAAAAGCGCCTTTGGCGAAACAAGTTTCCTGCGATTTAATTACGAATTCAGTGCAAGGGCAGTTAAAAATACGTCAGATATATTTATACACGTACAGTAGAAACTCGGGCTGGGGTTTTAGTCAACCTCTCAGCTACCATCCAGGCTATCATGGGTCTCCATAGAGGAAGCAAGAGTTTTGCCAATTGAGTGTCGTCTACGAAACATAGCCTTAGGACTGTTGACGGTTATTAAGAGAAACTTTTTTCCATGACCTAAAAAACGACGTTTTGGGTTTGTTTACTCTTCACTGGTCTTCACTCTTTTTAAAAGAAGTCAAATTTCAAGCCAGGGGTTTTACTACTCCCCCCATAGATGGGTGGCGAGTACATCGCAGGGCTACCTCACCATGACTGGGTGGCAATTCTTGTTCCCCAGCCATACAAACGTCTGGAAATTTTGCGTTTTTCGAACCCTTGCAGTTCTGTGCGCAACTCAAGATGCTGCGACAAGAAAGCCTGTACAAATCCAGACTCGAGGAAATGTCTTCTTCTTTCTTTTATTAATCACAGTTTTTCGTTTTCCAAGCTTGATTGAATTTTGATAATCAAAGACTGCCGACGTAAACAAAAAACCACAAACAGACAGCACTCAGACCTAAATCTGACCAAGAATCTGGAGAGTTTTGGCGGGAAAAGAACGCACGGAACGTACGCGCCACTTCCCGCGGTGTGCCGTCGTCGGTGAAACTTTAAAATGCATTCTGCAAAGTTCTAATTTACAAAATTAAATAATTAATACCTTCCCTCTCGTCCTTAGACGATTATTATCAGCGCTTTGTAGAGTGTGATGCTCGTTTTTTAGTCTGCATCATTGATGAGAATCGTACCATGGCCAAATTCAGGGCTCTAAATATCCACCATTTTTTTGCCATTCTTTTGACAATTTCAGTTCCGTTTGCTAGAAGGTTTATTCACATGGAGTAGAGATGCACAGATCACGTTTTTATCTGAATAAAGCTTCTTGGAATATTCTGGTCAGATAAATAGTTTTTTAATACGCACAGGATAAATAAATATTATTAACACCTGAGATAACAATTTAGTGTTTTCCGGCCTTGGGTCAAGCCGTGAGACGTCTACAGAGCTTTAAACTCTATCAGTTTGCACGAAATCCTGAACTGTGTGTGCAATACTTTCTTGTGGTCCTCGGTTAATTAATAGCAAGTGTTCTACAAGGTGGTTCTAGCTTGTGAGTCTACCAGAATCAAACCCGAAAGTGTAACCATTCAAATGAAAATTACGGAGCAGTACTTTACTGTAGTGCCGCGCTCCTCGTTTTGCAATATCATTTTTAAGTTTTAATTTCAGAGCATTTCTCAAACTTGCGATTAAGGAATTAAATACCCTAAAGCTTAAAGAGAAAATCACCTAACCTTAGTTAAGTTTTTCAACTGGCTCTAAAACGATATTTTTTATTAGAGGGTGATGAGCGAATCGTGTGCAAATTTCTATTTAACAAGATTAAAAAATAATATTCCTTATACTGTTGATTAAATAACCAGGGTGAGTATGGTTTGAATAAGCCCGGATTTTAGATGGAGGTCATGGCAAAACCATTTTTCAATCGTGCGGGTAAAACCAATCGTTTCGTAGTGTGTGCAGAAAACGTTAACAAAGAATGGAGATTTCAGTTCATTTATTAATTAAAAAAATCTAGTTGCTAGCAAAATTGAATAATGAATAAATAAAATAAACGTAAACTTTGGACTGCTTGCAGTAAACAATAACATTTTAAAATTCCGGAACCTGCACGTTGCACGTAAATTTACCAACAACTAAACACGGAAAAATTAGCAAATATTGACGATTTCTTCTCTTAGAAATGAGACAAATATACATAGCGTGTGCATCAATAAGGGTGCTTTTACACTCTGTATGTCATTGTGAATGTTGACGACGAAAGAAGAAAGGATTAAGCGAATTAATTGCTAGTGAGGTCAAAAATAATTTTGACCCAGGAGAAGCAGTCGATATCAAGGTGTGTTTGGTACTTTAAATAAATTGCAAAAACAAAGACATTGTTATTATTTTATTAACAACTCGTTCATTTGCCAGCAAATGAAACAAATACCTTAAATGTTTCATGACCAATTACGTTTTTAGAAAAATATAATTTGCATGAAAAATGGCACGCGAAGCGGAAAAATTAAAGCGATTTCTGTCGACGACCAGGAGACAGTGCAGTAATTGCCTTTCAGGGAAAGGTGTTCGGTTCAATTACCTTAGCTGATTGTTTGGAATTTGCTTCGTACCCCTTGCCGGTCACTTCAATAGAAAATATCCGTAGCCATTTCCGCTTATTTTACCCATTGAAAAACAAACTTAACTGAATTGAAATTATCTTTTTGGTGCAATTAAGATCTTGTCATCAGCGCATGGACAGGTGAACGAATCACAACACAGCAAGTTGGTGAGAGAGTGAAGCTTTCGGCACTAAAGGGCTAAAGGTAAACATGGCGGAGAGAAATGGAGATGTTACGTTTAAACTGTTACTTTTCTCGTTCATTCCGATGCTAATTGTTGCAGTTCAAGCCGACGACACTGAACTAGTGATCAAAACTAAACTGGGCTCAATTCAAGGTGTTACTCAAGTTATTCCAAACGCCCACGGACCGGTAAAGGCGACCCATAAATTTCTGGGAATTCCCTACGCAACAGCTCCACTTGGCATCCTGCGCTTCGCCCCTCCACAGCCTCACAAGGGATGGCCCAAAAGTGCTGTCTACGAAGCGACGTCTTTCAAAAGCATCTGCGTGCAAATGATCCATCACTACAACGTCTCAATACGACAAGCCTGGGATGGATTTTCGGAGAAAGACAACATCAGTGAAGACTGCTTGTACCTCAATATTTACACGCCACTCAATGCATCCAACTCCAGTGAGTTATACCCCGTCTTGGCGTACATTCATGGAGGAGGATTTTTCGCGGGAACTCCAATACAAGTCGTTTCTCCTGGAGAATATTTACCATTGCGTGGAATTATTCTAGTCAGTATCCAGTATCGCTTGGGCGCTTTCGGGTTCTTCTCGACAGGTGACTCAACTTCTCCAGGAAATTACGGAATGTTAGATCAAGTTGAAGCGTTGAGATGGATCCAAGAGAACATTGTAAGCTTCGGGGGCGATCCCTCGAGGGTAACCCTCTTCGGGGAGAGCTCTGGCGGTGCGAGCGTTAACCTTCATCTTCTTTCGCCTCTTTCAAAAGGTCTTTTTCACCGTATCATCACAGAAAGTGGAACGGATCTGTCCCCATTTGCGTTCCATGACAATTCAGGCGTTTCCCGATCCTCGAGACAGCTTGCTGAGAAATTAAACTGCGCTGTTGCCAAGAACACGGATCATATGTTACAATGCCTCCGGTCCAAAGATGCACTGGAAATTTTGAAGTCTGCAACGGACGGTTTCTTTTACCCTGTTGTCGATAAGCGATTTTTGCATGATTCTCCCATAAATCTGCGAAAAGCGGGCAAGTTTCAGAAGCTGCCTACGATCGCTGGTTTCGTAAGCGACGAAGGTTCTTTCCTGCTCGGTACTGCACTGAAAGAGTACGACGAAACTGTCTTCAGAAGCAACATAGAAATGCATATAATAAACAGCATGGCGCACTCCGCTGAACGAAAGCCGCTTTTAGTTGACGCAGTGCTCTTTCAGTACACACATTGGCCGGGAAATAACAACAACTCATCGAAAATTCGACAAAGTCTGATCGACGCCTTCACCGATTACTTCGTTGTAGCGCCAACACATGCAAGCCTCGCTTTCCAAAGTCTGTATTCCCCAACATGGCTGTACGAGTTTCGACATCGTTCTCTGCACAGTCCCAAAGAAGACTGGGAGGGCGTGGCTCATGGAGACATCACAGCATACGCATTTGGTGTGCCACTGCTAAATCTAAGTTTACCACACCCTTACACTGAAGCGGATCGAAACATCAGCGACTTTATGGTGACTGTTTACACGAACTTTGTCAAAGATGGAGTCACAACACCAGAGCCTTTATATGGCGTGAAATGGAAGAAGTTTAAGCCAAACGATCAAGCGTATCTCTGCATTGAAACAAAACCTCAAATGGCGAGAAATTTCGCACCCCTTAAAGTTGCATTTTGGAATGATTACCTGCCAGAGCTGTCCAAATCTGTTATGAACTGCAAGGGATCCGACATAAGGGGGACGAAAAGTGCAGGAAATACAAACAAATTCTGCAGCTTGAACTTGCTGCTAACAATATTTATTCTAAGTGCCTTTTATCCTGCCTCGTAAATTTTAGCTAGAAATATGACAAAGACGGAAGCTTACACGGAAAACAGAAGAAGTGCAAAATGCAATGAAAGAGCGCGAGAATTTGGTGTAGAATTGCAGCTTTCTTGGTAGATTTTCTTCGACGTGGCATTTGCCATTCCCAAAAATTGTCTATTCAAGAAAATGCGGAAAGAAAAAGCGGAACTTTTTGAAAAATATTTATCGTGTAAATATATAATGAGCAATTACAGTTGAAAAAACAAACAAAAATATTCGTTGCGCAAATGGAAATGCGTTATTACATTTTTACTTAGTTCATCTGTAATTACCTTGATTTGGTCAAAATGCTGAAAAAAGATGATAACATTTATCGGCAAAAAAAACATATCCTTTTCTTTATATCGAAAACCAAAGTTCAATAACCGAAAAAAAGATAGTGAAGGGTTTCGGTAATTTGTTTATAAGCTTGGAGTGTTTGAAAACATTCAACGACCATTAGTTAATAAGTGGAAGATCGTTTAATAAACATTTCATCTGCTGTCCGGAAATATGTTTTCCACCTGTTGTCGAATTTGATACAAACGCACTTCATGACTAGTTTCGACATGGCCGAAACGTTCTCAAGAAATGACTTAATTAAACGAGAAGCGAAAGAGAACGAAATTTTCAAGAAAGGTGGCTGTCTAAGCAGAAACCGTAAAATAAAGGATTCAGTTTTTAAATTGACCTTATGTGATAGTTGTATTCCAAGTTTCTATTTGTGTGCGAATTTCTTTCTGCAATTAGGTATTGTTTTGTATGTCACCCTTTACATAAAAAAAGATATCGGCTTCTTTTAAGGACAACGCAAGAAACAGTCACTGTTGTGTAGCTAGGCTACCCAAAATATTTCTAGGTAAAATTTTCAAGGCAGGTAGAAAAACATTTGATTAAATATGATAACTGTTATCTAAAGAAGTTATGCGGAAAATAATACTGTAAAAATATGTAATTGTGCGTCCAACATATAGGTGGGCCGTTAAAGCTTGTTTAGATACATCATGCATCATTGAGCGAAACAAAATGCAGCATATTTTGACATCAAGATCATCAATCTTTGCAATCGTAATAACGTAGCCTCGGTTCACTCTTTGGATATAAGCATTAAATTATTATCACATATGTTATAAAGATTTCAAAGAGCGCGTCGTAATTGGGCTTTTCACATGTAGAAAATCCGCCGAGGCGAGCTAAACAGGAAAAACATGTCATCGATAAAAACCGTTTGACTACGATCAGCTTTCTAATCGATACTTATCTTAAATTTGTAAAAAGAACAGCTTTGTAGAGTCAATAGTTTAGATTGCAGAGTCACGATGACGCAAAATGGAAAGTAACTCGTTTAAAATAGGTGTTTTCAGGCAAGTAAAATTTCGATTTATCACCTCCAGCTTGCTTTGTGCTTACGGTGTATAGATAAAGGCCGGGATAAAGCTTTTGTAACAACCAGGAAAAATAATGTCGCGGGCAGGTCCAACAAGCAGCTATAATACCAAAGTTAGGACAATTATCTTGATAAAATTTGACCAAATTTCTAAACATCTACTCAGGAAAAATTAGAAAACGACTAACACCAGAAGAAAGGATCACTAGATCCGACACAGTTCACAATTTGATTTTAAAACTATTAAGTTAAAACTGCCTTGTACAGCAATTAAAAACGCAAGGCACTGAAGGAAAGAAAAGGAAAATAGCTTTCAATTAAATGGTTACACTTGAGCATGCAAATTTTACAGCTCAACAAATAGCACCACAGGCAAGCACTGTGCTCAAAGGTTTTCTTCTGAATGTTTAAACTTTCAAAAGGCCTTCATCCCCGGATTCAAAAGTTAAAACCACCTTGTACAGAATAACAAACAGAACCGGAATAGATTTTTTATATTGCATAACACTTGAAGTGAGAAAACGTTGAAAAAAACGTCATTACCTCCATTCTCCCAACAGTTGGGAGAACTGTAGAAGATATTTCAGAACGAAAAAAAGTTGAGATAATTTGAATTCGGAGAAGGGAACTAAAACAAGGATTAAGAATTCAGACAATCTCGCACAAGCTAAAAACGTTTTTTTTCTTGCGTTTATTTTCATTTAACTCTCTACGTTAATTGTACGTTACATTCGTTAATCGAACATATTCTTAAATTAATAGCCACGCTCTGTAAGACTTGGGTAGAATTATTGTTTTGTTATATATACAATCCCACGACTAAGTATGAAAAATTAATCTTTTAAGGAACATTCCCGTTTTTAAAAAGAGACATTTTAGTCATCTTCTTAGGCAGATTCTACACTAGACCGATATGAGCTCATAGCCCTGTGGAAGGCAACAAGTCCGGCAGCGCGTGCGACAAGGGCATGCAAAACGTCATGTGTGTATATACAAATATTGTACATCTGTTGTGAACTTCTTCTTGAAACTATATTAAACATTTTTCTGAAATAAATTACTCTGTCCACTTATCACAGACCGCCTGCCATTATTACGAAGGAAAATGTCGGCTATTAAAATATCAAATAATTCACTCTTAAATAAATAATATGCCAAAGCAGAAAACATCAAACACTCAATGTCAAGGTGTCTAAGCAAACGTTTTAGAATATCACCTGATTGTCTAATTATTTTTGGTAAAATATCCACACATTTTTGATGGTTCGGGATCAGCTAAAAAGAACTATGTTGCGCATTTCTAGTGTTTTAACGACGGGACACGACGCTCGGTTTTCGATAAACTTTACTTTATACCCTAGTAAGCGATACGTTATCAAGTTTGGTTTGACTTAAAAACAATTACGTCAAGTGAGCAAAAATTAAAGAACTTAACATCTTAAGAATGGATTACGTATTGTATGAACTGCGGTATTAACATGAAATGAGTGGAACGATCTTCGCAGTGCGTGGCAATTTTAACAATCGTTTTTTAACCTGAAAAAAAAAAAGATTTCAGCCTTGAAATCTTTTTTCGACGATCATTCCACTCATTCATTAATAACCGATTTATACCAGCTGTTCCTCTGTGTTCAGCTGATCGGTTTTTTTTATCAGGGTAAATAAAGACATTATTATAAGAATGACTTAACTGGCATCGTTAACAAAAATCTCTTCTGAAACACTGAATATTTTGCCAACAGCTATGCCAAAGACGCAAGTGGTGGCCTCAGTGATGCGAACGGTTCAACCTGGCAAGCACTAGAACAATTCGCAAACGAGAGTATTGTTAAGCACGCACGTGCAGTGGAAGTGACTTTCTAAGATTGTGTAACATTGTGTAACATTACGTGCCATTTGCAAGTGCGTTTGCGCATGCTTTTCTTATAGAGCAGTTTTCAATTGACTATCGAAAGTAATGTCGCGTTTGCTTTCGTTTTGCATTACTGATCTTTCTGATTGTTAAAAAATAAACGCGAAACTTTATCAACCAATCAGACGTAGATCTAAAGCCAATCGAAACAAGTTGTGACTTGCTCGCACGCGTTTTCGCGCGCTTGATGCTAATTACATGCATTTGCTTCGAGTTCTGATTGGTTCATTTGGCTGTTTTCGCCTGTTGCGATTGGTCGGAGTAATTTCTTTAGTTTTGGTTTTACGACACTCATTTGAAAACCGCTCTATGTTCACAGGTGTAGTAAATGTAACATAAGAGAATGGAAAATTTCGCACGGCATCCTTGTGTTCACGTTTGCTGATTGCATATATTTGTGGCTCAAAATTTTCCCTTAAAATTTTCAAGAAGTTTGAAGTGGAAAGCCAGCGACGGATCTCTGTCCTGAAAATGAACTTTGACCTTAACATCTTTCGCGCCAAGGGAGCGCAGATTGTCCACAAACTTTTTCTGTTCTTTCCCAATCCATGGCCGCGAGGAGTCTTTGATCTGATAAGGTGTCACGTGCACGCGAATGCTCGGCACGTGCTTGGCCAGATGATAAAGGAATTTTTCATCCGTAATCCACGTGTTTGATTCACCGCTGTGGCCGCCATCCAACCAGTACATTGTGGAGATGCGTGATGCAAAGTCACTAAGAGGCGAGTCGACACCCGCCGAGACCATAGAGAGCTCGTAAATGATTTGATTCAGGACCACACAGCCTTTACTGAACCCAACAAGCACCACTGGGAAATCAAACGTCGGGTCTTCCTCATCATCTAGGAGGTCCAAAACTATGTGTATTGAATGATTCGAGTTAGAAATCTTAAGCAAGCAAAGAAGGACTGTGCCCCGGGGCTTCCCATTAAATGTCGGGAACGGGCGGGGAGCAGCATGGCCGATTGTTTAGGGCGCCAGATTTCAACTCGGTCGCCCCAGGGTTCAAATCCCGCTCTAGCCACTAGCTGAAGTTGTTTTTCGGTGATCCCGAGTTCAACTCCGCGGCCATGCTTGTTGATAGCCAACTGGTCTGCCTCCAGCCGGTTGGGAATCTTACTTGTTAAGTTTAATTTACAATTTTTTTTTCTAGATATTTGTTTCACAGACATGGCTCCCCAAGCCTATAGCTTACATATACACCGTGTATAAATATAGAGGTGCTTTCTGTCATTATTATTATTATTATTATTATTATTATTATTATTATTATTATTATTATTATTATTATCATTATTATTATTATTATTATAGCAGAATTCACGACTGTATGCTAAAAGCTAAGGTAGTTACACAGGGCGCATAGCGTAACCTGCGTAATTATTATTATTATTATTATTATTATTATTATTATTATTATTATTATTATAAGGAATGAGTGCAAGAACCCTTTGTTCAACTGGTTGTGGTCGTCATGGCGTTGGTCTCACATCACGTATTGGAAAATTGTTCTGTGAGAAAAAAAAATCGCAACTCCTCGCTTACCTCTTTTAACGGCTGATTCAAGCAAAGCTTTCAAATGATACAAAGCTCCGTAATCATGATTTCTGTGATCAGGAATACCAAACATGTTCGTTTCCACAAAGTTCTGATAGCAAGCGAATGTATTAAGATGATATCTGGACGGTCGTACAACCCACACAAAACTATTAGGGAATCTTCTTTCCAATATCTTGGCCGTGGCTTCTAGATTCCATTGCTTCCATTTGTTGTTGTCCGCATGCCTTTCCATATTTTCCACGTAGTCCTGAAAATTAGCGAAATAACGTATAAATAAGCTTAAGTCAACTTGCGAATTACAAGATAAGCAACTTAATTCTCTTTAGAATCGTTATTTCGTGCAAATAAGCTTTCGTTACTAAAACTTTTGGCCTAAACGTATTGTCCTCTAACTCATATGAGATCAGTTTTATTTCTTCGGCCAATCTATGTTGATTTTTGCAGGGCAGCCTTTTGTTTTTACAATAATTGTAATCTCCTATGAAACGGCACTTCCCAGCGACCTTCAATTTTGGTGTACTTTACATTAACGCGAATCAGGCCAATGTAAAACAACTTGCACTATAGGCGGGTTACAATGTGCAACGCTCATAAAATTTGCTGCAACGTGGATGACGAGGAGGTTACGAAAGTAGAACTGGGTTCAAATGTGTGTGGCACTTTGTGCAGTGAAATATCTTCTCGTACAACTTCTCTTGGCATTGCACGACGTTATTTTCTCTTTCGATGACGTTAATTCTCTTTCGTCGCTGTTGCCTTTTCCCTGTACTGATATGTTAGCGTTCGTTTCGTGATCTCTGACTTCCACTTGAAATCAGACATCTTTGTGGAACGTTTACTACTCCAGTAAGAGTAAATGAAAGCCATAGAAAAAATATTTGAGTTAACAAATGTTCCCCTTAAAGTCGCAGTCTAGGAATGAACTTAGGCAATATTTTATACTAAATTCACGATCAAACTTAGGCCCATTTCACAATCGCTGTTACATTTCTTTAGACTGCTCGAACGACACAAGGTGGACTATCAGTTTCTTTCTGCCCTTGAAAGGAGAGAAAGAACTGAGGTTTGTCGTGTAAAAACAGCCGAGATTCAAGGTGTTACCTGTATCCCAGTTTAAGCAGGCAATTCTTGTGCACCGCGTCAAATGCGAGTTTGCCAACGCCAAAAGGTTTTCGCGCGAAAATGAGTTCGCGAGAATAGAGAGAAGTTCACATTTGCAGCCAACGGTTTATTAATTTGCAAACCTGCTGTTGTGGCGTACACACACACAGCATAGCATGCCATTTTCCGGAAGACGCCATAAGAGAGGAACGAGAAACTGGCCAACAAACTTTGGAGACCAACGGTGGTTGTAACTTAACGTTTTAAGGTGAGTGACGCAGAATTGAAATACAGAATTGAAATTCTCGGGTTTTTTCTCTTGGCAGAAAGTTTTTGATACACGCGAATAGTTCCGGTGCCCAGTTCTGCCTTGTACACTGAAATACTAAACTGACGACTCAACGAAATTACTGACCCGTATTTTCCGCCATTTTGATTTCGGAAAGGAAATTTCATTCGTTAAACACATACCCTATTTCATTAATT
>Ga0126336_10001965_pt1 | contig 11360 bp, 10 predicted proteins | sample SidCmetagenome_FD_92530 | JGI IMG/M metagenome (GOLD analysis project Ga0126336, IMG submission 92530) | Coral microbial communities from El Islote,Puerto Morelos, Mexico - Siderastrea C C metagenome | ecosystem: Host-associated > Invertebrates > Cnidaria > Coral | place: El Islote,Puerto... | reverse complement strand
GATTAGCCCAGAAATACGCTTGACACCTCCACGGCGGGCAAGGCGACGGATAGCTGGCTTGGTGATTCCCTGTATGTTATCTCGTAGAATTTTTCGGTGACGCTTAGCGCCTCCTTTGCCTAAGCCTTTGCCTCCTTTACCGCGTCCTGACATGTTAGCAAATTTTCGAATTGGAATTTCGAGGTAATGAGTTGTTGCCGCCTGACCAGATTATCTAATACCTTTTTGCCTGACCTCTCAGAAAACATGACTTTTTTTCGCAATATATACAAATAAACAAAGCAAATGCAAATTTTTTTGTAGGGCGGTCTCAGAATGTTTTAATGAAAAAAAAAATACATCTAACTCCGCACCAATCACATCGTAAGTAATTTGATCCAATCAAATTACAGGATTTTCGCAATAAATCGAGCCCCTCCAAATTTTGCGACAAACGCGAGTTTTGTGAGCGATTTAGTATTTTCGCGAACGTTGTTAGCAGTCATGGCTCGTACAAAGCAAACAGCTCGAAAGTCAACCAGTGGAAAAGCACCTCGCAAGCAGTTAGCTACCAAAGCGGCGAGAAAAAGCGCTCCTGCTACCGGCCGAGTTAAGAAACCTCACCGTTACAGGCCCGGCACCGTCGCTCTCCGAGAAATCCGTCGCTATCAGAAATCTACCGAACTGTTGATCCGCAAGTTGCCGTTCCAGCCTCTCGTTCGAGAAATCGCACAGGATTTCAAAACCGACTTGCGGTTTCAAAGCTCCGCTGTGTTGGCTCTTAAGCTTCAAGAGGCTAGCGAAGCCTACTTGGTCGGTCTGTTCGAGGACACCAACCTGAGGAATTCTCCTCGGAAATCTTCGGTAGTCTTCGGAAATCTTCGGAAATGCTCAGAAGCGTTCGAATGATCTTCGGACTGCTTTCTGACAATTTTGGAGCTGATTTTGTTTTTTTCTGGATGAAATTTACTGTTACAGTGAATTTTTACTGTTAGTATTAAAATTAAATGCCTAAGATTTAACTGTTTTATGTTACAGAGGCCAAAAATTAAGTGTTAAGTGTTATCGAGGTACCCCCATTCAGACCCACTTAAAATAGTGACTTTGATAGGAGTGAACGTCTGACGTTAGAAGTTACGCTGGACGTTAAGTTTTATGCAACTTGCCCCTGAAGTTTTCTCAGGTCTTTAACCTCATACGTTGAACCAGGTAATCTTTTGATTAACAGTCATCATACACAGTAAAATCTACCACTCCCCTGGAAAAATTGTGTTTAATTTCCACTCCAAGAGACCTTAGAAAGCTATGCTAGATATCCAATTTAGGCTCTCGTTAAACGGATCCAACATTCCTACTCCCGGTACATATATGTTATCACCGGCCTATGTAGGTCCCTATAGGGAAAAACTGTGCCCAAGGCCGCAGGCCGAGGGCCGTACTCAAGACCGAGGGAAACGGAGGTCAAAAGACAACCCATGTTAAATCAAATGGCGTGTCAAAAAGAAAACTACAGCTCGAAAAAAGCAAGCCAGCAAATACTCGCCAGGAATACTCGACTTTTCGGCGAATAACCAGGCCTTTTATTCCATTGCTGATTTTTCCTTTCACTTTATAACAGTTAGTAAGAGAAAAGTTCAATTTTAAAAAGAAAAATCCAGCGTTTCGTTGTGCGGTAGTAAAATCATTTCACTTCAAGTTTTCCCCCGGATTGGAGCGGTCCGTACACGGGGTCTGGATGGGAAAATCCGGACCGCTGGAGCGCGCATCATTAGCAAATCAGATTCAAGGATTTAGGATTCCTGACCGCTGAGATGCTTCAGAAAAAAATAATAAGGCTTACTTGGATCGCTCTACCGGTAGGCACTTTCCCATTAGAGCCACCGAACAAAACAACACCAGCAGCGGCACTAAGCAATAGCAAGCTTTTTTGTATTCATTTTCTACAGGAATTTGTACTCAAACGCTATTTCGTTACTACCCGACGGAGTTTTTTACGGCCTGACCAACTCATTTTTCCTGTTAGTGAAACATGTGAATCTAGCAAACTTGATAGAAATAAAAACAAAGTTTGGCATAAAGGCAGAAATTATACATGTGAAGGTGTGCAAGTTTTATTAGTATTCTATAAACTGGCACTTATGTAGATGTCATTTCTTTCACAGGGATTTGTCTTCAAATGCAATTTCGTTCCTACCCGACGGCGTCTTTGCTAACCTGATCAACCTATATTATCTGTAAGTAAAAGAGAAAATATAACAACCTGAAAACAAAATGTTCTTTCAGCTAGCATTTATGAAGATGTAACTTTGTTCCACAGGTATTTGTCCTCAAATGCTATTTCATTCCTACCCGACAGCGTCTTTGCCAACCTGATCAATCTAGCTTCACTGTAAGTAAAAGAGTAAATTATGCAAGCTGAAAACAAAAATACGATCACAGTATTCGCTTTAGGTTTCAGATGGATATTTACAAGGCTTTGAAAGCTATTGAAATTCTCTGATCCTAAGGGGAATCACTTAAAGTGCACCTAACCCCAAAATATTATTTTCTGAAAATAAATCTTTGCACCTGTTCGAAACGCATTGCGCCTCTTTTTTTACGAAATCTCCCTCAGTCTTGACTTTTTATAGGCTGTAAAGTTATGAAATCTAGCCATCATCTGTCACACGACCGAGCTAGTGAGGGCCGTGGGTCTATTTCTGAAATGACATCACAAACTGATTTGTATCTCCTTAAGTCTTTTTAAACATGCATGCAAAGCAGTTTGTGATGTCAAAGCAGGAATAGACTCATGCCCCTTCTGATTCGGTCGTGCAACAAACGATGCTTAGTTTTGCCTAAGTTTTGAATCCCATAAAAAAGTTAAAAACTGAAAATAATGGCTAAATGTTTTTGAAATAGGTGCAAAGTTTGATATTAGCCGAAAAAATATTTTGGGGTTAGGTGCACTTTAAGCAAATATTAAATAATGTCTGAACGCTGCGGACGGCGTTTTACCGCTGATGACTTAGTTAAGTCGAAAAAGTTCGGTTTCTTTTTCTAAGTATTCTTGTAGCCTGTTATAAAATTAAAGCCTTGTTTATAGTATTCTAGATCTGTATATAAAAAAGTTGTGTAACCTTGTTGCTATTTTTTTCTTTGCGTTCATTGCAAAAATGTCAAACAGATGCCCTTGGGTTAAAAGGTGGTAAGGGGCTACAAGGGCGCCATTGCCGCTCTTTAACGAATAGTTTGTGAAACTTAATCGAGTCAAAATTTTTCAACGAGACTCGAAGTCTTGAGCGCATAAATTGGGCTTGTTCTACGTTTCAGTAAAGTGTTTTTACTTTGCGAAGTAGTTTTAAGGATCGCGAACGGAAACTACGGAGCAAAACGTCGCGTCGTAAAACGAATAGAAACATTTGCCGTTGTGTGGTGCTTGTGTTTTAAGACTTTGACAGTAGTTATCCTGAAGTTTCACTGCTTGTGAGCAGTACAAATGATGTTATTAAAAGAAAAGAAAAGGGTGATTAACGCCTCTACACGGTTTGAAAGTGCTTTGTTCAAAGGGGAAATCGTGCATCGATGGTGTGGAGACCAAGTCACCGATGGTTTTGGCTCTACCTTGCTTCAAGTCTGGAAATGATCCAAGAATTCGATAGCCGGGAAGAGAAATTGAAGAGCTACTTTCATTCTTGCACTCTTGAGAGTGATGAGTGGCACATCAGTGGAAAGTCAAGGTTCTTCATATTTTGTCTAAAGATAAACTGTGGTACGTCACTTAACCCGGGTATATTTATTTTGTTCAGATCAATTTTTGATATCGGGAAAAATTTGAATAACCGTTAAGGCCATACATTGTCTCGAAATGCCTAAAATGAAAGCGATTTTCACGTCCACAAAAACCCTGGTTCGCAAAAGCGCAACGGAAAACTTGACTTAAATGAGTTCGGATAGTGACCGTTAGGACATAATTACGAACAATTTGAGCCTGAAAGTAGGATTATAGATGTCATCCTAAATTTCTGGTATTAGAGCAAAAATAGCAAATCTTTCGATATTTGAAAATCTCACTTTTAGAGCTCTTTTCCAAAACATCAGTTCCGGTATAACTCAGATTGATTCAGAAGTTCGGTTGCAATATCTGGAAGTGTTGTCTTTATCCAGAATATACAACAAAATTAGTTTGATACTTTTGGCATCGCTCGCAAAAAAGAGCGAGAGTCATTTTCACATAATCACAACGCCAACATGTCAACAACTTGCAACGATCAATTCACCGCCCTGGACAAATTATGGCCAAACTCGAACATAAAATTCACAAGTTACCTCAAACTGGCCCAGAAACTCAGTAAGACACCTTATGGTAACCTTGCTTTTCAAAAATAATGGTTGACGATTGATTTATAGCCCATTTTTTTTATCAAATGTTATTTGATAGAAATGACAAAATGTTATTTGCCAGGCTGAATTGGTTTTATATACTGGGTGATTTATTAGCCAAATTTAAAACAATTCAAGTCCTTGTAATCGTCCAGCACACATACCTGGATCTGCCCCAGTGTTGTCTAATCTTTAGTAATTTTTTGTATAAGGTCCTGGCTGGAGGTTCCTAATCCTCTGTTTCTTTTATGCGGGTGTTTACTGTTTGCAGTTTCTCATCAGAACCACCGAACAAAAACAACAACAACAACAACAACAACAACCACAGCAGCAGCATCCTAAGCAATAGCAAGCTTTTATGTACTCTTCTTCTACAGGGATTTGTCCTCAAACACTATTTCGTTACTACCCGACGGATTGTTTGCCACCCTGACCAACCTAGATTATCTGTAAGTAAAATAGTGAGTTTAAATATGGCCACAGTTTGGCTGTAAGTGAAACATGCGAATATTCGAAACTTGAAATTAATAAAAACATAGTTTAACGTTAAGGCAGAATTACATGTGTATGTAAAGAGTTTTATTTGTATTCTTTCAAACAGCACTTAAAAAGATGTAACTTCGTTTCACAGGAATTTGTCCTCAAATGCTATTTCCTTCCTTCCTGAAGGAGTTTTTGTCGGCCTGACCAAACTGCTACAGCTGTAAGTGAAAACAAAAAGGTTTATTTGTATTGATTAAACTAGCACTTAAAAAGATGGAACTTCTTTTTACAGGGATTTGTCCTCAAATGCTATTTCGTTCCTACTCGACGGAGTCTTTTGCCAACCTGACCAACCTACATTATCTGTAAGTAAGAGAGTGAGTTTAATATGCCCACAGTGTTCGCTTTAGGTTTGAGAAGGCTATGTACAAGGCGTAAAAAAACTTCTAAAATTCCTGATCTGTTGATCGTGTTATGTTGTGTAACCTTATGTGCGTTCATTGCAAAATAGTCAAACAGATGGCTTTGGATTAAAGGGTGGTAAGGGGCTACAAGGGCGCATTGTTTGCACCAATTGCCACTCTTTAACGAAGAGTTTGTGAAGCGTCTTTGAGTCGAAATCTTTCAACTAGACTCGGAAAGTTGAGCGAATAGATTGGACGTGCCCTACATTTCATTGAGGCGTTTCTACTTTGCGAAGTAGTTTTGAGGCTCACAAACCGTAACCACGGAGCAAAACGTCGCTTCGCGTCGCAAAACGATTGAAACATTTGCCATTGTTTGGTGCGTGTATCGTACGAGTTTAGGAATGACGGTAGTTACAGTTATCTATTACCCTAACGTTCCACTACTAGTGAGCAGTATTAATGGCTATTCGATCAAAAGATAAAAAGCGTGATTAACGCCTCTACACCATTTGAAAGCGCTTTTCGTCAAAGAGAGAAGCTTGCATCGATGGTGTGGAGGTTACGTTACCGGTGGTTTTGTCTCTACCTTTTTTGCATGTTCCTTGTATGTACAGGTTTATCGATGCTATATTTTTCAAACGGTGTAAGCTGAAACCGTCATCAATTCTATATATATTTTTTAGTACAGCAAAAGTTGTTTTTACTTTTTTTCTCATTTTCAAGGAACCTGAATTCAAATAATATTGAAAACATCACCGCCGGTGTATTTTCTACTCTTACATACTTGCAGTTTCTGTAAGTTAACTTACTGTAGTTGATTATGTAGTGAAAAGGTTTGTCTAGATCTCTGACTTGTTTTCAAATACTTGCTAAAAGAAGACATTTCTTTTAAGGATCTTAGGCTTAATTCAAATTTATACCAGGTGCATGCGCGTGCCAAAAGGTGGTAAAAAGTTTCGCGTAGTGTTCCAAACGACACTATCGCGGGACTCAAGCACAAGCCAGAAATTTGTAGACCTCTGGAATGGCGAAGTGGTCGTTCCTAGCGTTCAGATCTTTCGTTGGTAAGCACTCTTCCAGGAAACGTTGCTATTGAAATTTGAAATATAGAAGTCAGAAATTAGTTGAGCCCAGTTCAGACGCCGTACCTTTCACGTGCCGTACCAAGAAGTATGTAGTTTTTTGGCAGTTGTACGGTGTCCAAATGAGTTTTTTTCGACAGATTTCAATTAGGCAAGCCAAAATCTCAGGGTACGGAAAAGCTTGCCGCTTAATACGATCTAGGAGCGAAAATGTATTTGGTACGGCACATGAGAGGTACGACGTATGAACTGGGCCTTACAGGCGCTGTTGATTGTCATATAATGACACCGACGTTTCGGCATTACTGCCTTCTTCAAGGTGTTTAAAAAGTAGCACTGTTCAGTCCGTTATTTCAGTGCCATCGTATGCGAATAAAACTGCTCACGCGGGCCCAGATGCGGCCCGCGTGAGTGGAGCGATCAACTCTATATACAAAAAACCAAAATCACGGTTGATTCCAAGAGGAGCGAGATTGCCAAAGTTGAAAATGAGCCGCATTTCTTCGCGCTGCCGGAGATCCTTCGAAGGGAGACCTGCTCTCGCCACGGCCACTAGCACGTCTTCGCGGGTGTTACCTGCGCTGTTGAAATGCAGGGACCTCTTTGTTTCGTTCCCTGAAACGATCTGCCAATCTGCGTCCTATCTTTGCAATTTAAAGCGCTATAGGGCATTTGCGGCACTAGATACAGTAGATCAAGTTCTCTGAAGTGCACGTAAAATGTCCTGTGGCACCAATTACTCTTCCTGGTGTTAATATTGATGAAAGGACAGGCACGACAGATGTTTCGTCTGCAGGGAAAAGTGCCCGCAGGGAAAGGTGTTGGCGTGGTTGATCAGGTGGCAAGCTACTGTGAACCAACAGATCATTTAGATTTCGGGCTCGTTTATAAGCTTTCATAGGCAGTTGGATGAAAATGGCATTCGTGTTGTCGTCGTTCTTTAGAATGTTGAAACAAAGACTGAAGATTTTACTGGCGGCCGTAGTGCTGTGATGGAATGTAACCATGTTTTCTGCTGTCAACAAGGCAGGTCTAGGAGTAGACACTCTTGAAATTTTGCCTAAATTCCATGTGATGACTGTTTTCGTGGACTTGGCATGCACCCTTAAAGTTGTGGTCAAACAAAAAGAAAGCCTTTTTGCATTCCGCAATCCACGTCTTTAGTTGCCTTTGTGTTTAATAATGAATGATAATAAACTTTATTGTGTCAAGAAACTTTAGCATGTGTGCTAATTGGTGACACAAAGGAATTAAAGTAACTAAAATAATTAAATGCAAAACATAAGTGCGCATCCAATAATATAATAATATAAGAAAATTGTTAAGGATAATAGTCTAATAATTTTCTATTGAAATTGCTAATAATATTCTGTAAAAATACGATGTCTAAGATCTACAAAGAAGACAGTCCGATCCACATTCGTTACTAACGAAATTTGAGAGATCCTTCTGCCTTATAAGGTTCTTAAAAAGATTCAAGTAGTAGATTCTAGGTAGGCGGCGCCATAGTGTCGGTCCAAGATACTTAATAGAGTGCTTTCCTTACGTCACCGTATTGAAGCGGGCTATAACAAAATCAGAATTCCTCAGGCTGTACTGGTCCCTTTGTTGGTTACAAAGATCTGATATGTATGTAGGGCAAATGCCGTGCTTGACTTGAACATGAGAGTAGCTACATCTTGATGCCTACGATTATATAGAGTTGGTAACGGCTTTGCTTAGGAGCTCATCGTAAGAACCACAATTGTCTTTTAAAACTGCCCTTAGCCCCCTTCCCTGTAATATCTCAAGTTGACGTTTGTCTGAAGACCTAATAAAATGCCAAACTAGAGAGCAATATGTTAAGTGTGGTAGAATACTAGTCTTAAATATATGTATCTTAGCCTTTTCAGGAATTGAATTCTTCAATGTAAGGAGAACACCAATTTTTTGGCTGGATTTTACACTAATAAATTTTACGTGTTCAATGAAAGAAATTTTGTGGTCTATATTAACTCATAAAAGTTTAAGCAATGTTGTTTGTTCAATTTCTTCGTTGTCAACCTTGAGCGAGATCTTTGAGATGTCTTTTCTTCTGTTCCTGATGACCATGGCTTGGAGCTTTTCCTTGTTGGCTAATAGGAAATTGTCAGAATACCAATTAGCTGCAACCTGTGCTTGATCGTATAATATTGTTTCCACCTCGCTAATCTGGGCTCCTGATGAGTACAACTGATGATCATCTGCGTACATGGATAACTGAAAATTGTTGATAGAGAAGAACAAGTCGTTCTGGAAAATATTCCAAAGAAGTGGTCCAAAACAGGACCCTTGGCGGCATCCCTTTCTAATATTTTGCCATTTGCTTGTGATGGTGCCGAGTTTCACTCTTCCTTGGCGCTCTTCAAAGTAAGATCTTAGTAAAGTTAGCGAGACTTCAGAGAAGTTATAAGCTTTTAGTTTTCGGATCATTAGCGCTAGAAGGAGCAAATCAAATGCCTTGCTGGTGTCAGTCGAGATAATTCCCACTATTTGTTCATTATCCAAAGCTGATTTCCAGTCTTCAGTTAGCTTTAGCAACGCCGTTTGACAACTGTGACTTTTTCTGTAGGTTGACATATTAGTAGAAAGACGAGGATCTATCTTCTCTGTTATCTGGTGACTGAGTCTCTGTTCAAATACTTTATTAACTGTATTGAGAACTGTTATTGGTCTAATTTCTTTTTCTCTTTTCTTTCATCTTTTTTTGAACAGGAATCCATTCTCCTCTTTTCCAACTGTTTGGTATTCCCCCACTTTATAGCCAAGTTGAAGATGTTGGTTAGCGAGGGGGCTATCTCTTTTGCAGCCAGTTTTAATAATTTCGGTGCTATCATGTCCCAACCCATCGATTTAGTGGGATTCAGACTTTCCAGTGCCTTCGTAGTTTCTGTCTTGGTGATGTTGGAAAAGGAGAATTGCTCAGTGTTTGTGTAGATATTGGTGATGTTTCTGTGAGTAAGATGGTGTTACTCCCTCCGATGTCGTCAACTAAGGTAAAAAATATTTTGATAGCTCCTCCGCAACGACGCTCTGAACTTTTTCTATATATATTACACCGTTGATTTCTATGTTGATGATGTCTCTTCCATTCGATCTTTTCTTACTTCCCAAGAAAGGTTTGAACGACTTTAAAAAGTCGCTCGTCTTAGAGCTCATTTCCTGCGTTTTTTTCCCAAAACAGCTCTATTGCTATGTGTCGTTCCTTGGTCGCTTCATTTCTGGTTTTTCTCTTTAATTCCCAGTTTTCTGGGGTTCTCTCCTTTGCCAACTTTTTAGCAGCTTTTCTTTCAGCTCTAATTGCGTCTCTCCATTTCTTTGTCATATAAGGGACATCTTTGGGGTGATCTCGTTTTCGTCTGACCGGAATATGCTCCTTAATGACGTAGTTTAGCAGCCCTGACCAATAGTTGTACTTATCATCAAGGGAGTCGAAAATCTCCATAACGTGCCAAGGTGCATTTTCTAAGTCTTCTTTGAACCTTTCTTCATCTAATACAGTATAGTATACAAAATCGCAATTTGTGCAGTTGATTTGATGCACGGTGATTCCATAAACATCCATTCCTAAGTCTCGCGAAATGTTTGAAACATTACACGCAACTTGTTAACAACTTTCTAGCACTTGCGTGCACGTGCTATAATTTTAAATCACGCGTAACAGCAATCTTTTATCAAGCTGATGAATGCTCAAGCATAAGCCAAAACGTCTTTTAGAAAGTATTTGAAAACAAGTCTGAGTCAAACCTTTTCTCTTCACAATGTCAACTCCTGACTCAATTTTTGCTGTGGCCGAGGACATGCAGACTCCCCACGTCTGCATGAAGACTAGCTTTTCCAACTTTCGAATTAATATTGTTATGAGTTCGCTGGGTTCCACTTATCAGCCCTGCATTCGTTTGCATGTTACCATTCCAAAGTCTCGTATCGGTGGAAGTACTACCGATGCAGGTTGGCGTAGAAAGCTGTAACGTACGGAGATTTCTTTCATGTACAAAAACGTATGCCAGCGTCAGGAAACATTGTACGAACATTTCATATTTGTATTTCTAGTTTTAACCATTTTGTTTCAAATTGAAACTCTTTCTGCCAAGAAATCGGTTTAGATAATCGTAGTATAACGTTTTATCTTGTGCGGAAAGGGCATACATTTGTTTCGGTTAACAAGTAATTTAAGAGCGAGTTTCAGTGAAAATCAAGCAAAATCTCAGTTTCGCGGCAGTAGTTGAAAAATCGATTTCTTTCGTATTTTGCACATAATTAGGTATTGGTAAAGCTAGAAACTTGTCGTGGTTCGTTTTCGCCAGAAGCGCTTTATTTTTTAAGAAAACGAGGAAACTGATTCTCGGGTTCGGAAGGTCAAAATCATAGAAAATTAATCTTGAAAATCAGTACTGTAAACTTGCATCGCGCTGGTAAACTAAAGCGCAGAGAAAAAGATAGGCACTTTCTACAGACAGAACAATTCTTTTTCAATAACCAGACAGTTGTGAAACAGCAGTAGCGAAATCTACTAAACACAAACAATTCCAAACTAAAAGGCAGGTTCTGATGATCACGTAGAAACTGATTTGGAACCTAATTTAACATGTGCCATAATTCTAAATGGTCTCAATCCTCATTCTATAGACGGCACAAACATTGAAATAAACCGTACCTTGAAACTGGCTTGGTTTATCCATGCTACTTTGTTTGAGACCACTTCGAACTCAGCAAAGTTTTAACAAATGGGACTTAGTGAAGTTGAATTTTGCCGTACACAAAAACACAGGAAAATTTGCTTCTTTAACCAAACGGGCTCGCTCCACTTCATTCTTGTTAATTTCCAGCGTTAGCATTCTTTTGTGTTCCGAAAAGAGGAAGAAAAAGCCCGAAATGGGCGATTTTCACGTTTCCAAACTTCAGTTCCTTGGTGTGCAAATTTTCTTTGTACATTTGTTTGCATTGCGTTACCAAATACCGTGACTAAATTGTTTGACCAAATTTGGATATATGATGTCACAGGTGTAGCATATTAGGTGTCACGTTT
>Ga0126336_10001964_pt1 | contig 11361 bp, 6 predicted proteins | sample SidCmetagenome_FD_92530 | JGI IMG/M metagenome (GOLD analysis project Ga0126336, IMG submission 92530) | Coral microbial communities from El Islote,Puerto Morelos, Mexico - Siderastrea C C metagenome | ecosystem: Host-associated > Invertebrates > Cnidaria > Coral | place: El Islote,Puerto... | reverse complement strand
GTTTGCTTCTCTCCGCCTTAAACTGCCATAGCTACAGACTCCTTACCAGTCCCCTGGGAAATGCTCCTGTACAGAGCCACCTTAACTTTCAAATCCCAGATGTAAACTGGCAATTTCCAAATTGCTCATTTCAATTACCATCAGGACACGTTATGTGCTTTTGAATTGATAGAAGCCTGTTCTTGCAGTGAGCTAAAAATCCTTTATTGCCGTAAACACGTGACTAATGACATCATCACCCTGACATTGATCTGACGAAAAACTTTCACGCAGTTGTAAATACCGCACGGTACAGCGTCCTCTTCCACCACAAGTTAACATAGTTATTTAACATTGAAAAATTTTCAGGAGCAAAGCATGCTGGGAAGGTTCTTATTATAATTATAATATTGTTTTTAATTATTGTTATTACCTTTGGCCACCTTAGAAACAAGTTCATCGATTGACTATAATTAAGGTCGTGGTCTGATAAAGCACCTAAAAATTGGCAGTCTTGCCAAGTTTAAAGTTAATTGGTTGATTACATAGAATAAATTGCTTCCCAAAATCAGACAATTAGAAAGTTTGTATGGAAAGGGGAGACAAACGTTCCAAAATAGAGAAGTGTGTATGGAATTTTCCCTATATTTGAAACTTGTAGTTTAGTAACGTTTACACCCAAGCGTTTTCAAACTTGGCAAGGCTGCTAATTCGGACATGCTCCTTCATGTTAGGGACCGATTACATGAGGCGGGCTGGCCAGGTTAGCCGGGCTGGTTCAGTTTTCCGGGATCTTGGCACGTCTGTGAAACACACTAAAAATCAACTTTGCGATTACATGGAAAAATCTCAGCCCGGCCAGAGGGATCCCGGTATCGCGATGCCGGGATCCCGGCTAGACGGCTGAAAATTTACCATGTAATCTCGATTGCCGGGCCAACACTTTTTGTCACTAAATTTCGCTCCAGAGCAAAATGGATCATCAGTAGGTCAATATTTCTCTTTCCATATAACACAAAAAGGTTTAACAGACCATTAAGCTACATAAAACTGAAAATAATACACTAAAATAATGGATTAGCGAAAATAAAATCACTCGATCCATTCTCTTTGAGGTAACCATCTTTTCACACGACAGCTTCTAAATTTAGACGCAGGCGGGCTGGCTCACTTCATGTAATACCGGGCTGAACAGTCATCCCGGCAAACCGAGCCAGCCTGGCAAACCGAGCCAGCCTGGCTAACCCGGCCAGCCCGCCTCATGTAATCGGCCCCTTACAAACTATTTCTTCGTAATTAATTGTTTCCGCTATAATTTGTTCTTGACACAAGGGCCTAACCCGTTTCTAAAAATGGCGAATTCACTGTAAGCACACTCGCTGAGTTCTGTGGACATGTGAAGAGTAACGCTATATGTGGAAATAATAATGAATGTTGTCGACGTATGACAAGTAACAGGAGCGTAATCAGCTTCGGTGGGGGAGGGGGTATGATATTTATCGATTTCAGTCATTTTTCGAAGCCTTACTCGGCGTTTTAAACCACCGTTTGATTCTTCGTATTAACGTATTATTTGACTAGATTCGCAAAACACGACCGTTAGAATAGGCCTATCATCATGCTGGGCCATATATTGACGGAACTTTGCTAAATATGAGCTGCTTTCAAGTGTGACGAAATCAGTGTCAGGTTTTGCCCATGTCACATTGGCCAAAGTGCACCGAAAAAGGATAAACAACTTCATTACTCACCGTGATATAGATAACGTGTTTGTGTTCAAAGCTGATAGAAATAAAATCAGAGATCAAAATTTCAAGGGGTCTCAATGGTTTATTTTCTAAGGATGATGGGTGCTGTATACAACTTTGTACTGTTGCACAAAATTGTCACCCGTGTAACTAAACATAACTACTAAGGAACATTAGCTTTCAATGAGTGTCAGTCTCTTTTTATTGTGTAATCAGAGCCAACTGCCCTGATACTAAGGCAAAGGTATTCATCCACGCAGTTTTAGCCTGTTGCGATGCGGAACATCACGGTATTGTTATATGATGACAACTGTTTCATTCCTCTTCTTTGCCGCTCTCGTGCATAGGCGATCATGTGGTCCCGTTGGATACTTGTTGACCCAGTACAACACGTACATCCAAACGTTCAATTTAGTAAACTTTGCAAGCTGTGATATGAGAACCAACAAAAATATGGAAATTAGTATAAAGGCCATTGAAATGATAAAAATAGGCCTTTTCATGACGGGGTGACAGTTATTTATCTCGCACTTGAATTATGAGGAAACGCTTTCCTATTCAGACACCCACTGCCAAAACAGACTTAAACATGACTTATTGAGAACAAAGATCGCCAAATCTTGTGACCTCTCTTGAAGGTCATTACTCTGTGGGACTTTTTTTTGTTGACAAAATTAGTTTCCACTGTACCCAAAATTTGCTGGCATGTTAATTTTAAATCTCACGATTGTTTAACCTTTTTTATTGCTTTTTATTACTCTTGAGTCAAGCTTGGTGGTTTCCGGACAGGATTGGAAAAACCACAAAATCCATGATTATGACGGCGGATCCGAGATGGCTTCCCTTAATGGTATACCATAGACTGCACTTGTAGTGAAACTACTTCAGGTTTGTAGTGAATCAACTGCAAAATGACTGCCCTTTGAGGCGCTAGTGAAAACAATGTGTACCTCACTATACCATTGGTTGTGGCAATCTTACAACGCCGCACTCTAGAATAAGCTATGTGCACGGTTGGAAATTTTTTCCACCCAAGTGCACAAACATTTAACTCACGTCAAGTTCTTTGCAATTGGTGTTTTCAAATCCAGTGACGTCACACGACAGGTTGCTATCCACAGGTATCTTCAGCTCATAAATGCCAAAAGGACTCTTACACTCCTCCCACCCAAACACTTTACGTTTTCCGGTCCTTTCCAATGGGTCCTCGCACATTTTCTTCAAACGAGTGTCGTCCTTTTTGACTTCACAGGACTCTACAGAAAACAACAGCGCTTATTACTTGTTCTTGCGGGTCATGGTTTATGTCGTGAAGCTAAATTTTTGTTTTCGTTTTTTATCATTTTTTAACGCAGCATTAACACTGAAATTAACACGCCCTCGTTTTCTACAAGCAATAGTCAATACGGCTTCACGTCTTGATTATTTGCTAGTAAAAAATTCGGCTTCGTAGTCTAAGTCTAGTAGCAGTCTATTGTTGAGAATTGGATTACTAGACGGATAGAAAAATATTCTTCATAACTTTTGCGAACTGGAACTCCTTACTTGCGCTTTGTCTATTATTCTTGCACTTATTACTCTTGAACCGGTTGAACTCGTGGATGTTGTAGTCGCCTTCAAACTGACGGTATTGCTTGATGGTTTTGCCGTTCGCGCGAAAGTAAGATCCACCAAGGTGACGAAATTGGTAACGAACCATGGCGGGAACGTCCTTGGACTGTTCAGAACCGGAAAGCTCGATGTACATCTGAAAACAAAACAAAAACAATTGGCACGAAACGACAATAACCGGTCCTACATTTTGTGCTCCCTAGCTAGCCCCCCCCCCCACCCACACACACACACACCGGAAATGGGAGGGGGAAATTGGCCACACACTCAGACACTCTTCGAACGCCTACAAGTTTTCTTGGTATGTCTAAGCAAAAGCCGCCAAACCTTGTGAATTTAATTATATTTTTACATTGAACAATTTGGCATGACTTATCAACGTCCTTAGAATAGATTGAAGGTTACCATCGTTAACAGTTTTGATTCCTTATAATTGTTATGGTTCTGCTTTGTTTTAATTAAAAAAGTTTTTATTAATAAGCTGTACCTTTAAGAGTTTCTACGGGGTCATCTTATTGTTTTGGTAATCTGATTACTCTCATTTGAGGTCAATTGGAGTTTGAAAAAGTTAAGAATCCAAGATGGGAGCATTTAGAAATTACCAAGGGGTAGGGAGGGGAGGGGCTCTTAATAGGGTAAAGTAGCATTACCTTCAACATTCGGGCATTGTAACATTTCCTACAGCTTTTACGAATATTAATAGTAAATGTTGTCATTCCATTCTTGGCAAGTTCTTCAAACATCTGTTTTAGAGAAATTGGAGAACAAGGAATTGAATTTTAGGAAATGAAGGTTTAAATGGCTCTATGATAGCATATTTTTCTGGATAGCATGAGAACTTGTATATTTTCTTAAAGGTTTGGGCGTAGCGAAGGCAATGGTATTCTGTCCATTTTGGGAACTCACAGTAGAACACTGCTTTGTGGGGCTTTCTTGTCGCTCGCGGTGAAAGTTGAAAATCAATCAATAAGCTAATAAACAAACAAACAAACAAACAAATAAATAAATAAATAAATAAATAAATAAATATTTATTTAAGCATTCACGTCAAAAGCTTCCCAAATTCTGACCTTTTAGAACCTGAGGTGATAAGCGATGAGTTGGTTGCGTTACACATTTAAAAGAACTTATTCGTTAGTGTCGCTACTAGTAATTAGTTGTTTGTTGCAGACGTTTTTTTATTAGAATTTATAGTGAAACATTTTGTTGCCTGTCAAAACTGAACGGGTCTGTGTGTGGGTGTGTGGGTGTGTTTGGGGGGGGGAGGACATGATTATATCCTTATTGCCAGAGCAGCTGATCAGTGAAGGTCAGGATCAGTGGCTTATATCAATCCCCACATATTCGCCCAAGCAAAACCTTCATTACAGTGTGTGGAAGCAATTTCATATTAGTCACTCATTTATACTACAGGGTTTTTTTCTTATGTAGCTCACCTTTTTGTTGCGTGCCTTGTCGAAGGTCCATTTCATGACCTTGCGTGTGCGTTTAATCTTAGTTAAGCAATCTGCAGCTTTCTCTAAGTAAAGCTCTTGGGCATAATTTAACAATTTTGTGAATTCAACATCTCCATTTAAACGCCCAGTGGTATATGCACTCTCCGTGGCCAGGCGTCGGAATGAGGACAGTGGGTTGTTTGGTTCCCATAGGGTATGGAATTCAAAGGCCTTAAGTAGTTCGAGATATTTCTTTACAAATGATAGTTCCAGTTCTCTGTATGCGCTCAAGAGTTCTCCCGTGTATTTTTGCTGGAGTTTCTTACTTATAGGACCACCTATGGAAACAACATGATCGAAAATCAGGGTAAGAGTCTGGAGGACGATACCTGGATTTTAACGTTTTCTAACTCAAACTACTAAAAAGATAAACCTAAAAGGTAAAGAATTGAAGTAACTAATTACTCAAAGATACAAACGTTTAAGAGAGAGAAAGTTTCATAGCTTTCAAAGCTCCAGACCAAGGAAGGGATTTTGTTTCAATAGCCTTTGAAGCAGTGGATTTTGAAGGGAAAGGAAAGGTCACAATTCAGTTTACACAAAAATGTTGAAATTTCAGAATTGTTTAAATTTCAAAAGACACTTTTGCAAAGTGATGAATACCCACGTCAACTCAAATCAATTGATGACGGACGAAAAGAACGCTATGCATTCTGTTCAGTTTCATTCATCCATCCGTCAGTCCGTCCGTCCATCCATCCATTCATCTTTCGTTCATTTGTTAGGTTATATTTATTAAATTGAGTCAGTGCAAATATGTACCTTAACAAGCCAGTATAGGACAAGGCAATTATAGCATAAGGCTTGAGCTGGTTTCCTTTTTACTTCACGATGGATAATTAATCGTTGTTGTACCTGTTGAACTGCGTACATCAGTTATAACCTGCTCGGTCTCTCCAAGAAGTGCAATGTCAAAGTTGTATCCCCCGATTTCGTTATCGAGTTCCAAAACTCTTGCTATCAGGTCAATACGAGACGCTCCTACGATAAAGAATGACTCAATATCCGCCTTTAAATCGGCAACATCTTGAACCCTGGAATCAACTTCCAGCAGACACACTAGTTCTGCAGCAAACCTCTCCTTGTTCATCTCCAGGTTTGCCTTGACGAAAGAGAAACGAGATAAAAGGTCTTTAACCTTCGGTTAGTAGCGCAGGAATCAATTTATAACTTCGTCAGTACTTTTCATTATGCACTGAAGTACACGTGGGGAATTTCTGAAACTTTAAGAGCGACTTTCAGCAAACATTTAGCATTCGGGGGCAGAAGTCGAAAAATCGATCCTTCATATTTTGCACATAAATGGGTATTGTTAAAACTAGAAACCTGATGTGGTTCGTTTTTCCCAGAAGCGCTTTCTTCAGTCTCGAAAAAAACGAAGAAATCGATTCACGGGTTCGGAAGGTCAAAATCAAAGGAAATTAATCTTGAAAATCAGTACTATAAACTTGCATCGCGCTGGTAAACTAAAGGGCGGAGAAAAGATGGACGCTTCTTATTAACAGAACAAGTCTTTTTCATTAACTAGACAGTTAATAATAAACAACAGTTACACAACAACAGTAGCGAAATTTAATGAGCGCCAGCAATTCCAAACTAAAAAGCAGGTTCTAATGTTCTCGTAGAAACGGATTTGGAACCTAACTTCTGTGAAATAATTTAACATGTGCATTAACCCCAAATGGTCTCAATCCTCGTTCAATAGTCAGTAGAAACATTGAACTAAACTATACCTTGAAACTGGCTTGAATTATCCATGCTGCTGTCTTTGGGAAAACTTCAAACACAGCGAATGTTAACAAATGGGGCTTAATGTAGTTCAACTTTGCCGCATTCCGAAATACACCAAAATTTCAATCTCTCTCTTCTTTTTCTTTGCTTGGTTCTTGATGATGGCTTCAAACTAAAATGTGCGGTTGATCTCAAAAAAAGTAGAGGGAAAAGAAAAAAATTGAAATTGGTGTTATCGTTGTGAGGAACCTCGTCCCCAGGGCCTTCTCCTCGTTCAAAATGGCGGTCATAAAAACCCCTGGCCAAGGCTGTTGAAATACTTTGAGAATCGTGAAGTATTTTGTCACGTGACGCACGATGAAATGACTTTTTCGGGGGTTGTTTCCAGCGTCTAGCGGCCGTTTGTTTTCTGCAATCTGAAACAGTTGCTCAAACGAAGCGAAGACATTTCATCGTGTTAACTTGACAGAATTCTAACGAATCTTTAGAGCCATTTTGGCAACCTTGGCCAGGGGTTTCTCCGACCGCCATTTTGACCGACGAAAGGCCCTGGGGACGAGGTTGCGTTGTGAGCTCTCTGTGCAAACCACGACAAAACGTGACATCTAATTTGCTGCACCAGTGACATCATATATCCAATTTTGGTTAAACGCAATGCAAACAAATGTACAAAGAAAATTTGCACACGAAGGAACAGAAGTTTGGAAACGTGAAAATCGCCGGCGTTTTTTTCCCATCTTGTTGAAACTCAAAAGAATGTTAACGCTGGACATTAACAAGAATGAAGAAGAGCGAGCCCGTTTGGTCAAAGAAGCAAATGTTCCTGTGTTTTTGTGTATGGCAAAATTCAACTTCACTAAACCCCATTTGTTAAAACTTTGCTGATTTCGACGTGGTCCCCAACTAAGTAGCATGGATAACCCAAGCCAGTTTCAAGGTATGCTTTATTTCAACGTTTGTGCTGTCTGTTGAATTAGGATTGAGACCAATTAGAATTAAGGCACCTGTTAAATTATTTCACAGAAGTTAGGTTCCAAGTCAGTTCAGTTTATACGTGATCATCAAAACCTGCCTTTTAGTTTGGAATTGTTTGTGTTCATGAAAAGGACTTGTTCTGTCGATAAAAAGTACCTATCTTTTTCTCTGCACTTTAGTTTACCAGCGTTATGCAAGTTTATAGTACTGATTTTCAAGTTTAATTTCCTGTAATTTTGACCTCCCGAACCCGGGAATCGATTTCCTCTTTTTTTTTTTCGAAAATAAAGCTTTTCTGGGGAAAGCGAACCACATCAGGTTTCTAGCTTTACCAATACCTTTATGCAAAATACGAAAAAAATAGATTTTTCAACTACTGCCGCGAAATTGAGATTTTGCTTGATTATTACTTGAAGTCGCTCTTTGTCGGTTTCTTGACAGCAAGTTTTTCAATTAATGGCAACGGCCTATTTACCAGTGTGCACTGCAAACGTACAGATTCCCACAGCAATTTGTTACAATAACTGACCAATAAACCAACATACCAACTGGCCAAATAATCAGCTGACTGAAAAACCAACTGGACAACAAACCAACGAATCAACAGACCAACTTGCAAATAACCAACACACCACCAACTGGCAAAATAACCAACTTCCCAGATAACCAGTTGACTCAACAAACCAACAGTCCAAATGGCCAAATAACCCAAAAAACAACAGACCAACAGACCAACTGGCCAAATAAACAACTGCCTCCCAAAACAAGAGACCAACAGGTCAAATTACCAACTGACAATCTAACCAACTGAACAACAATCCAGCAAACCAACTGACCAGAAACTGAAACAACAGACCAACCTACTAACTGGCCAAATAAGCAACTAACCAATTGACTGACTGATTGATTAACTGATCGACTGAGTAGGTCACAGTTCCAGGTGCCACCAACTTACTGCTTTTTTTTTTTGAGTTATTGAGCATAAATTGGTCACGTACCGTCATAATCTCGGGCAATGAGCCGACATCGATGTGGTCAAAATCCAAGTCACTGGGGTTTTCCAAAGCCTCATATTTCTCTCCAAAAGTAAGCCATTTTTTGACACTTTGCATAATCTTATAAAGTGATTTAAGACAATTTTGACCTTTCTGTGATGTGGAATATGTAATAATTGTTTCAATGAATTGAGACGGGCTCTTTGACTCTACAGCCTGACCAAATCCTGTAAGAGCATTCAGCAACGCAAGAAAGTGCCGTCTATCAATAGTTTCTCTTGTTCTCGCATGAACTTCAGGTAACTTTGCCTTGATATGTTCAAGGATATTGGCCATTTTTTTCTCTTGCATTCTAATAGCCTGCAGCAAGAAAAGTAAAATAACATTAACAAAAAACATAAACAAGAAAACAAAGCACTAAACTTATGCATGATTTCTTTTCAGTTTGATTCCCCTTTATATCAATGGTATTGAAAAAGATTACTTACCCAAGATGTAGAAATGTTGGCCGTTTTTTTTTCTTTTACTAACGAGTGAACCGAGACAAAGACAAACACCACAGAGGCAATTTTTCTATATTTTTAATTCTTATTGCTCTTCTTAAAGATGTATCTGTATTTTTTGGTTATCGTGGTTAAATTGCAAGTTTGTTTGTTGTTTTTTTAGCGTTATACGTAAACAAGCTATACACATACATGTGTAGGTAAGTAACAAAGGCGGAGATAGTGGTCCCCTTGGCTGCTTCATCTTGTTGTCTGTGAATTTGGTCATTGTACCAAGAAGACGTGAATCTCAAAAACGAAATCAAAGAGGCCAGCAGTCTGTTCAGACCTTAATGGGTCGCTTGCTTGGCAAGGTAACCATCATTCATTACTTTCGTAATGCAGCATGTATCATGTTAATGTCGGTCGAAAGAGAGCGTGACCTCCTTTATTCTCTCTTTTCTGGTGATACGCATCAAGTGAGGCTTACAGCTTATCATTCATGTGAGTGAGAATATACTAGAAGTAAAATGTGCTTATAAATGGCTTGATAGATACCTTTAAACGCGCCCTTTTTTCACTTCTCGCTACTCGCCTGGCCTCCTCAATGCTCCTTTTCTTTCCATCCACGAGAGTAGTCGACAGTTCCTCAAGTTTAGACCCCACCTGAGAAGAAGCACACAAGCGCAATTGAACATTTATCTTAAAAATATAAAATACTTGGTCAAGGTTTACTAAGGACCCTTTGAAGAAGAACCCTTTGAAGTTACATGTATGTTTGCTTCCAACCTTAGGGGAGGCTACCGAAGGCTTTTCTTGAAACATTATTTCACCTGCATGAGGTTAACTCGTGCAGCATAGTTGAATTTAAAGCTGTTTGGTGATGTAAATCTGTTTGCCTGGGCCCTCGGTGAATTGTTTACCAATCCCCCCTTTTTTGTCTAGACCAGTACTCATGGTATTTTGTACATAATATAATTTTCTACCTTATTCTAATATTACCGGAGGGGCAAAAAGTGCTCGCGCTGGCTTTGCTTTTAATTGGACTTGGTTGGTTTTAATCACGTTTGGCCACTTGTGGTGGTTCGTGGAGGTTTTGGAGAATTCAAGAAAACAAGAGGCCCTATCAAAGACGGGTAATTTCCACGTCGTGTGACGACATCATCTCATATCGTGGACCTTAAAGGAAATACTTTTGGAGTTAATCTATACCTTCGGTGTTTTTTTGAAGGGGGAGCATTTTTTCCCCTCCAATAGGGTTTACATCGCTTTATTTGTTCGTTTGTTTGTCTGTTTGTTTTTTAATATATATACTTAAAGAAGAAAACCGGTGCTTTAGGCCTTATGGATTTGACGCACCCTGCGCTTGAATTTGTCATGCAAAATATGTCTTTGTAAGGCCCGGTTCAAACGTCGAACTTTACATGTGCCGTACCTAATTGCCATTGGGTCGACCCAAATAATTCAGTTCGACAGTTGATTCAGACGTCGACCTTGACTAGTCGAACTTAATTCTGCAAAACATCGGTAAACAATCATCAATTGCGCTATATCGGGTCTCAAAAAGCAAAGGAAAACAATTCACAGAAAAAAAACTGTCTTTTATTGTAATAATAGTAGTATTTAGACATTAGTTTGCACCGTTCGTCAAATTTGAATCAGAATGCAGTTTCTCTCTTTTCTTGTTATATTCTGTTATTTTCAGATTAGCTATCCATAAAAAATAACAAGCGAAACCAATTCCATGTTCATGCAATCCGTTATGAATTAATGATTCTTGTCTACAGAGCGTTTACAATTTTCGCGGCCTAGTTCCCTTTTTACTCAGATGCAAGAGAGTTCAATGCATGCCTGGCCACGGTTAAATGGATGACTAGTCCTGCTTATCGGTTGTAAGCCAATCACTAACGCTGTTATATTCAGAAATACATTAATGTAAATTATGATCATTTATGCATTAGGTTCGGCACATGTGAAAGTTCGACTAACGAATCGAAGTCGATCTTTTGCCGTTCTATTCGACAAGCTCAGTCGAAAGATCGGCAAGGTCGACCCAAATAAAAATCTGTCGATCTTAATTTATTCATACGTCGAACTTCACGTGTTCTTAATACCGATATTAGGGTCGGCACATGTAAAGTTCGACGTTTGAACCGGGCCTAAGACATTATAACAAATAAAATTAAAATGTAAGAAATATCACAGGTATCCCAAGCTATACTTAACAATTATTCTACGAGGGTGCGCTGGATATCGAATGATAGATAACCAACGAGGCGCGTAGCGCCGAGTTGGTTATAATCATTTGATATCCAGCAAGCCCGAGTAGAATAATTGTTTTATT
>Ga0126336_10001963_pt1 | contig 11362 bp, 9 predicted proteins | sample SidCmetagenome_FD_92530 | JGI IMG/M metagenome (GOLD analysis project Ga0126336, IMG submission 92530) | Coral microbial communities from El Islote,Puerto Morelos, Mexico - Siderastrea C C metagenome | ecosystem: Host-associated > Invertebrates > Cnidaria > Coral | place: El Islote,Puerto... | reverse complement strand
GTGAAGTGTAGTATGTATGGCATGTATTATGTAAATATGATGTCATGTAAGTTAGTATGTAAATATTATGTAAGTTATGTCTGTAAGTTAGTATGTTAGACGTAATGCAAGTAAATAAAGTGTTAAAAAAAAAAGGATTGTTTTTTTGGTTTTTGGATTCCCCCCCCCCCTTCACATTTCTAATGGTGCATCCCTTACAACAAAGAGGTACTGCAAACCGAAATTTTTTCGAATGGAACAGTAATTTCCGATCAGAACGGTCCAACCGCAAAAAGCGGTCGTCCCCGAAAGGAGGACCTTCTTTTCCAAAAATTGGTTGGACAGAACCTTTCCATTCAGTTTCGGACTGGAATTTCCGGAAATTCTGGTTGAATAGAAAGTGCCCAAGGAAAGCGCTTGTCAGCGGCGATCGAATGTTTTCGTAGTAGGATAGCCTGCTTGCAGGCGGTTTGAGGGTGTTTTTATCGCGGAAAAACCCGGAAAATGCAGAGTTCATAGAATCGCCGGCGCCATCTTGGAGGCGCACGAAAATCGGCCTGGGGTGGGGTCCAAGATGGCGCCGGCGATCGCGAACTCCACGTTTTCCGGGGTTTTTCCACTATAAAGAAACACCCTTAAACCGCCTGCAAGCAGGCTAGTAGTAGGAGTGTAGTGCTGAGCGAGAAAGGCAAGAATTTTGCTTTTAGGATTTATCGAATAATGTCAAACTCAATTTGAGGAAGCATTCGTCAAGGCTGTGAAGCCTTTAGTGATTTCTCTAGGGGCAAGGGGCGGCAGTGTGCATTTATGACCTCTTTATACACTCGTTTTATGGGAAGCTTAAGCAGTTGATTATCACCCTTTAAAAAGCGAGTCGGAGAAATAACTTAAAGCAATGTCGTTACCATAGGAAAGTGTTATATTACATACTGCTTTTTTGCTGATGTTGCTTACAAAATTTGCATTCACTGTCACGTTGAATCGAACTGCAAATGTTTGACAAGACACGAGTAGACAGTCATTCGAATGTGTTTCATGTTTCGTTTCTTGTTAAGTTCAATTAATTGATTGATTGATTGATTGATTGATTGATTGATTAATTGATTGATTGGTTTTCCATGAATTAATAAATTTCTATAATTATACAATTTTACATATGTAAAAATACACTTGGGAGGAAGACTGTAGAGACCCTTACGGGCTTTTACAAAGTAGTCCGCCTTTTGATTGATAGCACTCATGATTAACTACTAGTAGGTATCAAATGTTTTGCGATTACAAGTATGACTGAATCCGTGAAATTGCGGGATTAATTACAAATATCCAAAAAAAGAAAGTAATTAGAATAATAACTAAATAAATTAATTAATAATGGAAGTTAGCAATGACAATGATAACTAATTACAAGAGGAGCATTTTCTTCACATTTCTTTTTAAAACTAAATGAAGATGCAGATCGTTTAACCTGAATAGGGATACTCTCTTAGATATTAATTATCTTAGTTCTTGTTGAATAGATACTAATACATAGATTTAGCCAAGCCTAAAAGCGGAGCTCCCAAGGAATAAGCTGGTGTTCATTTCTCAAAAATAGTCCTGAAACTTTTCGGTCCCAAATATATTTCGGGGCTTTTTTGGCTCATTTTCTTTCAAAAAGCGTTTCTCAAAAGTCCGAAAGTGTTCCGAATTGTCTTCCAATATTTTGGGGATCTGTTCTGTGAATCCGAGCTCGAAAGTCATTCTAGAGCATAGCTTTATTTTTTTTTCGGCCATCAAACTGAACACTTATTTTACTCGCGAGCCGTCTTGCTTGGTTTTTGCAATGTTTCTATATCCTTTCATTTAACTGTCAGGGCTTGTCAAATCTCGGATTGTTGGATGTTAGCTTGAATGAACTTGAAACGTCGCTCGTTTACAACAACAAAATGTAACTTACTCTGAAGTAAATGCGTTATCTTTTTGGGTCTTCATCAGATCGTGTTCAGATGTTAACAAATAACTCGAATTGCCACTAAAAGTCTAATCAAAAATGTATAGTAGCATTTCAGTGGCATTTTACTGAGACAAATTACCCAAAAGAAAGGTTTTTGGGAGCTTCCAAGCACCTGTTAATTATCGAAGGAATATCGCGTAAGTTTCGGAAGCTTTTCAGATAAAATAGCTTGAAAGCGACAACTGCTTTGCTTAAAAGATTACTATTGAAAACTTCTAGAACACGAAAATCGACAATTGCCCAGAGATGGACCCAACAGTCAAAATTGAAAACAGTTATTCGCTGACATCTCACTGTGCAAACTCACTGAGATGCTGTTGTCTTACGACTGTGCTTTGACCTACTGTTATGTAATAATGGACACAGAAATCACTTTCGAAAAAGTTTATTCGAAAACCCATAAGTTTATACTGAAATGAAATTCGCATTACACTTCCTGCATCATGGGTCCGTTCACAATAGTGAAATCGGCTGAGGCAAAATACCCCCAAGACTACATCTGTCTCAAATCTGAGCACGTTTTCTAATATTTTTTTAAAGTCAACGTCAACATAAAATAAAAAAGTAAGTGACACATTTCTAATGACATGAATTAAACTCCCCTTTCAGAACATAATTTCTGTGATCGTAATGCTCAAAATGATGTACTTTAACTTACTCGGTTGTGTTTGAGAACAGGACAAGCTCTCCGCCGGGAAGAAAACATAGATGAAGTCGTTGAAGTCAAATTTTGTAACTTGAACTTTTCGCCTTCCACCAAAAAGACAACTGAGCGTTCATTTGAACTTTTCTTTCCATTTCTAGATATTGGATATTTTTTCTCAAGCATTAAAACTTCAATTCTGTCGAACTGAATCGTTTTGCTAAACAAGCTAAGGCGACAGTGGTCATGCGATTTCCCGCCAAGAAAAACGCAGGTTGCCCAAAAGCACTGCGCGAATTCCCATCAAGACAGTCGGGGGAACAAGTGCCATTTGATGGCGAAATCTTTTCTCCGTGAAAAGAGTGAGCCCACGATCTTCAGCATGTGGCCAGTGGGCTACTCAGATTCGAGGGCCTCGAGGGTATTCTCGAAAGACCTCGATTGCATCCATCACCTCGGGTAAGATACCAAAAGGACTCTATTTACGGTAACTATTTAATGTGAGGGCCAGTTTATTCTTTCAACACTCAACTTGGAAGAAACAGCGGACTACGAAAATACTTATCAGGACAAACTCTGAGCTTGCTAAGTTGGCTGACATCTATTTTGCTTGTGACGGGTGTAAGGGCCAGTAATGGAGTCCATAAGTCGGCTGCAAGAGTGGTCTCTTAAATGTCTTGAGCATGGAATGAATGGGGAAACAAAACTACCTCTCAACAAACACTGATTGCTACCAACTACAAAGATTTTGCCCTCACACTATCACTAGATACGTGCGTAATCCGTTGTTTGGACCGGGCTGATTGATAAGCTTACGGATTCAGATTTGTATTCATGTTCTTGTCAATTTTCAACTTCATCACCATTTCAGTCTTAATAATGAAGTCAGCGACATCGAAACTTCGTCTTGCTGTAATTTATAGCAAAATGCTTGAGCAAATGAGCGATAGTTCGTCTTGAAACCAAGAATATGATCTGGAACCTCATGAAAATAGTTTAGTTTCAGGGGAATTTGTGGACTTCTTGTGACTGTTCAATATGAATTTATTCTGAGCTTACAATAATAAAGAATTACCGATGTGTTTGACTTGAAAGGCGTTTCTCTGTGAGTCATAAATAAAGTTAGAAATACTCATAAACGCTTGAGAATTATTGACGAGATGATCAATGTCAACATGCGCACTGAGGAAAGAGCAAGTTTAGCTCTTGTTGTTTATTTAAATAAAAAGCGCATTATTTCGGTAGTTTGTTCTAGTACAAAGTTAACCTGGATCAGAATAGTGGTTATTGAGAATAACGTAGAATCTTAATTAGGCTGTTAAAGCTTTGAAAAATAGAGAATTCATTTGTTATCCGGCCTACGTGTACAAGAAGAATTTCATGCAATCGACTGTTTCGATCTGCCGGTAAATCAAGTATTTTTTTTTCAGGTTGTGCATGAATGTAAATAAAGATGGGGAGAAAATTTAACTAGTGGAGAAAACTCGTTTCTCTTTCGTGAAGAATACTCGCTTTATCACAGTAATGCAATGAGGTGTAAATACCGATCGAAACACTTTTACTATAGGCTTAATTATTTCTTTTCTCGCCCCTTTGTGCAAAGCTCTCTTGAATCATGTCAAAACCACGATTGACCAAGAGTGAACCATATTTAACCCGGGCTTAACTGCCTAACCTGCGATCAGGTGCCCTTCTTTTCTATCGGATCACTTTACGTGCTTTGAGCAACATTATTTCATCCTTGGAAAGCCGTAAAAACAAAGTGGTTTTGCAATTCATTGTTGCGCCCGAGAGAAATGAGGAACAACCTAAATATGCAAACTAACCCTAGCCGATGAAGCTTCACAGACTGTCTTTAACTATTATTCAACAGTAACGAATAATTTCAGAATTTTCAACAGTCATGCTGCTCGCAGATACTGCCAGATAATGTCTGGAGGTAGTCTTATGGTCTGCAGTTTCCTCCGTGCTAGGTGCGCCATGTTTATAGCTTTAAAACATTCCGATTCATTTTTCTGCGTCTGTTCGTAGTTCTCTCTGATTGGACAATAATCGGAGCATCTTTGGGCCCCTTCGGGCAAAGATACGAAGATTGACGCAAAGGAATACTTGTTCCCCCGACTAAGGAAAAGATAGCATTCTCCACCCCCCGTCAGGTTGCCCTGGGACTCCCCTGCCCCTCCCCCAGAGTCTGTACGGACGGACGTACGGGCGTACGCTAACGTCACAACGGAATTTCTCGCTTCGATGGCTTGCCAAAGTTTCTTCTCCATGGTGCTCCGCGGTGCGCTTTGCACGTGGATGCTCTGCTATAATTTGTTCTGCTAAACAATTTGTGAAGTTTAGTAGAATTCCTTGTGTTATGATCATGATCCTGCAGAAGTCATTGAAGCAAGATTGTAAGCTATTTGGCTCTTTCGTCGAACTTTCGAAGGGAAAATGATTACTAAGTGAAGAAACATTTTAAATACATATGACATGATTTACGAATTGAGAGATATTCTTTCAGCGAAGATGCCAATCTGTTTCTATTTACCAGCTGACCAGTTCTCCATTTAGTCATTGTGTGACAAAATATGTTATTAAAAATGCTGATTCCCGTCTCGCTGTGAGTGAAAATTACTTCGCTTTCTTGACCTTGCAAGTTTTACATAAATTAAATTGCGCCGTTTCATTTTGGTTATCTGCCAGGCGCTTTGCATTTAGCGCCTTTCCCATGACCATATTGCGTCTCCCTAAAATCCCGCGCAGAAAAAGAAGCGCCTGGGTGCGAGACAGACTGTTGATAAATCCATTTAACCTTCTTCTCCAACATGTTCCCCTCTAGAACTTTGATTTTTCAATAAAGCCCTCTTTCTAGTACGTCACGGCCAAACCAGAAGGATTTATGAATAACAAAACAATCTTTTTGGGCTAATTGTAACATAGGTTTCTGCCTTGTACGTGTATACTTACTTCTTTGCGTATATTTTACAGGGGTACAAAAAAATGGCACAAAGAAAATTACAATTAATAGAGGACCTCAAGAAACATCTATCAGTAGCCAAGGAAGTGGGCGACAGGGCTGGAGAAGGAACGGCTTATTGCAATCTCGGCAACGCTTATCGTAGGCAAGGAAAATTCCAAGAGGCCATAGAGTACCACAATCAACACCTGTCAATAGCCAAAGAAGTAGGCGACAGGGCTGCAGAAGGAACGGCCTATTGCAATCTCGGCAACGCTTCTCGTAGGCAAGAAAAATTCCGAGAAGCCATAGAGTACCACAATCAACACCTGTCAATAGCCAAAGAAGTGGGCGACAGGGCTGGAGAAGGAAGGGCCTATTGCAATCTCGGCAACGCTTATCACTGCCTAGGAAAATTCCAAGAAGCCATAGAGTACCACAATCAAGACCTGTTAATAGCCAAAGAGATGGGCGACAGGGCTGGAGAAGGAATGGCCTATTGCAATCTCGGCAACGCTTATCATAACCTAGGAAAATTCCGAGAAGCCATAGAGCACCACAATCAAGACCTGTCAATTGCCAAGGAAGTGAGCGACAGGGCTGGAGAAGGAATGGCCCATTGCAATCTCGGCAACGCTTATCATAGGCTAGGAAAATTTCAAGAAGCCATAGAGTACCACAATCAAGACCTGTCAATAGCCAAAGAAGTGGGCGACAGGGCTGGAGAAGGATTGGCCTATGGCAATCTCGGCAATGCTTATCATAGCCTAGGAAAATTCCAAGAAGCTGTAAAGTACCACAATCAAGACCTGTCAATAGCCAAAGAAGTGGGCGACAGGGCAGGAGAAGGGAAGGCCTATTGCAATCTCGGCAACGCTTATCATAGCCTAGGAAAATTCCAAGAAGCCGTAGAGTACCACAATCAAGACCTGTCAATAGCCAAAGAAGTGGGTGACAGGGCTGGAGAAGGAATGGCCTATGGCAATCTTGGCAACGCTTATGACAGCTTAGGAAAATTCCAAGAAGCCTTAGTGTACCACAATCAGGACCTGTCAATAGCCAAAGAAGTGGGTGACAGGGCTGGAGAAGGAAGGGCCTATGGCAATGTCGGCAACGCTTATGACAGCCTAGGAAAATTTCAAGAAGCCATAGAGTACCACAATCAACACCTGTCAATAGCCAAAGAAGTGGGCGACAGGGCTGAGGAAGGAAAGGCCTATTGCAATCTCGGCACCGCTTATCATAAGCTAGGAAAATTCCAGGAAGCCAAGAAATGTTACTACTCCAGTGTAGAGGCTTTCGATTTTGTGAGGGCTAGTCTTAAGTCTGAAGATGCCTGGAAAATAAGTTTCCGGGACCTTTATCGTGGTGTTTACCATGGTTTGTGGAGGACCCTGTTGAAACTCGACCTTACTGATGAGGCATTGTATGCTGCTGAGGGAGGTCGAGCGCAGGCTTTGGTCGATGGCTTGAAAACACAGTATGGCTTAACAACGCTTCCATCAGCGTCACTTGAACCTAAAGAAACAATTTCTTACATATCCAACGAGTTTTCTACACAAACCGTCTTTTTAGGACTTCACAAGAACATAATCACCTTTTGGGTTATCAACAAGGAAAACAAGTTTGAGCTTCGAGAAAGGGAAATAAGTGGGAGAATTGCAGACGAAGATTCCATTACCGTTTTGTTGGAAACTACTTTGATGAAAATTGGAGCTGGTGTTAGAGTTAGATGCGAGAATCGTTCACTGGATGAGCCAACTGATGACTCTTCGTCTAAAAAAGGAGATGATAAGAAACCAGCACAGACTTCGCAGTGCACCATCGAGTCGTTACAGCCATTACATGATGTAATTATTGGCCCCATTGCAGACTTATGTCAAGGTGACGAGTTGATCATTGTCCCAGAAGGTCCACTGTGCTTAGCTCCATTTTCTGCCTTAAGCGAATCTATAAGAATTCGCACTGTACCCTCACTAACGAGTTTAAAACTGATCACAGATTCCCCTGAGGACTACCACAGCAAGGGTGGGGTACTGCTCGTCGGAGATCCCTGCCTAAAACAAGTTACCGATAAAAGGGGTAAACCCAAGTTCAAGGAACTAAAATATGTGAGACGGGAAGTAGAGATGATAGGAGAAATTCTTAAGATTCCATCACTAACGGGCACAGAAGCAACCAAGAGCAAGGTACTGGAACGAATCACATCAGTTGCCTTGGTTCACATTGCAGCACATGGACGAGCGGAAACAGGAGAAATTGCTTTGGCTCCAAATGCGGGGTGGGAAAATGATCCAATAATCCAAAAATCAAGATCAAAGGTTAAGATCCCTAAGGAGGAATACTACATTCTAAAGATGTCAGATGTGCTAGCAGTTCGTCTGCGGGCAAGGCTTGTTGTGCTTAGTTGTTGTCATAGTGGTCGCGGAGAGGTGAAGTCGGAGGGTGTGGTCGGAATCGCTCGAGCTTTTTTGGCTGCCGGTGCTCGTTCTGTTCTGGTGTCACTCTGGGCAATTTCTGACGAGGCAACCATGGAGTTCATGAGGCGTTTTTATCAACACCTGACAGATGGAGATTGTGCCAGTGTGGCTCTCCACCAAGCTATGAAAACTCTTCGAGATTCAAAGAAGTTTTGTGCCGTGAAGTACTGGGCTCCATTTGTGCTGATTGGTGATGACGTCAGGCTTGAATTTGAAAATCAAGCTTCTTGTAAGTAGCATGTTCTTTGCAATCCAAACAATGGCAAAGCAACACATTTCACTTGAAATAACAACAACAACAACAACAATCTTTATTACATGCAGTATTACAAATAGTGAGATGTTTGGCTTCCGCAAGAGATCTTAAGCCGCAGAGAACGTTTTTGGTGTCCTATTTTGTCATTTGTTAAAGTGAAGCTTCTTTCTTGTTTGCTATGTACGCGGTTATCCTCGCAGACAATTAATGGTCACTAAATTTCTCAAGTAAAATCGCAAAGAAAAACGTGTAAAAGTGAAATGAGAGTAAAACCACACTGCAAAGAAGGGCTTGTAGCTCGCACATTAATTTCAAAAAAACTTAATCCATCCCCTACCCACACACACAGTAGACGCTAGGTCAGTAGACGACAGCTTGTCAACGAGAAGAACCACACTGTGAAGAGCCGTAGAGAAAGTTGCGATGGTTTCTATTGAAAACATAATTTATGTCTACCGTTGCAGATGTTGTTTTTCGATACACTGTTTACAGTTGTTACTGCCTTAATGGTGTTTTTTTGTATACCACTCTACAAGACGTTACAACAATGTATTTCCAATGCTGCGAGAGAAATAAATATCTAGCTAACTCAGTATTTGTGTGAACAGTTCCGCGGGTTTTGCGAAAGTGACTACCCGGTTACCTCTCGCTAGAGTCTGTATGCTAAGTAGTCCAAGTAAAGTTAAAATTTTCGAGAAATATGCTAGGCAAAGTGCCAGTATGAACTGTGAGACCATTTGGTTTCATTTTGTTAATGGACGACTATACAACCTTTTTTATTAATTTGTTTGTTCTTTGTAATTTGAAAAAGGGTCGCGTTTGTAAGACACTGCACGTGCTGTAACCGTCGTGATTGGCGTTTGGAGTATTTCAGTTTTAGTCCATTTTAATTACTTTTCGATCAGCCGACAAGTTAAAAATTGTTTTAGGATGGCTTTTAGTGGCACTAGATTGCCAGCCTTAAACACCGTGGCTTCTTTATATTTACCAACACTAGAAAAGACCAAGAATTTTAGGCAATCACAACGCGTTAGGGAAATCTTACTTTTTGCGTGCTTGAATTACAGTTGTTAGCAGCTAGCATATTGTGCAGAAGTGAAGATTAAAGCTCTGAGTCGAAAAAGTAAAACGTCTTCTGTTCATTCGTTTTCCTGAATCTGCCTCGTGATAGCGTTCGGCTCTAACCATAAATTTAAATGTGTATAGTAAGCGCCGAACTTCACCAGACGACGATTTAAGAAGCTCCATGCAAACTGTAAATGCTCACCTGCTTCGATAGATCCCAGAAGAATTCCTTACACATACCTCTAAAAGTCGAATTAATGAGTACGGAAAACAGCGATGCTGTGCGAATTCTTTGTACTTGCTTTATTTCGCAAGTCGTATTGGACAAGTCCACCATGACTTAAAGCTTCAGTGTTACGTCAAGGGTACATGGCGCCTTTGTTCACCCATGATTGATACTCAAATGCGCTTACACGATCAAACGGAGTTTTTGCTAAAATGCAGCTTCGTAATTGACTTTCTTAAAGTTGTAGACTCGCAAATCTGTCTTTTCCGAGTTAAGTCTTACCAATGCAGCCACTGGCTTTGATAAGCCAATAAGCACCTGGTCAGGAATCGCGTGAGTACGGTAAAGGTACAACCCTTCTCCTCCCAAACAAATTTGTACGTTCTTTCCGGTGACTTTGGCATCTGAAGAATCATCTAAGCACCTTGTTTAATGAGATGCAGTTTCACCACTTGAACGAGTCGTATGACTTGACAAGCCCCTTGTTAATGAGATGCAGTTTCACCACTTGAACGAGTCGTACGCCTCGTACGAGTTGACCAGGCCCTGCACAGTCCTACACAGCCATACATGTTCATACATAGCCATACATGTTCATACATAGCCATACATGGCTATACACAGCCATAAATAGATATACGCACACATACATGGCTATAGCTACTATACATCACTATACACAGCCATACATAGCTATACACATGCACCTACAGCCCTACATAGCTATACACAGCCAAAAACAGCTGTATACAGGCATACTTAACCAACCCAATAGTACAGCTGTTATCATTTAAAAGTGCATAATGGTGCACATTTTTTTCTCCCTTTTCTCCATTTTTTCCCCTAAGAAATATTTAGAGGGGATTGATAGTGCTTCTCTTGTCCATTCTTTGATAGAAATATCCATATGACTCTATGTATGGCTGTGTATAGCTATGTACAGCTGTGTATGGCTATGTACAGCTGTGTATAGCCATTTATGTCTGTGTATAGCTATGTATGTATGTGTAAGGCTGTGTGCTCATGTATGGCTGCGTAGGGCCATGAATAACTACGTGTGGATGTGTAGGGCAATGTACGGTGTGTAGGTCTATGGAACGCTTTGAATACAGCATGTTAGACCACTATATGATTGTTACATTACATACCTACCTTGGAGAGAGTCTCCTAGATCGGTCAGCGTTAGATCCCATCGCCCTAAACCCCTTTTAACTTTCACTTAAAATTACATGAGGTAACACTTATTTTCACTCTTTCAGAAAAAGAAGGAAAAACCAAAGTAAGAGAGTGAGCCTCGAACCCGGTTCATTATGGTCATCACTGTCATTATCCATTGCGCTAAAGGAGCAATAGCTGCAGAGAGGTGTAATTTTTATATTATTTCTATAGAGCTAACCATTTTAAATCAGTGCTTTACCCTAAGCCCTATACATCAGTGCGAAGCTCTATCGCAGCTAGGTCTATGTTGTCACTGCTCGTCTTCTTGCCTTCCCTTCTTCTTTACATATCTAGTAGTAAAGAAGCAATAAGAAATACTACATTGTGTAAACCTCATAAGGTGTCCAATGGGCTCATGGCAGGAGATTGCCTTTGCTGCATTTCTATAAGCAGAGCTTTACTTGTCTAATTATCATTTTATTCTAAAATTTCTTGGAATAGCCCTTTTCACGGTTGCGTTTTTTCATTTGCATTACAATGTATTTGAACGTGAATGTGAGGCGATTTCGGGCAATTGTGCACTTTTTGCCCGAAATTGCCTCACATCCACGTTCAAAT
>Ga0126336_10001962_pt1 | contig 11362 bp, 4 predicted proteins | sample SidCmetagenome_FD_92530 | JGI IMG/M metagenome (GOLD analysis project Ga0126336, IMG submission 92530) | Coral microbial communities from El Islote,Puerto Morelos, Mexico - Siderastrea C C metagenome | ecosystem: Host-associated > Invertebrates > Cnidaria > Coral | place: El Islote,Puerto... | reverse complement strand
TCTACGGGATAAATACGAACTCACAATTGACCAGCTCCCAGTTGGCTTGATAGCTCAGTTGGTTAGAGCGCTGCACCGGTATCGCAGAGGTCATGGGTTCGATTCCCGTTCAAGCCTGAATTTATTCAGCTTTCTTCTTTTTAACTGCCTTAGTTGAAACATGTTCACTGCGATGATCTTCATATAATTCTACCTTTATCTTCAGTTCAAATATATGATTATTTCATATATTCATATTTAAGTCTATTATATCGAGCAGTATTGAGTGATTTTGCCGATATTCATGTTTGAAAACGTACGGCATTGAACTCGGGGTATGTCTGGATTCTCGTGTCAGTAAAATCAAAATGGCATCTACATATCGGAGCGATTTTGCGCTTTAAAACTAAACTTTTACTACAAATGATGAACTTAGAGTCGAGGAAAGAAAAGAAAGGTACTCCAATGAAAGGAAATTTTATTTTATTGTTATTGCTACTCTTTTCGTACTTCTCAAATCGTAGTCGCCCTTCGGGCGATCAAACCTCAACTTTTAGTGGCCCTGGACACTTTTTAAACGCCACGGGCGACCGTGCGACCGCCAAGTTTTAACCCTGTTAATTTGAATGTTCAAAGTCTGAAAATTATAGTATTTAAAGGGGCACTGTCACCAATTTTTAGGATTACTTCAAAAGCTAAAAGACATTGCAACCAAAGGAAAACCAAAAATACTGGTTCAGTTTTGTTTAAAATTACTCTATCAGTTTACTGAAACTATAATTATGAGTGTTTGGCTGTTGATGGCTAGAATGGAAATGGATTGCAACTTGAAAACATCAGCCAATGTTTTTTCTTTGTTTCTGTGGAAAAATCAGCAGAAACTGACTATGGTTTGCACTCCCTTTGAGAAAATCATTCATTTCTTTTTCTTGGTTCGTGCATGAGAAAAGGTGTTTAATTAGACTTTCAGCACATTTTTCACCTAAAAACGAGAAAATTCCCATGACATAGTCTCTTTAACTATTACTTATCTTTGTAACTGTCAAAATAGAGGGTACCATACTCAGAAATCTCAGTCCTTCCCTCACTTGATTATGCTTTAAAGTTCTGAGATTGTAGTTTTACGCAAGTGCCACTGTACTTTGCAGTTCCCTCTGTTCTGGTTTCAATTAGCTTGATATGTTTATAACACCCATCTTGATAATATGTGCACTTTTTGCAAGTGGTAAGTTATTTATTTTGTGAAGATGAAGTTCAGGGTTGAACTGACCTAAAAATCAACTTTAAGGACGTTCACGCTAATTGTTTATACGCATCCTTACTGCGCATGTAATTTCATTGTCATTGCAATGTCACACCGTGTCACGCATCGAGCACACACACTCTGAGGAAGAAATGTCCAGAAATACAGCAGTGGTGGACATTGTAATATCTATCCACATACAATACTCTCTTATTTGCACAGTGTCCCCAGGTTTTCTTTCAATAGTTCATTTCCTTTACTGATTCTCTCCTTTTCAACCAAAAACCCAAAAAATTCTTAACGTAAGAAGTTTTAATCATCTACTCACGGGCAATCCAGTGTTCTACTAATACAGATGTGCATGACTTACGATTATCCTTCTGTGATGCTAACTCTACAGGAGGGAATGACACCAGCTGCACAAATTTATGAAACAACAGGCCTGGGTGCCTTGAAATCAACACGTTGGCCTTATCTAGAGTTCTCCCTTTTACTTTTTTTCATTCTAAATGCAATGAAACCAATATCGCCAGGCATGAACAAAACTTCCAGAAACACTATGGTCTTCAATAGGCTTTACCTCTGAAGCAACCACGGGTGACCCCCGAATGTTTTTGCCTTTCTGGTGTACCTAACAGCAGCAAAAGTTTTAAATAAAATCTGAATGTGGGAAGATTTTGGGCGTGAATGTCCTTAAAAACTTAGGTAGGAACAGCGGTACATAATGCATAAACAAACTGTTGTACTTCCTCGTGTTAATATCACTACACTGAAGTGAAAAAAATATACCTCTTCTCCGAGTTTCACGTCCAAGCACTTTTGGTTCTGATTACTTCCTGAATTAGGCCTGAAAATGTTAAACAAAAATATTAAATCTGACGTCAATAACTCACTACATAAGTTAAACAACAGTCAGTAACACTCTAAGGGATGAGTATGAGCCAATAATATTGTTACCAAACGATGGTGTATGGAGTAAGACAGTAAAATTAGTTAATGCTGGCCAGTAACATCTTTCCAGAAGTTGACTGGGCCGTGTTATTCATGGTTTATGCTTTGTTGCAATAAGTTGTGTGTTAATTAAGTTTGATGAAAGTCTAATGTAATGTTATGAATATTCTCAGTCTACTTACCCACAATTAGCTTTCACTGAAACTGAGACTTCTTCAGGCTCTTTGTACACCAGGCTGACTGTAGACACAATTTCCTAACCAAATTAAAGCAATCAAAACACCTTCTATTTCCACTGCTACAATGTTTCTCTCTCTCCATACTTACTGTTGTATGTGGTGGTGGTGGAGTGGTTAGCACAACAGGCCACTACTATACCTAACTATCATCACCATGTGTTCCTGGCCAACAATATTATTAATAACAGAGGTTTGTACAGTTCATCAACCCCACCTCATATTTATTTTTAATCAGATCCACGACATTGCTTGAGTCACCAGCAAGTGTTCCTGTCACAGCTCCCACGTCACTCCACATGGAGCTCACACTCTATGAAAAACAAACAAATCAGTAAAAAAGCTTGAAGCAGGACTGGTGCAGCATCATTAGATTTTCAAGCAAAACAATGGCCCAGCAATCCCCTCAACATTAACTAATTTGAATGGTTGAAGTGCTTCTGATCACATCCAAATTAGCTGACAGTTACTGTTAGTGACCAATCTCACAACTAAGAAACTATCTAAGTCAAGGTAAGTGCTGATATTCTGTCTTTATGGAACAGCACCACCTTAATGTATGGACAACTTTTCATTAGGGACAGTAAATGTACTTGGTAAGAATGCGTTTCTTAGGTGATGTAAATGTAAGTGTACTGTTTAATGGTAAATTGCAATTACGAAAACAATATTTAAACCAGTTTTTGGGAAACTTAATAAAAGTTATCATCACCGTGTAAAGATTTGTAAATTCGTTGGTGACTGCAAATATGGGCAAAATGTTGCTTTGCTGGAGTTTTTCATGGAGCTCAGCGAGAGATGGATAATCCTGCAATAAACGCAACACCAGTTAACATCCTCTGTAATAAACAGCAGAAATAATTTTCTAAATGGTGGTTTGGAGAAGGCCCGGTGCCAGAGAGTGTCTAGACTTGTCACCCCTGACCTTTGAGCTCCTAGGAATTATTTTTCCAATACAACAGTTGGAAACTGATTTGCTGAAACCTGTTTAACTTTTATTTTCTTGCTATTTTTCAAAGAATGGGCCACCCTGCACTCATTTACTTCCAATCCTTAACTATCTTGAACTACTCTAACAGTTCTGCAAATAACTAACATGTTAATTGAAAGGAAACAGGAAGCAATGTTACCCTAAATTTATTCTTAGTAATGACATCTGGCTTTTAAAAATCACTGTTACTGTCGAACAATAACAGTGCAATCTTCAATATTGGACATACGGACCTATACAGCAGACTTTCTTTCTGTTTTCGTTGAGAATTCAAGAAAGTAGGAGTCTACAGTAAGTGAAATACTGCATCACTGAAAGTTTGACTGACTTTGTGTGGTCAGTAAACAAACAGGAAACCACAAGGCTGTTAGCAAATGGCTTGAGTTTTTTCATCATACATCTGATTAGTGGTCAACAATAAATAATAGTGTTCATGCTTTTCACATTTGCAGAATGCACATTCCAGAAAATATCTATACCCACCCTGTGGATGGTCATTGAAAATTTATAAAGGAAAGTATGAAGCTTAACTGGAACCTCTGGAGAGCTGTTGTATGGTGTGTGTGTGTGCGGAGGGGGCGGGGGGGCAAATCCCATACCCATCTGTGGGAGGGATATGGATACCATCTGTGGACGGGGTATGGATATTATCTGGAACCACACAATAATTAATCATGACCAATGATTATTGAAATTGAAGAGCAATATCATTGTTCCTACACGTATAGTAATTAATAAGTTAAATAGTGTAGTATGATATAGTAATGTTATTGCCATACCTGTTCATTGGACTTCACATAATTTCCACCCTGCAGGTGACATTTTCCATCATTTGGGGTCACAATACCCCCAAGCTGTAGGAAAACATAACAGCATGATTATGTTTATTTAATAACATGTTAAGTTATTGGTTAGTTACCAAGCTCAATCAGATTTCTGTGAAGCATGTGGTGTGGGGAAGCACTTTTGAGGACAAATTGTTTAAAGTCCTTCTACATCCATTATTTTTATGCCATAGTGACATTAATTAATATATAAAAAAAGAAACTAAAGCAAACCTTTCCATCTCCGGCGATGTGGAATGACGCATCAGTAACAAACACTACCAGCCTTCGTGAGGTACCATTAGACCAACCAATGTCCTGCAGGGGAATTCAATCAAAAGCCTGATCTAAGTTTCTTGAGTTTGTTAATTTTATTTTTACTATCATTATTAACATAATTGATACCTAACTGTAAAGAGCTTTAACAAGACTTCTAAACAAAACTAAACACTAGTAATTCTGCAATAGAAGTCAAATGCTGCTCTTTGCTAAACTTATTTTGACTGTTTTAGTTAGGGTATGTGGTTGATTATCAGCGGTTGTTAGTTGATTGAACCAGAATTGTTGACTCTTTAACTGTCAGTTGGGTGAGACCAACATGGAGCACAGCTGGCAATCAAAACAGGCTAACCTAAACAACGTTTGAAATCACAACAATCGATAATGGTTCGGTCAGTGAATTTTCTATTAAATTGGTATTGGAAATTGGGTTATTCCACAAAAATACCCCTCCCCCCCCACAATGGACAGTTTGCTGGAAATTCCCATGGGGAGGGGGGAGTCTAGGGCTCTGGTAGATAGGGGGACTGGACTTGAAAAATCTGCTTCGGGGTTCACTAAAACCGAAGCTTAATTTTTCAAATCTTTGACTTTATAGATTGAAGTAACTGCCTCTGGTTGTGTCATAATTGTACAAAATGAGTGATAAAGAGGGAGAACACGAAAAACGCAACAAACGAAGTGTAATGCTTGGAGCTTTTTGCATTGTTGTACAGTACCAGTTAAGTATCAGTTGACAGTTTCGACTTTCAAGTTGAAAAATTAATGAGTTAGTCACTTATTTATAACTGATCTCTCGAGAAATAAGTTGGAAAAAAGCAACACATTCAAAAGTGTGAATTATTTGACCTGTGTGTAATTGTCTCCCTCACTCTCCAGACAGTACTTTGAAACAAAATCAAAGGGCTCTGTGAGCGAAGTCGTGAATGCAAGAGTAGATTGAGGTAAATATACCTGCATGCTAGATACATCAACATTTTTGTAGGTAAAATAACATTGCATGCAAAAAGAGCCTGAGATGCCTTGGAGTAAAACCTAGTACATCAAAAGGAAGTATTGGACAGAATCTCATAAGAATAGGTCGTTGCACAGCCATGATGACGCCAAAAACAACAAGTTCATGTCCAATACTAAACTGAATCAGTGGTATCTAAAATGTCTCTGGATAAATTGTCTTCAGCAGCCACAAAAGCGTGTGTGCAACTGAAACAGCCCGAAATAAATTTCAAAGGCTAAAATTATTGTTAACTTAAATTATATTAATAAATTTTAAGTTTCATTCAACATTTATTTTAACAATGGCGGGAATGCATCCAGGAAAAGTTCTGATATGCAAGGCTGTTTTGACCTTGGGTACATCGTAATTCAATACTCCATTCCTGTGTTTTTGTATCCAAAATGAAATGCTTTTTAAATTTTTAATTCACTACCAAAACATTCGATTGTACATATTTTCTATTGACAGTAGATAAAATTTAGGGTTCACAGACAATCATGGAAATCCACGCAAGAGGGGTCTTTGGCTTTAGAAAATTCAGGCAGGAGGAGGGGGTCTAGTGTTCTAGGAAATCTGGGTGGAAAGGGGGGGACCCTTGCATCCATCAGGGGGGTCTGGAATAACCCATTGACATTCAGTGCTTAAGATGTCACAGAAACTTTGACTATCAATTGTATTTATTTATTTTTAATTATTAGTATCAATTGATTAATATTTTTTATTATTATCGATGACATCAACTGATGTCGATTGTCATTGATCTATGTCCAGTTTCGTCTATTTACCAGGCTGGCTCACAGTTTTGCTGAAAACAGATATCACATTCTTGGTCCTTGACCTTCAATCACGAATCTTAAAAGTGATAGTGAACCTTAATAATAAATATAATCTTAACAGCACAGGTAAAAAAATAGAAAGTATGTCACATTAACAATAATAATAATAATTAATACTAATAATAATAATAATAATAATAATAATAATAATAAGAAGAAGAAGAAGAAGAAGAAGAAGAAGAAGAAGAACTTTATTACTGTGTCAAGAAACTTTAGCATGCATGCTAATTGGAGACACAAAGTAATTAAAGTAGTTATAAAAGTAACTAATGAAAGTAATTAGATACAAAACTTAAGTGTGTATCCAATAATTTAATATAAGAAAATTGCTAATAATAATATTCTAATAATATTCTATTCATGAGTAACAAAACAAAACTCCCATTAACACGACACACTTTAGTGGATTTTCTCCATGCTGTCTACATGATCATGAGCACTGCCCACCAGCTTGGAGGAGCATGGGCACAGCTTACAAACAGACTTCCAGTTATTACAAGTGAATGGTAAGAAATCTGGAAATTAACTCTCTTAGCCAATTAAGGTAGCCGCCTTATGCAAGCACCAGTAAGAAATAAAAAATTAATATATATATTTAGTTATCAATGAATAAAATAAGTAACATAAATGAGATTTGCAGTGGCATATCCACTGAGTGGCTTGTCATCCACTGTTTCCACATATCAAATTGCAATTTTTTATTTAGAAATGTTGGTTTTTGTGGAGGAAAGAAAACCAGAGAACAAGAAAACCCTCCAAGCAAGGATGAGAACCAACAACAAACTCACTCCCCAACTGGTTTGCCAAGTTTCTTTGTTAATGTTGCTAAAATGTTGTAAAGCTCACGGAGTAAATTTTATGAAGACCAATGCACAGAGACACGCATGTGATTACCTTCTCACAGGCTGCCACCTGCATCAAAGCATCAAATCCACCCTCAGGTGCATCCAGATTGCCAGAAATCCTCTGCTTATTCACTTTATCCTGCAGGAAATATTTAAACGGCTATTTTATACTTACAGTAAGCCTAGTAATGTAGCCAGGCATTTCATTGGAAGAACGAGAACTGGACACAAGAATTCAAAACGGTGAGCAGTGCTTTCTGAATTAAAATTTACAGTAAAATTGTTAACTACCTTTTCTGCAGGTCGGTAAGTCGCAATCCTCATTTGGCAAAAACGCACAATTCAGTGTCCAACAGAGTGGCAGGTATATAATTTGGAATTTAAAGTTGGGGCAAAAAGGTGCAATGGCTTATCTTGCAGAGTTGAAAATAACTGAAAATGCATGTAACAAGGAGGCATTTCCTCCTTACATCTTAGACTAGTTGTCTAAAAATAGAAAATTATCAATTATAGACAAACCTGAAATTCAGCAGGATCTTTTGCAAGAGGGAGAACATTTTTAAAGCCATACGCAGCCTCACATTGGGCACATGGCTGCTTGGACCTACAAAACACACACTTGCATGTCATCTTTTCTGTAAACTATCTACCAGTTAACAATAAGGCACAAGTACACCACTAAGAATTTTAAAATAGGCGTAAACTCTACAGATACCTGTACACCTAGAAGTGTGACTGTATCATTGTTTAAAGGAGAAGGTCACTCCAGAAACGGCGTATTTTTGGAAATCGCCAATAAAAAGATAACTGCTTACACTAAGTTGAGTTACTGACGGTGATTTTAGCTTCTAAAGTGCATCCGATCCCACTGAAATTCCTCTCCAAAGAGGGCCAAAATTCAACACTGCGCGCCGCCATTTTGAATCGTACTTAGCAGCCTGGCCGCTTGTCCATGACTTCAAATCGTACAACGAGACCAGCGGTCCGACCGCTGGTCTCGTATGTTTTGATGTCACGGACAAGCGTGGATATAGAATTTCTGGAACTGACACAGCAGGCAGATAAACTAGGTGTATTGTACATTGTCACAACAGAAGCAATTTTTTTCAAACAGGCTTTTTAACAGGATATAGAGGGCTTAAAATTTAAATAAGGACGATTATACTCATGTAAACCTTACAACTTTCAATGGAACTTGACATCTATAAATTGGCTTCTGTTGTGACACAACAGAGGTTTTAACTGATCAATGAGTGGTAAAGTCAAGAAGCATTCTGGTCTTCTTCTCAAGGAGTAAACTTGCACACCAAGTCGTGTTTTACAATCAAATCTTTGAAAGCTCAAAGAATCGCAGAGAGGAACGATCTATCAAATAGAAAACAATTTTGTTGCACTTCCACCTTTCCAGAAGGTCTCTGTAGAGTTTCAACGAAATCTGGTCACAAACATCCAAGAAAAGCTTTTTTGCATAAGACCTCCACCAAAATTTTGCTTCATAAATTTATTCATGAGCAGCTGTCATTAATATCAAGTAAATCCCATATATGATCACAAAAAGCGTTAACATTTGTCTTGTACACGTGACATACAGATATCCAGTGGTGTAAGAAAATGCTGGCTTTACATGTGCAAGGTGATGCAAGCTAAATTTGTTTTTAACAACAGTCATAAGATACTAAGACCAGTACATAAAGGATAAATTATACATACTCAGTTCTCACGTAAGGAGACACCGTCTTGTCCACAAAGGTGCCAAATCCAAGTTGAAACTTTGTGGTGATGTTTTGCATGGCATTAGCTGAGGAATCAAAAAGTACCACAGTCACCATCTACAAATAAAGTGGTCGTTGTACACATGTATAGAGTAGGGTGTATAGCGATGCAATTATACCTATTTTTCCAGCCAACTTTCTTAAATTGCCTAAGTCATCCTCCATAGATTTTGACATGTCCATAAGGTAGTACAGATCTACAGGGTAGTTCTTTGCAGGCCGCACTGCAAGCTTAAATGTAGCAGGCTCTCCTGCAAAATCATAAAAAAAAGAAAACATTCTTAATATTTAGAGTACATCAGTGTATTGTGTTGGTCAGCTGGGCCATTAGTGAGGCCATCAAGAGCAGGCAGCCATTCACCTCTTCAACCTCTCTCTGCTGATTACAGCTGCTCCAATTTGGTGGGCCTCACCACAAACCACAAGACACTTTCACCACAAGCTTTAAATAGACATGTTTACAAATAAATGCACGGGTTTTAAGTAACAAGTTGAATACAAGGGCTTAACTCTCCATTTTATTAAGTTCAAGCAGGGATAAACGATTTGTCCACATTGATTATCACTTGTCATGCTGCACCTCAGCTCTATTTTTTTTACCTTTTTTTATTGAATATAAAATGAAGACATACAGAATTACAAATAAGATTTACATACGTACTTTCATACTTACTTCTTACTTACTTAGTTACAAAATACTTACATTAATGAACCCTTTTCAATAGAGTTGGTTTGGCGGCAATAATATAAATAAAAGAGAGAACAAGAAAGTAATGGGCAAAATTTGGGTGGCAGGGAAGCGCACTACTCTAGGGGTTGGAGGACTAGGAGAGGAGCTCTCCGGGGGGGAGACAATATTGGGTGGTACTGGGGGTAGTTACCCTGGACAGAGGTCCTGATCGGTCTCCAGTAGAGTAAGGCCCATATCCCCTAGTCACTGGGAACTAAGGGGAACCAGGAGGGGGCCCTCCTGGGTGGAGTACAGATCAGGTGGGACCAGAGGTCCACACCCTGGAATGGATATTTTTCTGGACCTGTCCCCAAGAGCAAAGCCTTACTGTGGCATAAAGTGCAGCCAAGGGTTGCATTTCCCTGCCACCATTGTTTATTGAAAGGCAGGAAAGGAAAACTATGTTACAAGTCCACTCAAGAATATGTGAAGGTAATATTCGGTATAATATGTATTATACATTATATTATATTTTATTTATTTATTATATGGACAAGAGTGTTTTAGTGGAAAATAGACCACTCATAAAGTTCATATGAAACTACATCCAGGACTCGAGCGGCGTATTTTTCATATCCTCACTAGTGAGGATATTGATGACGTCATTTCCCACTTTTACACTGTTGTTTCTGTAAAAACACTCTTGTCTATATAATAAAAAGAAAATTACACGGCGGCTTGAAGATATGAATTTTACGAATTTTATTTTCTTATGGTAAAAAACAATATTTTACTCACTTGCTGCACTTGTTCATAAAATAATGTTTCTACAACTCAAAAATAAAATTCATATCTCTGCGCCGCCGTGTAATATCCTCTATATATGTTTATATATACCTACATGTATATATTTATAAAAATAAGTGCCACTTGAACAATATAATGTACCATAAACACCGGCGTATAAGCCACACTCAGAGATAAGCTGCACCCCGAGTTTAGAAGCTCAAGATATGTAAAAAAAATTTCCGTCAAAAATTCATAGTCGAGTCATTTAATCAGATTTAATGAACATAATGGCTGAAGTGAAGTCCTTTTCACTACGGATCAGTGATTTAATTTGTAGTCTGAATAAGACTCAAACACGCATTTTAACCTTTCTAACCCGCTTTCCCCACGAATGAACTTTTCCCCAGCATTTTTCCAGTTAAAGCTATTCAAGTCCGAAAATTTGAGAGTAAGTTTGTTCGGCTGTTCGATTGTGTATCTTGACTTAGTAGCCAGGCATTTCATGAGAAGAGAGAAAACTTGTGACAAGTGTTGTCGCTTCATTCATTTTCGTTCATTCGCAAAGCAAACTGAAATGGAGGTTTTAGTGATTTCGTCAGCTATTCGTGGTTTCCATGTTTTCAAGGATATTTGGAAGCCATCCATCGGTGACAAACTCACCTGTGAAAGGGAGTTCGATGATTGTTTTGACAAATTTGCCATCAAAGTTGTCAACAACGGAGAAACAGTGGGCCATTTACCAAGCGAGTTCTCAAAGATTGTGTGGTGCCGTTTTGACTTTATTTTGGTGTTTTGGGGATGATTCATGGAAAATTACAGATTTTTTTCCAAATGTTCTCAAAGATAAGCCGCACCCCCGATTTTGAGCAAAGTTTTAGGGTAAAAAGGTGCGGCTTTTACGCTATACACCCGTGTTTACGGTACTTATGTATACTGAGGAAATGAAAAAT
>Ga0126336_10001961_pt1 | contig 11365 bp, 6 predicted proteins | sample SidCmetagenome_FD_92530 | JGI IMG/M metagenome (GOLD analysis project Ga0126336, IMG submission 92530) | Coral microbial communities from El Islote,Puerto Morelos, Mexico - Siderastrea C C metagenome | ecosystem: Host-associated > Invertebrates > Cnidaria > Coral | place: El Islote,Puerto... | reverse complement strand
TAGTAGTAGTAGTAGTAGTAGTAGTAGTAGTAGTAAATTGCTTTATTTGCATGACCGCAAGATTTTACAGTATTGCAAAAGCATATTTATAGTAATTAATAACAAAACAAGACTAATATTACTATAATATTATGCTAATGAACCTAAGTTACATCACTTTCACTTGATAATAACAATGTATCACGTATATTCATACACAAGTAGTAGTAGTAGTAGTAGTAGTGGTGGTGGTGGTGGTGGTGGTCCATGTACTAGCTCTATCATAAGTGGATACATTTTTTAATTTTTTCCTCAATGTGCGAGCGGGCGGTATCCCGCGAATCCTGCATTCTGCTTGGTTCCGAGAGCGGGCAGAATAATCCTATCTCTGGTCACGGTCACGGTAACCGCGCGAAAACCATTGAATAAAAATGAAAAACATCAAACCTCAGTTGAACTCGGAAATTTTTTGGTAGATTTATGGCAAAAGATGTGAATTTTTCGTCAACTCACAATTCTCGCATGTGTTGTAAGTGGAAAGTCCAATAGGGAGAGGCATTAAAGGCCTTGTAATTCCTTAAAAACGCGAGTACTTTTTTTGATTTTGTGTTTGTTTGCTTGTTTGTTTGTTTGTTTGTAGCTTAGCATGGCGGTTCGTGAGTTTGCTGTTGATGTCACTTTACACAGCAGTTTAGTTTTTAAAGTGCGCTCGCTGCAATGCCTTTTTGCTCCTATACTTAGTTTAAACGACTTCATTTTCCAGTTTTTTCCCTTCGTTTATCAAGATTTCTCATATTTTTATTCACGAATGTGTGTTTAACTGGAATTTTGCTTTTTCATCTGCCAGTAATGATGACAAATTAAGCCGGCGCACAGTTTGCTTTAATTTAAACTGAAACTACCCTGAACAGTTTCCCTAAATAACAAAATTGTTTATTTCCGAAGAGCCAGCACATACGTTTACAAGTAGAATGCAAAACGTAAAAAGAAAGGAATTAGACTATATAGAAGTTTTTTTAAAATTATTCTTGTTTACACAAAGGCGAAAGAAATGCTCCGGGAAATGCCTGTTTGAGTTCCGTTTTGAAATATGGTTTTGCGTTTAGTTAGCTAAATTATTAGTTGTTAATTGCGGTTTTTTTTTTTAATGCCGGCTACGATTCTCCATGTGAATGTCTTTTCTTGAAAAACAACCTTTTCGAGATCGTAGGGTAGTTTTTCGTGGAGAAAATAAAGCTTAAACTTAAAGTTTAAAGAGATTATGATTACATTCGCTCCCCAGTTTCCTGGAACCTGACTCAGTGAAACTTACGCTCGTACCTGCAACCTTCTAAGATTGCCTTGCAAACTCGCAAATGTTGGAAAAAATAAATGTGTTATTTACCGGCCTGGAGGTCCGTATAGGGAAAAACTGAGCCCTTGGTCTTGAGTTCGGCCCTCGGCCTACTCAAGACAAGGTCATATCCAGTGGCCATTTAGAAGATTTTAAAGAAAAGAATACAACTTTTGTATAAGAAATTTAAACTGGTTGCGGAGGAATGGCCTCAAAAAGCTTTGCCCTAAATTTACCAAAAACAATCAGTTCCAGAATCATGACAATCATTTTTGTTTGACCAAGCTCGTTTCCTACTAACTCAAGCAAGCTAACTTATTGCAAACTCAAGTTTGAATTAGTTGAACGAATTTCTTATTTATAATTTCTATTTGGCTATTTGGCTATTTCGTATTTATAATTTATTCGCATATTAGGTTATTTGCATTCTAATTTTTATTTACCTTTATATTTATGTTTATTTATTTACTACCTTAATGGAATAGCACCTTCTTATCTGCTGAGTGAATTTAGGCACGCTAACCAAATCCACTCTCACTTCACCAGACAACGTGATCAGTTGAGACTGCCTTCGGCTAAAACCACCAAATACCAGGGCAGTTTTAGGATCAATGGTGCACGTGCATATACTTCCTTGCCCTCTAATATTAGGTCTGCAACGAACTTTAACACGTTTAAGTCCCTGGCGAAACGGCACTTCAAGCGCCAGTGTGTCCAGGCTCTTTAATTGTCGCGTGTCTCTATGTGTTTTATTAGTGTGCTACTTTCTGTATTGATTTTCCTTGTATCTGTTTCATTGTTTTTTTAGGACTCTGTTTAAACTAGCTCTGTTTGAATGCTAAACCAGATGTTCCTGTATAAATAAATAAATAAAAATAAATAAAAAATAAATGAAGAACATTTGAAAATATAAATTCATGCATAAGGTTGCACTCCCAAAAAATCATACATGGACAATGGACGAATAAAAAAATTCGCACAAGCTGAAAATTCCCCACTCCCATCACTTTTCTAATGGTCCATCCCTAAGAAATGCTAATACGATAGAGGCAATAAAACTACAAAATCTGTCGTGCAAAGTAAACAGAAATTCGTGCAGTGCAGGTGGTTCCTCATTTCCGACCGTTATGGTAAGACATCACATCTCTGCTTGTCCACACTCCAATCTTCCTGCGTGACAATTCGACACCATTTTTTTCGAAAAATCAAACTTGCTGGCTTCCTTGAGAGACTAAAGGGATGCAGTCGATAAAGAGCGCATTGCAATGATTTGGATAAACAAAATTCCACAAATTGTACAGGACCGAAATGCCACGCAATGGGGAAACATAACGAATAAATTAACACAAATCAACATTTTGAATCAATTTTAAGATATGGCCGCACAGAAAGACGTCCGCCTCATGACGAATAAATGTGAACACGTTTCTCATCTCCAATTTGAACTGATTTGACTGCGAATGGCTTTAATTTTCAGACATTTTATTCTCAGTCGGGACTGACAACCCGCACAGGAGTTATACCGCAGGATATTATTTGAAGAAACGCAAACTTACCAGTCAAGAGAAATAACGCGCCAAATATAACGAAGATTTCGAAAATGGTTGGGATTTTCGCATCAGAATATCCTCGAAGGACGAGAAGAAGCTTATTCTTTCACGCTCAAATTTTACTTGTAAACACAAACCGAATGAGTAATAAAAGAACCCGAAAGAATTTTCAATATGCCCAATATGTGCTCAATAAGCCATAGTTTCCTTTTCCACTGTGGATTTCCAATTTTTTCGTTATTTCTACGGAGGAAACCGAAATGTTGCAAATTTGAATGATTCTGAAGTGCTCCGAATTTTCGTGACCTGATATTAAACGTGATTTCCCTACCTGACAAACACACGGAAAATGGTTTACCTCAAAATAATAACTAAACCCACTTTTTAAACAGACGTTTTTGTGGCTATACATTTTTATAATAGTTTTGAGATCAGTTGAAGTAATCAAATTAATTTTGTAGAAAACTTTTAAAATTTTTTTACGTCATATGCTAGGAACACTAGCTCTGTAAACTCCTATTTTTATACAAAAAAAAAAGTTTTAATTAGCAATTCGATAAAGCCCTGGAGACTTGTTCTCCTTAATTCTCCGAACCCCAAATCTCTTGATTTTTCCTTGAAAATATCGCATGTAACAGACCCTCCTTTGAACAACGGTAATTTCACTGCGCTGTGAAAAAACGTCAAATTTACCCCTCCATGTCTTACTCATCCTAGCAAAACGATGCCTTCTACAAGTCTCCATTAAACATTGAGGCCATTAAAACACATAAAAACAAGCAATCAGAAGCTGAAATAATGGACTTTTCTCCGGAATACATAGTTTTTCGTCAATTTCTACTGAAGTGCGACACAAAAATTTAAGTTGACGTTTTATTGGTGGGATACTGGTACCGGTCGAATACTGGGCAACATGCTGCATCTCTGGGATCGATTAATTATTTTCGCGTAAAAATATGTTCGAGCTACTGGGAATCAAGCGATGTTTCTTTAAACGTATACGTGATTAAATGTTTGTACTAAACTTACAATGCAAGCGCACTACACGTTATTCCATTTTTTTTAAATTTTACATCTCAGTAATTTCTAAATAACTTATCAAATATAAGCATACTGATATATGTTACCGCAATTTGTCAAAGACAGCTAAGTAATTAGTTGCGGTCTCATTGGCATAATTCCAACATTGCTTCATAATATCAAAATAGCAAAAACGTGGGCCAAAACTTAGCACTCACTGATAGTCTTTTAAGAGCCCTGTTATGATAAAATTGTTAATAATGTGACAATAAAGTTTCGTTTTCCTGTGAAAGGATTGAGCACTGAATGAACCAAGGAATATGCACGTATCCCCCAGATAATCGTTAATCTTACGCCTCTTGAAAGCAAGAAATCATTCTTTTTGTTGCTGTTTTTTTCCCGTGATGTGACACTTGGTTAACAAAAATGTCTGTTACGGATAAATGAGATGAAGACTTCAAAACGCTCAAATGAGGTATAAAAGCTTTTGATGTCTGCAAAGTTTAAATAATACTTTTTAGCAAATATGAAAAATTTCTTTTAGTAACTGATAATCTGCGTGAAGTTTGTTTCAGTTTGCACGCCTCAAAGTAAATTTTCTATTTTATGGCACAGTGAACAGACAAATTCAATAGTTATCAAAACGGTCGGATATCTCAACAATCTAATTACTTATAAATTATTGTGGAGTCATTAAAACAAGTCTTATTGCTGCACAGCTGATACTGGACTAGTCAATAAACGAGATTTGTGAAGGATTAAAGACTTCAGTTATACGCATGAATATTTTATCGGATAGGGATTTTTGTTGTTTTACTCAGCAATTTGTGATTAAAATGTGGTGTTTAAGATGCTAGAACGACAAGAAATTTACTTCTTATTTGCGACTTCCTTTTCATGGCCAGCTAGCACAAGTTCATCGTTGCAAACAATGTTCGTGTTTCGCCCCATTCTGACCTAGAATTATCATGATCACTCCTCACGGATCACTCGAATCCGAGACACACATTCTATACACTATATCATAAGGCATCTTGTGGCTATGAACCATTGATAAGAAAACAAATTAGTCAGTGGAACCAAGCTGTAGACATATTGCTTTGAAATGCTACCTATAAAAAGCGCACCCAATAACTCCTGCACTTACATCAAGTAAGGACGGATTAGATGGTCTGACTTTGAAAGCCGTATCTCACTGTCAGAAGAGTTCTTTCTAGATCGAAGTTCTAATGGCGGCCACAAGAATCTTGCTTTTCCTTATTTTTGCTGTAATTATGGTGGCTCAGGTGGAAAAGATTTCTGCAGGATCTACTTCCCTCCATGATATCCTGAGTACGTTTTGTGTGCGTGTATATTTCCTGTTAAGTCTCGACGCTCTTAGCTCAACAAAACATATGACTGAGGACATTATCATGTAAAACTATAATTACAAACTAGGTTTAACTGGTGAAAATTGTCCTGTTTTTTCGCTCTTTATGTTGATGGTGGATTCTCTTGTCGATATATTTGTGAAGTGGTCTCCACAAAATACTCAAAAATTTGACTTTTGTTTTCAGGCGCGTTCGACTCGCAAGAGGAATTGGATAGTCCAAATGGTGAGCATCAAGCTAACCCCTAGCAAGTCTAAAACAAATTAATACAGTTGACTCCCGATAACTTGAACCTTGAAGGGAAATCAAAAAAGGTTCGAGTTATCAGGGGATGGGATTCCCGCTGACACCACTTATCTCATGACACACTTTAACACCTTTGTGTATCAAAACACCAGGAAACTAAAGAAAGTGACATAAAGGGCAATTAGACACTTCAAAACTACAATGCTACTCAATTTTTGGAAAATTGATTAAAAATAAATTCATTTTTATGGAGTATGTTTTGTCTCATTACAATTTGACAAACTTGGTTCGAGTTACCGCGGGTAAAATTATAAAGAAAATTACCTGAAGGGAATAGGAATTCACTTCGAGTTAGCGAGAGGTTAGAGTTATGGAGGGTTCGAGTTATTGAGGGTAAAATTATAGTGAATGTATGAAGCAAATCCACGGGAGATCAATTTTGGCTCGAGTTAGCGCGAGCTTCGAGTTACCGAAGGTTCGAGTTACCGGGAGTCAACTGTACGTTAACATAAAATATTATTTATCCAGTTTAAACATTCAAACAAACAAACAAACAGGCACATCATTATCCCTGCAGTTCTTTCGCGGATCCTTTTTTATTCATTTGTAGTGAGAGCCGGTTTCAAGTGGTGTCTTACCATTCCAGTCATTTACATGGACAATGCGCTGTAGGCTTCATGTAGAGGATCGTGAAGTTATCCCTATCTTAAAACACACACGCATTTTTAGTACTCTTACCAAGACAACAAGACCTCCGTGCTCTACTCTTATAGGTTGAAATAAGGCAAGGCCTATACAGGAGCGCGATAATCTGATTTGATGATGTGCTGAGACTAATTCCTTATCATAACCAGTGTGATCATTAAAAGCTATTGTTTTATTTAAGGTGGCTCGATTGGATTTCTAGGTGGTGATACCTTTAAAGTTTAAACTGTTATTACACCACATGAGAAATAAAACAGGGCGATCAACTGCCAAACTTTTGCTAGAAATAGGTCAAAGTCTCAGCTTCAGTGAGTTTTATTACAATCGGAGTTGCCATAGTAACGCAATGACGTCATTGACATTTTTACATATAGTCGATTTTCTTGAATTCTTGAGGTTTTTATAGTTGTCTTCATGTGCACAGAGTTTGAGAAAAATCTACGAGAGCGTTTTCGAGAAATTCGCGGCTGAAGTTTTCAGCTATAAAAATGAAAGGAACTCATTTCAATAGTCCTAAGTTATGTTTACCGGACCTGAGGAAAATGAATTTTTAGCTTTTATCATTGTAGCACATAATAGTGAAAGACCGTGAAAAGCCAACAGAAATCGCTTCGTTTGATTTCGAGTTATATGAACATGAATAAGTTGTGTTTTCGCTCTTTTGTCAAAAATTTACTATCTTTTTACAAAAAGGCCATAATATAGAAACCAGTCAAAGGATTTCTTTTAAACTCCGTTGTCCTTTAATTCAATAAATATTTTGAATGACCTGCAGGTTTCAAGTCCATTGAAATAATTTTAGGTGCTCAAATATTGACGTCAAGTCAGGAAACTTTTCCATTCATATTTTCAACGCAGAGGACCTATTTTGTATTTGTTGCTTGTTTCTTTCATTATGCATGGCTATTGTTAAGAACTTTCATACCGGTGTGAATTCACGTGCATCTGTAGTTTCCGATAACGCTTGATTGCCTTCGGCAAACTGAGCGGATTATGCAAATGTTGACATTTGTATTATAATGACAATGGAGTTGTGAACGTCAGTCACACATGTGCTCAAGAACAGTTTTGAACTACAGTTTGTCGGAATTAAGCAGGGAGCGGAAAAAGTCACTTTGATGAAAATTATTAATCGTTGTGTCAAAAAAAAAGGAAAAATGTGAAAGTGCAGTTCAGGTTATTTGCCTATTATCATTGTCTGAAGGCAATCAAGCGTTATCGGAAACTCCAGGTGCACGTGAATTCACACCGGTATGAAAACTCTAAACAATAGGCATGCATAATGAAAGAAAGAAGTAACAAATAAAAAACGGGTTCTCTGCGTTGAAAATATGAATAGAAAAGTTTCCTGACTTCACGTCAATGTTTGACCACCTAAAATTATTTCGGTGGACTTGAAACCTACAGGGTCATTCAAAACATTTATTGAATTAAAGGACAACGGAGTTTAAAAGAAATCCTTTGACCGGTTTTTATATTATGGCCTTTTATGTAAAAACACAGCGAAAATTTGGATAAAAGAACAAAAACACAACTTATTCATGTTCATATTACTCCAAATCAAACGAAGCGATTTCTGTTAGCTTTTCACGATCGTTCACTAATATGTACAACAATAATAAAAGCTAAAATTTATTTTCCTCAGGTCCGGTAAACATAATTTACCACCATTGAAATGAGTTCCTTTCATGTTTATTGCTGAAAACTTCAGCTGCGAATTTCCCGAAAACGCTCGCATAGATTTTTCTCAAACTCGGTACGTATGAAGACAACTACAGGAACTACAAGAACCGTGAGCCATTTTTAAAAAACCCTCAAGAATTCAAGAAAATTGACTATATGTTAAAATGTCAATGACGTCATTACGTTTCCATGGTAACCCCGATTGTAATAAAACTCAATGTAGCTGAGACTTTTTGTAGCTAAGGTGTGGCAGTTGATTACCCTGTTTTATTTCTAATGGTGGCGTGATTACTGTTCAAACTTTAAAGGTGTCACCACTAAGAAATCCAATCGAGCCACATTAAGGGCGTTTTTAGTGCTCCTGGCAGAATTCGTACCCTTGAGCTCCCGATTTGCAGCGAACTGACCACGCTAAGACCCAAAGAAAGTCAAATTTTCTTTCTCTTCTTTCTTTCTTTTTTTTTTAATTCTCCCCTCTTCTTTGTTTCTCTGTGTTTCTTAGGTTGCAGAAATGAACTTGCTGATGTCTTTTGTAAGCGCTTTCGGAAATTTTGTGGGCACTACAATAAAAACGGCGTGTTCATGAGAACCAAGTGTAGGTTTTCCTGTGGCTGTCCATGATACGAAGTGGGTTTGTGAAATTTTAGTATCTAGAACAAAAAACATGCGTTCAAAATTAGTTGTTAAGTTTTCAAACGAACAAAAATTGCAAATATAATTTTGCAAAATATTGAATACCAGATAATTTGGGTTTTTGCTGTATTAAATGGTCACCTGAACTTGTGAAAGAAAACTGTACGGATGCATATTAAGTGTGGCCATACTGGTAATCAAATTCCGCGACAAATTTAGAAAAATCACAAAGACAGGTATTGTGGCAAATTCCTCCTGTGTTAGTCGTCGTCTTTCGGTCGGATTCTTCAGTTCCCTGGTATCTGTATAAGTCAGTTGAGCTTGTATTAAATGATCAATCTATAAAAAGTAGGCAGTTGGCTATTCCTTAAGGGCAAGAGTAAGCTGAATGAATCCAGATTAATAAAAGTCATAAAATGACGTGCTTCTGAAGACCTTTTCGCCATACCGCCCGAGAAGTTAAAGAAATTAGGGAGCTTTCCAAAAAAAGCAAAAACAAAGGGTAGGTAACGGTTTTTCAGTTAATGCCTTTTTGGAAGTATTGGTATTGCCATGGTAACGTTTGTGATTTCACAATCAGCCTTAAGGTGTCGCCCGACAACTTAAAGCCGAAAAGATAGGTCGCTGTTATCCTTCCTCGTCTAGAGACTTCTTGCTGTAAAGAAAGTGTCCAAAATGAAAATAATTTGATGCTTTATTTTATTTGTCAATATGTTCGTATTTTGCAGAATAAATGAAACAAGAGTGCACAACAGAATCACAGAAAAAAATGTCTACGCTTCTTTCTTTCTTTTTGTGATCTGCAGTATCGACTGTATAATTAAAGTAAAATCAGTAATAATAAAACTCGGGTGTATTAAGGACTGCATTTGACGTTGTCATATTAAAAAAAGTAATAAGGGTAGTGTATCTTCAAAAGGAAAAATGTGACGAATATTAGTCAGTCAAAGCCTTCGACCTGCCAAGACAGAGTTCTGACACTGACGTTTCTAAGAAACTTACTACGTATCCAACTGAGCTTCTACCTTCGCGTTGTCTATTTGGGAATATTGTCTCTGGGGTGGAAGCCAACTAGGTGGTGCGTGTCTCGTTGACTATGAGCTACATTATGACTTGAGTTCGTGGAGTAATAAAGGAAGGGCTAAGAGCAAACTGTCTTATGTCGGATTTGAAGCAGTTTTATTTTTTGCTCCAAACTGTTTCAAGTTTGCATGGGGCCTTCAGTTCATTCAATGAACACTGCTCAATTAGACTGCTAGCAGTCCCTTTCTGGATAGTCGAGAGGGCGTCCAGGTTTCGACTTTTTCGGGCCCTCTCGACTATCCAGACTGCTAGCAGTCCTTAGTTGTTAAATAGCTTCCTTCAACTGACGTGCATCCAATATTGAATCGGGAAGGTTAAAAGTTGCATTAGGTTGGTTGATCAATGCTCTTGGCGAATGCACACTTAACTTAACATAGTAGATCCCAAGATGAACGTCTTCATCAGGCGATAAGGTCGATTGTTTACTTGTCGCTATTTGTAGCATGTTGGTTCGCTGCTATTGGTGCATTTCGATCCTCATTATTATTCCGACTATTAGATGTTGTTCCTTCACAGGTCCGCTTTGTGGTTGATCGGCTGTTGTGCTTTTTGATCGTAGGTATCCAAACTTCAGGAATTTCCATTCTACTATCTCTATTGATGTTATTCGGATGAAGTGTTATATGCATAGCCTCTTTCACCCTGCGTGTGTACCAGTGAGGGTCACGATCAATAAACTTGACTTCTTTTCAAATAGGAAGATGCCCCGTTTCGTTAGCCTGCTCCGAAACTGCGGAGGTTTGCGTACGAGCAAGCCGTATATCTCTGTCGTGTTCTTTTACCCTTTCTTGCATCGCTCTCCCTGTTTCCCCTTGTATACTTTCCCGCAATTACATGGAATCGTATAGACGACACCGTCTTGTCTAGTTGGTTCAAGGGCGTCTTTCACCCCAGTTAAACTGATTGAAACTTCAAGGCTCCGACAGACCGGAAGTGACGTAGCTTTTTGCGTTTTACTGCTGTGAAGCCTTTGGTAAGTTGAACATTAATGCCATAAACATCACATTAATTGTATATTCTGTGCAACACTAAAAAGTCGACTCTTTGATATTTCTGATCGATTCAGTGGTGAACCAATGAAACGATAAAACACTAATAAACTTGTGTCCCCAGATTTTGCGAAAATTTCAAACATTTCAACACAGACTACACAATCTAATGTAAAATATACGTCAGCGAAAAAAAGATGGATCACATCCACCGATTCAAGTTTCAAACACTTCTTGTTTGGGAATGTGGTATTATGACTGCATGCATAAGCATGTTCAATTCCGCAAGAAATCAGATATTAAAGAGTAAATATATATCTGAGTGTTTTCAGAACAACATATCTGACAGTATCCTTGAAACCTCCTTCCCCACTCCTCCCCAGCAGATCCCCAGGGACCCCAGAGCATCTCCGACACTCCCTGGGCAGCCCAACCCTCCAGTGGAGTGTGTCAGCTGAGCCAGATAAAGCTCTGTGCATAGAAGTCAGTTGATCAATTTGCTTTTAGTGCCAGTTCACAAGCCATCCAACTTTTATTTCATATCTTCCGCACACCACAGTTATTTCTTAGCCTCACCCCCCCCTGAATGGGGTATCTGAAGCTTGGTCCCCGGGGAGCATGGCGCCGTCCTCTATGACGCCGCCCCCCCTCACTCTTAGCTACCGACAGAAGGCTTTAAGCGAAAAGTTATCTCTGCACGTTTTTCAAAATCGATCAGATATGTTTTAGTATGAATATTTTGCGGTGTCTTTGTTATGAGTAAGCCTGTAGACG